>ERZ773066.358-NODE-358-length-26723-cov-3.823009_pt1 | contig 26723 bp, 19 predicted proteins | sample MGYA00580573_ERZ773066 | MGnify/ENA primary metagenome ERZ773066 (study PRJEB29015, sample SAMEA2738128) | human oral metagenome | biome: human oral; feature: human-associated habitat; material: saliva | place: China | collected 2203 ... | reverse complement strand
GCTGAGTTTATCAGTACTTCCCTAAGATGGTTGTACCGAATTTATCAGTGCTTCCCTAAGTCATTCTCAAAATTTTGGAAAGCAAACAGGAAATGCAAAAAAAACGGCGAAATACTACTATATACGATTTTTATGCCTCTTCGGCACAGTTTATGCGGCTGCCGAGAGGGGAGCGGGGGCGCGTGGGCACCCCATGAGGAGGGGACGTTTATGGCAGTAACAGACAGCGGTTTTGGTGCGTATGATGTGCGTGGTGTCTATCCGGATCAGGTCAATGAGGAACTTGCCTATCGTGTCGGACGCAGCTTCCCGACGCTGTTTCAGGCGAAGTCGGTTGCCATTGGGCATGATATACGACTGTCGGGACCTTCGCTGCGCGATGCACTCGCGAAGGGGCTGACGGAGGCGGGCTGCAACGTCGTGGACATCGGCCAGTGCGGCACGGAGATGATCTACTTCACGACGGCGCATCTGGGTCTCGACGGCGGCATTATGATTACGGCGAGCCATAACCCGAAGCAGTACAACGGAATGAAGTTCGTCCGCGCGGAGTCGCGCCCCATCTCAAGCGATACGGGGCTCAAGGACATCGCGGCGATGGCGGTCGGCGGTACCTATCCCGACCCCGCACCCTCGGCGGGACATATCGAGAAGAAGGATATATTGGATGAATATGTTAAGCATATCCTCTCCTATGTCGATGTGAGCAAGCTGAAACCGTATAAGATCGTCGTCAATACGGGCAACGGTGCGGCAGGCCCGATCATCAATGCGATGGAGAAGTTCCTGCCCTTCGAGTTGGTCAAGGTCTATAACGAGCCGGACGGCAATTTCCCGAACGGCGTGCCGAACCCCATCCTGCAGGAGAACCGTGAGGCGACGGCGAAGGTCGTGCGCGAGACGGGGGCGGACTTCGGTGTGGCATGGGACGGCGACTTCGATCGCTGCTTCCTCTTTGACGAGAAGGGCGGCTTCATCGAGGGCTACTACATGGTCGGCTTCCTCGCCGAGGCATTCCTGAAAAAGAACAAGGGCGCGAGCGTCATCTATGACCCGCGTCTGACGTGGAATACGCTTGAGATTGCAGAGCAGCTGGGCGGCAAGGCAGTCATGTGCAAAAGTGGCCACGCTTTCATCAAGGACAAGATGCGTGAGGTCAACGCGATCTATGGCGGCGAGATGAGCGCGCATCATTATTTCCGTGAGTTCTCCTACTGTGACAGCGGACAGATTCCGTGGCTGCTCGTCGCAGAGCTGATGAGCGCGGCGGGCGGCAAGACGCTGTCGGAGCTCATGCAGGCGCGCATGGATCGCTATCCGACCTCGGGCGAGATCAACAGCAAGGTCGCCGATGCCAAGGCCGTCATGGATCGCATCGAAGCGAAGTACGGTCCTGGCGGCAAGGTGACGAAGGTGGATGGTCTCTCCATCGAGTATGACAAGTGGCGCTTTAATCTTCGTATGTCGAATACAGAGCCCGTGATTCGTCTCAATGTGGAGACGCGTCAGGACAAAGCCCTGTTAAAGGAGAAGACGGACGAACTGCTCGCGGAGATTCGCGCATAAAGAAAGGGGCTTTTGGGATGAGTCTTGTACTGAAGTCAGGGTTTACGTTTGACTATGACGATCTCTACGGTGAGGGAAAGGTGACGGATGCCGATCTCACCTCCTACGCCGATGCCCTCAAAAAAGCACACGCAGCGATGAAGGTCATGCGTGAGACGGGCTTTATCCGTGGGCATCTCTCGAAGGACGGGGAGCCGGAGAAGGTGCTGTTCTCACAGACGCCGTATATCAAGGATGGCAACATCAACTCGCCCGCGTCTATCGCACGCCTGAAGGAGCTCGGTAAGCACGTGCAGGAGAATACGGATGTCGTCATTTCCCTCGGCATCGGCGGCTCCTTCCTCGGGAACAAGGTGCTGTTCGACGTGCACTGCGGCGAGCTCTGGAACTCGCTCTCGAACGAGCAGCGAGACAACTATCCGCGCATCTACTTCAGCGGCAACAACATCGACCCGCGCCGTACGGGCGACATCATCAACCACATGAAGGATGTTGCACAGATCAAGAAGACACATGGCGGACAGCCGCTGCGTATCATGCTGCTCGTCATCTCGAAGTCGGGCGGCACGCTCGATACGATGTCGAACTTCATGGTGATGTACGATGCGTTCATGAAGGCGGACAATATCGAGGTCGAGGTGGTCGCGGTCACCGACCCGAACGAGGAGAAACCGACGCTGCTCAAAAAGCTCGCGATGGATATGGGCTGGAAACAGTTCGCTGTGCCGGACGGCGTGGGGGGGCGCTTCACCGTCTTTACCGAGGTCGGGCTGACGCTCGCCGCGTGCATCGGCTTTGATATTGAGAGCTTCCTCGCGGGGGCGCGTGACATGGACGAGGCCTGTCAGAATGATGACCTCTGGAAGAATCCTGCGATGCTCAACGCCGCGCTGAAGTTTGCGGCATCCGAGAAGCACGGCCGGGACATCGAGGTCATGATGCCCTACGGCGACTATCTGAAGTCCGTTTCCGAGTGGTACATTCAGCTGCTCGCCGAGTCGCTCGGCAAGCAGTTCAACAAGGAGGGCAAGGAGGTCTGCTACGGCCGTACGCCCGTTGTTGCAGTCGGTACGACGGATATGCACGCGCAGACGCAGCAGCATCAGGAGGGTAAGCTCAACAAGGTGGTGCAGTTCATCCGCATCGACAAGTGGGCAGATGATCTTGTCATTCCGAATGTGTTCCCCGAGGTCAAGAAGCTTGCAGATGTGTCGGGTGTGACGATGGGGGCGGCACTTGAGGTGGCGCGCCAGTCAAACGCCGATGCACTTGCGTCGAACAAGCGCTACAGTGCCGTGTTTGCACTGCCGGAGCTGACGCCGTATCATCTCGGCGAGTTGCTCTACATGCTTGCGATGTCCATCGCCTACGAGGGTGAGTTGGCGGATGTCGATGCGTTCGATCAGCCGGGTGTTGAGGCGTATAAGCGCATCATGGGACCGAAGCTGCAAGAGCTGAAGAAAAAGGGATAAACGCTTAAACACGCGGTATGGGAACCGCACGTCTGAGCGTGTGGATATGTTTTTTGGGGGGGACTGCAGCAGCAGTCCCTCTTTGCTTATCGGAGGTATGCGTGCTCGAACGCTGGAAAGACTATCTCAGTGCGCGGTATCGGCGTCAGCAGGCGGCGGTCGGCGCGGGACTGCTCCTACTCCTTTTCCTCGGTGCCATGCTCCATGAGGATCCTTTGCCGGCGCCTGTGCCGCCTGTGGTCAGCCATGTCGATGCGACCGTGACAGAGGTGCAGGGGCTGTCCGCTGCGGCGGAGGGCAGGGCTCTGCACAACCCCTTTACCATGGCGCATGCAGCGGAGGGGGAAACGGAGGCTATGCCGCTCTCGGCCAACCCGCACGAGGAAAAACTGTCGTCGCAGCCTACTCCTGCCGCTCCACCGCTGCCGCCGCAGGCGCAGTCTAGGGCAGAGACGCCGCTCGTACTGTGCGGTATTGTGACGGGGGCAGACGGACGGAGGATCGCCATCCTCGCTCAAGGCAAGGACAGCACGGCGCTTGCTGCGGGCGATACGTGGCATGGCTATACTCTTGACGCACTAACCGAGCGAACGGCGACACTGCGCACGGCACATGGTGTCATTACGCTTACGAGGGAGTAAATAGGATGAAGCGATGGATCATCAGGGCTGTGTTCTTTGGACTGCTGCTTTTTGCTGCACCAGTTTCTGCTGCATCCGTGACCGTTGATGTGACAGGCGGCGATGTGCGGTCTGTGCTCCTCGCGGCGGCGCGCATGGGGAATCTGCCGCTCATCGTCGATGACAGCGTGACGGGGACGGTAACGGCGCATCTCACGGGTGAGGCGGAGGAGGTGCTGCACCTCATTGCCGCCGCGCGCGGGATCCACCTGGAACGGCATGGGGATGTGTGGCTGGCCGTCGGCACAGAGGTGCGCGATGCACAGCGGCGTGTTCATACCTATGTCGTCCGTTATGCTGATCCCGAGGAACTCGCCCATGCGGCAAATTTATCCCTCACAGGTGAAGGAAAACGCGCAATCGTGTCGAAAAATAATAAAGATACGAGCGAAAATGAGGACTCGGATTCCGATACGCCGCAGCGCGTTCTTGTGGATACGGCGACGAATACGCTTCTCTTTTACGGTACGGAGTCGGAGGCTCGTGCCGTGCGTGAGATCGTTTCTGCACTCGACACGGCACCGCGTCAGGTGTCGCTTGAGGCGCGTGTTGTTGCTGTCTCCAAGCGGGCAGCAAAGGAGCTTGGCATCGACTGGTCATGGTCATCTCTGCCGCAGTACCCGGACGTCTCACGCGATGCGTCAGGCAGCTGGCACGTCAGTGGGCGCAATGCGGGGATGGACGGTACGAGTGCTCCTGGGATCATACGCTTTGGACGCGGACCCGAGGGCATGCCGTATGAGTTCTACTACACGGCGGCGATCCGCGCACTCGTCTCGGAGGGCAAGGCAAAGATGCTTGCCCGTCCAAACGTGACGACCGTGCAGGGGCGTGAGGCACTGATCAATATCGGTGCGGAGGTACCCGTGCCGGTCGTGACGACATCGAATAATGTCACGACGACCGGCATCGAGTACCGCGAGGCAGGGATTATCCTGCGCTATACGCCGCGCGTCACGGCAGATGGCAACATCGTCGCGCGCGTGCACACGGAGGTCAGTACGCCTGTTTTCGTTGACGATCTGAAGGCGTACCGTTTCCAAAAGCGGAGTGCGGACACCACGGTTCGCCTGAAAAACGGCGAAACGATGGTGATCGGTGGGCTCATTGACAGCGATGAGTCGCGTACGCTCGCGAAGATTCCGTTTCTCGGCGACCTGCCGCTCTTGGGAGCATTCTTCCGCACGGTACGGACGAGCAGAAATGAGACGGAACTGATGATTTTTCTCACAGCACATGTGTTGGACGAGTGATGAAATACGACGGAAAGAGGAGATCAAGGGTGGCAATCAGAATACTCTTAGCAGACGACCATGCGCTCTTGCGGCAGGGGATCAAGCGCGTACTGAATTTTGAAGACGATCTCGAGGTTGTCGGCGAAGCGGAGGACGGGCAGGAAGCACTGGCGCGCACGCTCATGCTCAAACCCGACATCCTCCTGCTCGATATCAATATGCCGGGACTGACGGGGCTGGACGTGACGAAGCAGCTGAAGCAGGCACGCTCACGTGTGAAGATCATCGCCCTCACAATCCACGACAGTGATAACTATGTGCTCGAAATGCTGAAGAACGGGGCACTCGGCTATCTGCTCAAGGATGTCGAACCGAATGTGCTCATCAAGGCAATCCACATGGTCAACGAGGGCAATCCCTTTGTCTATCCGAAGCTCGCCGAGCGTCTCTTTGGCACGCCTGCTATTTCAGGTGACGTCGGACGTATGGCGAAGGAGATCTGGGACGAGAGCCGTGGAGAACGCCTCACTCCGCGTGAGATGGATGTGCTCGGCTGCATTGCAAAAGGCCTGTCGAATCAGGATATCGGCAAGGCGCTGGGGCTCTCCGAAAAGACGGTCAAGAACCATCTCACGAGCGTCTTTCATAAGCTGAAGGTGAATGATCGCACGCAGGCGCTCGTCTACGTACTGAAGAATAAAATCGTTTCGTTGGAGTAAAGGAAACGGCACGCACTCGTAGGAGCAGCGTGCCTTTTTTTGTTTGATGGAGAGAAAGGAAATATGTATATCAGATTCAGTGCACGGAGAACCAAGGCACATTATCAGGAGATCATGGCACAGGCGATGACAGAAACAGGGATGAGAAAAATTATCATGGATATTGACGTAATTATCTGATATACTTCTCGTAAAGAGGTGATGCTATGTCAGATGTTTTTGAGGGCCTCATGATCCCCTTTCTCGGGACGGCATTCGGTGCCGGCTGTGTCTTCTTCCTGAAGGATACGCTCAACCGCAGCGTGCAGCGTGGGTTGACGGGCTTTGCTGCGGGCGTCATGGTGGCGGCATCGGTCTGGAGCCTTCTTATCCCTGCGATGGAGGGCTCCGCCGATCTCGGGCAATTTGCCTTTGTTCCTGCCGTCATCGGCTTCTGGGCGGGGACGCTCTTTCTCCTCGTTCTCGATCACATTATTCCTCATCTGCACATGAATGCGCAGCAGGCGGAAGGACCGCACAGCCGCCTTTCGCGGACGACGATGCTCGTTCTCGCTGTGACCCTGCACAACATCCCCGAGGGGATGGCGGTCGGTGCGATCTATGCGGGCTGGATGAGCGGCAGCGAGGGCATTACGCTCGGTGCCGCGCTCGCGCTTTCGCTCGGTATTGCCATCCAGAATTTTCCCGAGGGTGCGATCATCTCGATGCCGCTGCGTGCGGCGGGGATGGGAAAGTGGCGCGCCTTTGCGGGCGGCGTCCTCTCGGGGGCGGTCGAGCCGATCGGCGGCGTGCTGACCGTGCTTGCAACGGCACTCATCGTGCCCATCCTGCCCTATGCACTTTCCTTCGCGGCGGGCGCGATGATCTACGTCGTGGTGGAGGAACTGATTCCGGAGATGAGTGAGGGAGAGCACTCAAACATCGGCGTGCTTTCGTTTGCGGTGGGCTTTACGCTCATGATGATGCTCGATGTCGCGCTCGGATAAATACGCACAGAAAAAGAGCCGACAGGGTGGTCGGCTCTTTTTCCTGGAAAGGGATGCTCGCAGGTTGGGAATACCTGCGGCTTGAGAAATGGGATGTAAGGATTTTGCCTTACAATAGGAACGCAGGGAAACGTTCCCATAGAGGGATGATCAACGGGGGGGAAAGATGTCGGGGAGGACGTTTCGTATTCCCCGTTGACACTTCGTATTTTATCATATTTTGTTTGAAAATTTTGTAACCTAGGTCACACAATAGAAAAAAATATACACCAATAATATCAAATACGGGGAGTTTATTCTTGCATCAAGGTTCTTCTGAGTGTTTTCGTGCTTTCCTAAAAAGTTTTAAGAAAGTTCCGGCATGAGGTGCTGCCGCATTGATTTTTGGCAAGAAAGAACGTATAATATCACAGAGAAGGATGCGCCTGGGAATTGGCGTATTCGGAAGGGGTATCCTTTCGTTATGGTGATGAGGAGGAATTTTCATGCGTGATTATTTAAGAATCGCTCAGGTCATCGGTCGTGAGATCATCGATTCGCGCGGCAATCCGACGGTCGAGGCGGAGGTCGTTCTCGAGGACGGCACGATTGGCCGCGGTGCTTCTCCCTCGGGTGCATCCACGGGTGAGTTCGAGGCGCTGGAGCTGCGTGACGGTGACAAGTCGAAGTTCGGCGGCAAGGGTGTCTCGAAGGCGGTGGACAACGTCAACAAGAAGATCGCTCCTGCACTCCTCGGCCTCGAGGCGAGCGACATCTATGCCGTTGATCAGGCGATGTTTGACGTGGATGGCACGAAAGACAAGTCGAAACTCGGTGCAAACGCGATTCTTGCTGTTTCGATTGCAGCATCGGATGCGGCGGCAAAGTCCGAGGATATTCCGCTCTACCGTTTCTTCGGCGGGCTGCAGGCAAATGTCCTGCCCGTTCCGATGATGAACATCCTGAACGGCGGCGCACATGCGACGAACTCTGTCGATACGCAGGAGTTCATGATTATGCCGGCAGGCGCACCGACGTTCCGTGAGGCACTGCGCTGGTCGACTGAGGTGTTCCATGCGCTGCAGGCACTCCTCAAGAAGGAAGGCAAGACGACGGCGGTCGGCGACGAGGGCGGATTCGCTCCGGATCTTGACTCCGATGAGGACACGATCGAGCACATCCTGAAGGCGATTGAGAACGCCGGCTACAAGCCCGGACAGGATTTCGTCCTTGCGATGGATGCGGCTTCCTCCGAGTGGAAGGACAAGGAGAAGGGCAAGGGCTTCTATCATCAGCCGAAGTCCGGCAAGAAGTTCACGTCGGATGATCTCATCAAGCATTGGGAGTCGCTCATCGACCAGTTCCCGATCTACTCGATCGAGGACGGTCTCGACGAGGAGGACTGGGACGGCTGGAAGGCGATGACGAAGGCACTCGGACACAAGGTTCAGCTCGTCGGCGATGATCTCTTCGTCACGAACACGGAGCGTCTGAAGAAGGGCATTGAGCTCGGCGCAGCAAACTCCATCCTCATTAAGCTGAACCAGATCGGCTCGGTCTCCGAGACGCTTGAGGCGATTAAGATGGCGCATAAGGCTGGCTATACGGCGGTTACGTCGCATCGCTCGGGCGAGACCGAGGACACGACGATTGCCGATCTCGCTGTTGCACTCAACACGGCACAGATCAAGACGGGTGCACCGTCCCGTTCCGAGCGTGTTGCGAAGTACAACCAGCTCCTGCGCATCGAGGAGCAGCTCGGCGCAAGTGCGGTCTATCCGGGCAAGCGCGCATTCAACTTCACGAAGTAAGAAGATCCTTTGCGGATACAAAAATCCCCACCCTAGGGTGGGGATTTTTGTATGTGGTTTGCTGTCCCTAGAGCACCTGCACGATGTCCACGGCACTCTTGCGTTCCTTGTGGCGTGGGGAGGGGACACCCTTTTCCGTCGGATAGCCGACGGGGAAGAGCGCGATGAGGTTGTAACCCTCCATGACGGGGAACAGCTCCTTGAGTTTCGGCGTGTTGAACTTGCCAACCCACGTTGCGCGCAGACCTTCGTTGTGGATGGCGAGCATGATATGCGTCGCGACGATGGCGGCATCCACATCGGCAAAGTTCAGATCGTCGTCCGGGCGCACCCACGCCTCGTCTGCCTTGCTGCCAATGACGAGAAAGACGCCTGCACCGAAGGTGTAGGTTGTCGTCTCGGCGAGCTTTGCACGCGCGTCGGGGCTTTCGATGGCCCAGACCTTAAACGGCTGTTTGTTGACTGCCGTAGGAGCGAGACGTGCCGCCTCAAAGATGCGGTTCATGGATTCGTGCGGGATTTCCCTGTCGGAGAGCGCACGGCAGGAGAAGCGTTCGCGGATGAGTTCGTTAAATTCCATGGTGATCCTCCTTTTCATCGATGATTTCATTATACCATAGTTGCGTCACAAATATGCTTTCAGCAGAAAATAAGATTGTCATGGTATAGTGCCAATCAAAGGGAGTGATCGGATGCGAAAGAAAATTCTCGCAGCATGCTCCGCCTTCGTGATCGGAGGAGGACTGCTGCTTTCGCCGATGCGCGCGGAGGCGATTGACGCGTGGGGGATTGCGGCGCAGGCACTCGGCGTGCTCGGCGCGTACCACTCGGCACTCGGTGCAGTGCTCGCGCTCGGCAACGATGTTCACGCGCAGCATGAAAGCGAGTGGCAGGATATAGAGGAAAACGGACGCGCACGAAATGCCCGCGATATTGCGCTTGTCGATCATGTGATGCAGCGGCTCGTGCGGGACGGAGACTATGTGCTCCGCGTGAACTCGCTTCCCTTTGTCTGGGCAGTGAACGACAGTCCCATCTTCAATGCGGCGTGCTATCCGACAGACTATGTGAGCATCAATCGCGGACTGATCCGTGGGCTGAACGGCAGCGAGGATGAGCTCGCGGCAGTGCTCGGGCATGAGATGACGCACGGCATCCGCCAGCATAGTGCACACAACTACGCGAAAGCGGCGGCGCAGTACTACGGGCTGAGTTTTCTCAACATGGATGCAGGGCTGATGGACTGGAACAAGCTCAATGCACTGGCGGGCTACTCCATTGCTAAAAATATCACGCTTCCCACAGAGTACGAGGCCGACGAGGGCGGTTTCCACATCATGACGAGTGCGGGGTTCAACCCCGGCGGCGGAGCGGCGGCGATGGCGCGCATGGGCTACTATCTGACGTATGTGACCCAGGATCTGCGCGAGTACCAGAACCCAAAGGACAAGGATCTCCCGCAGGACGATTTCTCCGATCATCCTGCGACAGAGCGGCGTGAGGCAAAGCTCGCGGAGATGCTTACGGCATACAGTGCGGGGCACGTGACGGTGACGAATCGGCGGACGGTCTGCATCGACGGTACGCCGCTCCTCACGGCGAGGCAGACGGATGAGGACTACGACAACAGTCCCGAGAACGCCTATCTCGCTGCAGGCGCACTTGCCCGTGCCTTCCACGACTATGATACGGCAGCGGACTGGGGGCTCGCTCTGACGCGCGGCGGCGGCGTATCGATGCGCGGCGACGCCCGGATCAATGCGGCACTCCTGCCCCTGGTGGAGAAAGCCAAGGCGGGGGCACAGCTCATCGCTCTCGTTGGGGATGCGTACGCCGGAGAGACGGCGAGCGGCGCTCGGGAGAGGCTGCGCAGCACGGAGCAGGCGCGTGCCGCAGAACGCGAGGCGGAGCATGCGGCGGTTGAGAGCGCCGATGCGAAGGCGATGGATAAAATACGCGAGAACAGCGACGCCTACAGTGACTATGGCGATGGGACACGTGCCCTCATGCTGATGGCGCGTGTCTTTGGTGCGGCGCACGACGACAAGCCTGCCCTCAGTTATGTCATTCGTGCGCGTGCCTATGCCGTGCTGGGCGACGCTGACCGCGCCCGTGCCGACGCCGACCGCGGTGTTGCCGATGCTCCGACAGATGTCCTCACGTGGGTCAACCGCGCGGATGTACGGCGTATGCTCGGCGAGCGTGACGGCGCACTCGCTGACGCATTGAAGGCGATCGAGGTAGATGCAAAGAGCCCCTATGGGTATCTGATCGCCGCAGAGATTTACGATGAGATGGGCAACGGTGATGCGGCAGAGGACTACTACAAAAAACTCTATGCGGTCGAGCCGAAGGCGGTCGCCCGCATCCCCGACAGCTATTTGGAAAAGATCGATGCGCGTGCCTACAAGGAACGCAAAAAGGCAGAGAAGAAGGCGCGGGAAGCAGAGGAGGAGCAGAAAAAGGAGAGCGGGATGTAACAAGCGGCTGCTGTACGTAGGATTTCTTCGTACAGCAGCCGCTTTGACGTATCTTTATTTCTTTTTCCCCATGCGTCGCCACATGGTGTAGCAGAGTGCGGCGACGATGATGACGACAACATCCACGATGCGGTAGGTGAACGCATAGCCGTACGTGACGGCGACGATGCCGAGCCCTGCAGCGGCAAGCCCGACGCTGATGTCGAGCGACCAGAAGTAGGTCGCGGTAGCGACACCGGCACGCGATGCGGGGACACTGCGCACGGCGAGCGTCTGCAGCGCAGGCGTGACCGCGCCGAACCCTGCGCCGAGGAGCAGGGCGGCGCCGATCAGCCCCATGAGCCCCGTGATACTGCCGAGGAGCGCCATGCCGACGGCAAAGAGAAGTACACCCGGGTAGACTGTATAGTCCGGTCCCATGCGGTCAAAGATGCGTCCAACGAAGGGGCGTGTCACGAGAATCGCTCCTGCGTAGCAGGCGTAGAAAAGGCTCGTCTCTGCCGACAACCCGAGACTGCGCGTATAGAGCGGGATAAAGGTGAGCACGCTGCCGTAGGCGAAGAAGAGAATCCCCGCGATAAGGGCGGGGGCGAGCGCGCGACGCTCGATAAACGCCTGGACGGAGAGACGGCGTCGTGTACCCTGTGGCAAAATGACGGCATCGGGCAGACGCATCGTGCTCATCACGACGGAGAGCGCGGCGAGTGCACTGAGTGCAGCAAAGAGTGCCGTACTCGAAAGATGCTCCATGATGAGCAGACCGACCATGGGGCCGACGACCATCGCGAGGTTGGTGGAGAGAACAAAGTAGCCGATGCCCTCACCCTTGCGTGATGGCGGGAGGATCAGTGCCGCGAGTGCCGCCGCTGTCGTTGTCGCTACAGCAAAGATGACGCCGTGGAGGAGACGCAGACCGTAGAGCATGGAGATCGCCGAGGCGACGAGGAAGAGCGTCATAACGATGAAGAACAGGACACTGATGACGATCATGAGCCGCCGCTTGTTGACGGCGTCGATGAGAATGCCCGCACAGGGACGTGCAGCGACCGTGCCGATCTGGAAGAAGGTCATGGCGAGACCTGCCTCGACGTCGCCGCCTCCGTACTCCTGCATCATGACGATGGGGAGTGCCGCGATCATTGCGTATTGGGTCAGATAGATGAGGAAGCTGACGAGGCTCATGCCCAGAAATTCGCGCGTCCAGAGTGCTTCCTTTGCTGTCAATTCATTCATGTCATCATCCTCTTTATCTGTGAGATACCATATCTGTCCAGAAACGCAGCTTGCTTTTTTCTATTTCTATGATAGAATGGCGTGAGTTTTGGACCGTGCGGCGAAATGGGGAGCGTCATGGGGGATACAAGGAAAAAAGAAATTGGGATGCGTGAGGTGCACGCAGCACATGCCTTCTTCTTTATTGGAGGATTTGGTACGGCAACGTGGGCGCCGCTCGTCCCGCTCCTGCGCGAGCGGCTGATGGTGGGGGACGATGTGCTTGGGATGCTGCTGCTCTGCATCGGTGTCGGCTCGCTCTTAACGATGCCGCTCTCGGGCGCACTCGCCATGCGGCTCGGATGCCGCCGCGTCGTCATGACGGCGGCGATTCTCTTTGCGGCAATTCTTCTGCTTGTCTCATGCGTGGGCGCACTTTCGCTTGCCGTGCCGATCGTGCTTATCTTCGGCGCGGTGATGGGCTGTATTGACGTCGTGGTCAACATCGTCGCCGTACTGGTAGAAAAGGGCATCGGACGGCGCATCATGAGCGGAATGCACGCCTTCTGGAGCCTCGGCGGCTTTGTCGGTGCGGGACTTTACGGCGTATGGGTCGGGCTGCTCGGTCTTACGCCATTTCAGTCGACGGCGATTGCGGCGGGGCTCATCCTTCTCCTGACGGCAGTGTTCGGACGCCATTTGATTCCCTATGGCGGGGGAGGCGGCGCACTGCTCGCACTGCCGCGCGGCATCATCGTCTTTGTCGGCATGACGGCGTTCATCGCCTTTCTCAGCGAGGGAGCGGTGATGGACTGGGGCGGCGTCTACCTGACCACGGTACGCGGCATGGATCTTGCGCTTGCGGGCACGGGTTATTCCGTCTTCTCTGCCGCGATGCTTACGATGCGCTTTCTCGGTGACCGTGTCGTCCAGCGCATCGGTGCGCTTCCCGTTGCCGTCGGGGGGGCACTGCTCGCGTTTGGCGGGATTCTGCTCGTCATGTTTGCCCCCGCAGATGCGCTGCTCTATGTTGGCTTCTTTGCCATCGGCATCGGGAGCGCGAACATCGTGCCCGTCTTCTTCTCCCTGATGGGGCGACAGAATGTCATGCCGGTCAGTGCGGCGGTCTCCGCCGTCAGCACCATGGGATACCTCGGCATTCTCGCTGGACCTGCCGCCATCGGATTCGTCTCCTCGATCACAACACTGCAGACGGCCTTTGCCATGCTCGCCCTGCTCAGCATCCTGCAGGCAGCGATTGGGTTCTATGTATTCAAACGCATCAAATAAATGGATACAAAAAAACGCCATTTCGTATGGAATGGCGTTTTTTCTATCCTTACTGTGCCAGCGCGTTGACCTTTTTGGCAAGGCGTGACTTCTTGCGTGCTGCAGCGTTCTTGTGGTAGACGTTGTTTGCAGCAGCCTGGTCGATGGACTTGTATGCTGCGACGAGGAGGGTTTTCGCCTCATCTGCGTTGCCGGCAGCAACAGCATCGTTGACGCTGCGGATGGCACGGCGGACGCGCGTCTTTTCCGCAACATTGCGTGCATGGCGCTTGGCGTCAGATTTTACACTCAGAATGGATGCCTTAATGTTTGGCAAATTGTTCACCTCCTCAATGAAAAATGTACTGCGTCATTCTATCATACGGACGGATAAAATGCAATATTTTTTTCGGGACGCTATAGGGAGGTTTGCCTTGAGCACTGTATTCAATTTATTATTGTTTCTGCGCTTGCCATTCCGACAACCATATATTATAATCATGCTACGATAAATGATGTAGAGAGGGCGAAACGTCACGCATTTTCAAAAATTTTTTTGAAAATTGAAAGAAAAAGGCAGGAAATTTCTTTTCGTGTATCGAATACCTAACCTATGAAACAATAAGCAGGGGGAGAAAACACGAAAGAAAATACGGGGAAAGTCAGCTGAAATCAGTTTCAAATCGGCAGAAACATGGCGTGTCGAACAAGTGCACCGTAGACTTTGTCGATCAGCCATTGCATACATGGTGGGGATACCGCCCGGTATCCGTGAGGGGAGAATGTCCTATGAGAAAGATTGAATGCTTGGCAATGATTCTGGCAGGCGGGCAAGGCAGCCGCCTCGGCGCACTGACGAAGCGCGTCGCAAAGCCCGCCGTTCCGTTCGGCGGGAAGTACCGTATCATTGATTTTCCACTGAGCAACTGCGTGAATTCCGGCATTGAGCGTGTCGGTGTGCTGACGCAGTACCGTCCACTTGAGCTGAACCAGTACCTCGGCTCGGGCGGCGCATGGGATCTCGACAAGCGCGATGGAGGGCTTTTCGTCCTGCCACCATACGCGCGCGAGAAGGGGGCAGACTGGTATCGTGGTACGGCGGATGCCATCTATCAGAACCTTAACTTCATTGATATGTCAGATCCCGACTATGTGCTCATTCTCTCGGGCGACCACATCTACACGATGGACTATGCGTGGATGCTCGAGCAGCACAAGAAGACGAAGGCGGAGGCGACCATCGGTGTCTTTGAGGTACCGTGGGATGAGGCACCGCGCTTCGGTATCATGAATACGGACGAGACCGGACGCATTATCGAGTTCGAGGAAAAGCCCGCGAAGCCAAAGAGCAATCTCGCATCGATGGGCATCTATATCTTCAGCCGCGACTATTTGGAGAAATATCTCACGGCGGACGCGAAGAGTGAGACATCCAGCCACGACTTTGGCAAGGACATCATTCCGAAGATGCTGACGGACGGCGGACGCCTGTATTCATACGCATTCAACGGCTACTGGAAGGATGTCGGTACGATTGAGAGCCTCTGGCAGGCGAACATGGATCTCCTGCAGGACGAGCCCCCATTTGAGCTGTCGGGCAAGTGGCGCATCTACTCGTTCAATCCGTCGATGCCCCCCCAGTTCGTCGGCAAGGAAGCACGTATCGTGCGCTCGATGATCAGTGAGGGCTCGATGATCCTCGGAACGGTCGAAAACTCTGTGATCTTCCCAGGCGTGCATGTTGCCAAGGGCGCCGTGGTACGCAACTCCGTTCTCCTGCCCTCGGCACGTGTCGGTGCTGATGCGGTGGTGGACTACGCCATCCTAGCACAGAACGTCACGGTCGACGCAGGTGCACAGGTGGTCGGTGAGCAGTCGCAGATCGCCGTGATCCCCGAGGGGGAGACGGTGGCTGCTGCAGAGAGTGAGCAGCAGGTCGGCTGAACTGCGGGGAATGGAAAGGTGAAACGATGAATACTATCATGGGATTGATCAATCTGCAGGAGGACGGCTCGCTGATTCGTGAGCTTGCCGACCGCCGTGCGGTGGAATCCATTCCCTTTGCCGGACGGTACCGCCTGATTGACTTTGCTCTGTCGAGCATGGTCAATTCCGGCATACACAAGGTGGGCGTGATGCTCCCTGATGAGCCGCGCTCTGTCCTCGATCATCTGCGTTCCGGCAAGGATTGGGATTTGGCACGCCGCCACGACGGGCTCTTCTACCTTCCTGCGGTGCCTGATGATACGCAGCAGCGCAAGGGTGATCTCAAGAATTTCTATCATAATCTTGACTTTATCGAGCATGCCTCGGCAGACTATATTCTGCTCGCAAACGGCAGTTTCGTCTACAATGTGGACTTTGACAAGGTGCTGCGCTTCCATCAGAATACGGGCGCAGATATCACGCTCGTCTCGCATACGACTGAGGATGAGAACACGGGCTACAATGTGGTTCTTGAGACAGCGGAGAACGGGCTGATTCTCGATATTACTGAAAAGCCTGTCGCCTACGAGGGGATGAAGGTCTCCATGGGTGTCTACCTGATGGAGAAGGCTGTCTTTGTCGAGTGCGTCCGCTATGCCTACGAGCACGGCGGGCAAAGATTCTTGCTCGACGGCATCATCCGCCGCGCTGCGAACTACACGATGTTTGCCTACGCGCACGACGGCTATATGGCGCATGTGGATTCGATGTCCACGTACTATCGTGCGAACATGGAGATCCTCGATCCGTCAGTCTGGGAGGAGCTCTTTATGGGTGAGCGCCCGATCTATACGAAGATCAAGGACGGCGTCCCCGTCCAGTACAAGGACACGGCGAAGGTGGAGAACTCTCTCATCGCGAACGGCTGCGTCATACGCGGCGAGGTGGAGAACAGTATCCTATTTCGCGGCGTGACCGTCGGGCGCGGGGTGAAGATCCGTAACTCGATCATCATGCAGAAATGCGACATCCAGAATGGCGCACTCGTCGAGAATGTCATCTGCGATAAGAATGTCGTCATCACGGCGGATAAGTGGTTGAAGGGAGCCACGGAATACCCGCTCGTGATACGCAAGAATGCGACGATATAGGCGTATAGGATTTGTCAGAAGCCGCTTGCGGCTTCTGGTTTGCTTTTGGGGATGCCTGCCTTCGGCAGGAAGCGGAATAAGGGAACTCTCGGGGCTTTGGAAAAGGAGTGGACGTTTTGGCACATAAGGAAAAGATGGTAAGACCCGCAGGGAAGTCTTACGAAACGATGAAGAAGATCCTGAAGAGCCGCTTTATCACAACGGCGCACGTTCTCTTTGGGCGGGGTCTCGACGAGCTGACCGAAGCCGAAATTTACAAGACGATTGCGACGACGGCGAAGCAGTCCATTTCGGACAACTGGATCAAGACGAATCGGCAGTACACGCAGAAGTGCGTCAAGCAGATCTACTATTTTTCCGTTGAGTTTCTGCTCGGTCGGCTCCTGCGCTCCAATCTCATCAACCTCGGCATTGAGGAGGCGATGAAGGAGGTCCTGCAGGAGTTCAATTTGAAGCTCTCGGATGCCTACAAGGAAGAGCCGGATGCGGGGCTCGGCAACGGCGGCCTCGGCCGCCTCGCCGCCTGCTTCATCGACTCACTCGCTGCACACCGTTACCCGGGGCATGGCTGCACCATTCGCTATCAGTACGGACTCTTCGAGCAGAAGATCGTCGACGGCAATCAGGTGGAGCTGCCTGACAACTGGCTGCGCGACGGCTTCGTATGGGAGTACCGCAAGCCGGACAAATCTGTCGATGTGAAGTTCTACGGTAATGCCTATATGCGTGAGGTGGACGGCAAGCTGGAGCTTGTCCATGAAGACCCGATGATCGTCATGGCGGTACCGTACGATGTGCCGATCGTCGGCTACCACGATGCGACGGTGAACACGCTGCGCATGTGGAACGCCGAGGTCAATCGCGACTTCTCCGACTACGTGACATTGACCCAGGAGCAGATCCACCAACGCAATCAGTACCGGGACTTTGTCGAGTCAATCACGCGCTATCTCTACCCCGATGACAGCACGTTCGAGGGGCGGCGGATGCGCCTCATTCAGGAGTATTTCTTCGTCTCGGCAGGCGTACAGAGCATTGTCCGTCACTACAAGAAGACAGGCATGAGCATCTACGACTTCGGCAGGAAGATCGGCATCCATATCAACGATACGCATCCTGCACTCTGCGTGGCAGAGTTGATGCGTGTGCTGGTCGATGATGAGGAACTGACGTGGGAGGATGCGTGGGCAATTACGCGCGACACCATCGCCTATACGAACCACACGATCATGCCTGAGGCACTCGAGACGTGGAGCATCGATATGTTCCGTCCGCTGCTCCCGCGCATCTACATGATCATCGACGAGATCAACCGCCGTCACCTCGAGGAGGTACGCCGCCGTTATCCGGGCGACGAGGAGAAGGTACGCGCCCTCTCCATCATCCAGGATGGCGTCGTGCACATGGCGCGGCTCTCCATTGTCGGCGGGCACAGTGTCAACGGCGTGGCAAAGATCCATACGGACATCCTCAAGTCGACGACGCTGCATGACTTCTACGAGTACACACCGCGCAAGTTCAATAACAAGACGAACGGCATCACACATCGCCGCTGGCTGATGGGGGCGAACCCCGAGTTGACGGCTCTGATTGACGAGGCACTTGGCTCGCACGGATGGCATCGCCACCCGGAGCAGATGGACGGGCTGCTCCCCTTTGTCGAGGATGCGCATTTCCGCAAGCGTCTGATGGAGATCAAGCACCTGCGCCGCGAGGGACTGGCACGCTACATCGAGGCGCACAACGGCGTGCGCCTGAATCCGGACTCCATGTTTGACATCCAGGTGAAGCGCATCCACTCCTACAAGCGGCAGCTGATGAATATCCTGCATATCATGTACCGCTACCGGCGTGCAAAGCAGGACAAAAACTATCTCACGCTGCCTGTGACCTACTTCTTTGGCGGAAAGGCAGCACCGGGCTACTACATCGCAAAGGAGACGATCCGACTCATCAATGCCGTTGCCGACCGCATCAACAAGGATCGTTCGCTCAACGACATGATGAAGGTGATCTTCATCGAGAACTTCGGCGTCTCCATCGGCGAGCTGGTCTATCCGGCAGCGGACGTCAGCGAGCAGATCTCGACGGCGTCGAAGGAGGCGTCGGGCACAGGCAACATGAAGTTCATGATGAACGGTGCCATTACGCTCGGCACGCTGGACGGAGCCAACGTTGAGATCCGCGAGGCAGTCGGCGATGAGCACTGCGTCATCTTCGGGCTGCGCGCCGAGGAGGTCATGGACTACTATGCAAACGGGAATTACTCGGCGTGGGATGAGTACAATACCAATGAGAAGGTGCGCAATGTGATGGGGCAGCTCATCGACGGCACCTATGGAGATTTCCGTTCGTTGTATGATTATCTCCTGCACGCGAACGATGAATTCTTTATCTTGAAGGACTTCAACGCGTACGACGAAGCACGCGTTGAGGTGATGAAGCGGTTCCTTGATAAGGAGGGCTGGGCACGTACGGCGGCGATGAATGTCGCGTACTCCGGCCGCTTCTCATCTGACCGCACGATTGACGAATACGCACGGGATATCTGGGACATCAAGCCTTTGATCATCTCCTGACAGCGTATTGGGGGCAAATAGGAGGGATTTTTATGAAGACGTCGGCACTCAGTGAGTTTGATCTTTATCTCTTTCATCAGGGGACGAATTATCACGCACAGGAAATGCTGGGCGCGCACTTTATCGAACGGGACGGCAAACGCGGTGTCCGTTTTACCGTGTGGGCGCCGAATGCAAAGTCCGTCAGTGTTGTCGGCGGATTCAACGACTGGGACGCCAATGCGCAGCCCATGCAGCGTGTCAGAGACGGTGAGATCTGGGAGACCTTCGTCGAGGGACTCGGCGAGGGCGAGATCTACAAGTATGCCATCGAGCCGCAGTGGGGCGGACCGCGCATTATGAAGGCGGATCCCTACGGATTCTATGCGGAGAAAAAACCGCAGACCGCATCCCGCACCTATGATATGAACCACTACGAGTGGAAGGACGCGGCGTGGCAGGAAAAGAAGGCACACGAGTCCTCCTACGAGCACCCCATGCTCACGTACGAGGTACATGCGGGCTCGTGGCGGCGCACGCTGGACGGCGAGTATCTCTCCTACCGCGATATGGCGGATCAGCTCATCAGCTATGTCAAGGAGATGCACTATACCCACATTGAGTTCATGCCGCTCTGCGAGCACCCCTACGATGGGTCGTGGGGGTATCAGGCGACGGGCTACTTCGCCGTGACGAGCCGCTACGGCACGCCCGACGATTTCCGCTACCTCGTCGATACCGCCCATGCGAATGGCATCGGCATCATCATGGACTGGGTGCCGGGGCACTTCTGCAAGGATGAGCAGGGACTGCGCCATTTTGACGGAAAGAATCTCTACGAGTCCGACAATGAGCAGCGCGCGGAGAACTGGGAGTGGGGCACGACCAATTTTGACTACGGCCGCACGGAGGTGCAGAGCTTCCTCATCTCGAACGCTCTGTTTTGGTTCGAGGAGTTCCACATCGACGGCCTGCGCATCGACGCGGTCGCGAATATGCTCTACCTCAACTATGGGCGCAAGGATGGCGAGTGGCAGCCGAACAAATACGGCGACACAGGCAACCTCGAGGCGATGGAGTTCCTGAAGAAACTCAACGAGACGATCTTCAAGTATCATCCACAGGCACTCATGATCGCCGAGGAGTCCACCTCGTGGCCGCTGATCTCCAAGCCCGTATACATGGGCGGCATGGGGTTCAACTACAAGTGGAACATGGGCTGGATGAACGACATGCTCGACTACGTGAGCCTCGACCCGATCTACCGCAAGTGGAATCAGGACAAACTCACCTTCTCACTCATGTACGCATTCTCCGAGAACTTCGTCCTGCCGCTCTCGCATGATGAGGTCGTGCATGGCAAGTGCTCGCTCATCAGCAAAATGCCGGGCGACTACTGGCAGAAATTCGCGGGGCTGCGTGGCTTCTTCGGCTACTGGATGGCACATCCCGGCAAGAAGCTGCTCTTCATGGGCGGTGAGTACGGGCAGTTCATCGAGTGGAACTTCGACGACAGTCTTGACTGGCATCTCGTCGAGCAGTACCCGATGCATACGAAGATGCTTGCATACTCCAAGGCTCTGAATAAGTTCTACGTCGACAACAAGGCGCTCTGGCAGGTCGATTTCGATTGGAACGGCTTCCAGTGGATCGACTGCAACGATAATGAGAACAGCGTCGTCGCCCTCGTACGGCGCGCCGAAGAGCGCAGCGATTTCCTCGTCTGCGTCCATAACTTCACCCCTGAGGTACGTCACGGTTACCGCATCGGCGTGCCGACGAAGGGCACCTACGTTGAGGTGTTCAACTCCGATTTGGAGGAGTTTGGCGGGAGCGGCGTCGTCAATGCGGGCGATATTGTCAGCGAGGACTATCCGTTCCACGGGCGCGACCAGTCCATCGTCATCACTGTCCCGCCGCTCGCGACGGTGTTCTATCGTCTGAAGGGACAGAGTGGGGCAGGAACGCCGATCAGTGAGACGGTCAAGACCGATGTCGTCGCTGAGCGTCGGCGTGCCGGCGGACGCGGTACGGAGACGGTGGACAAGAAAAAAGTGACAGTGAAGAAGACTGCACCGAAAAAAACTGCCGCCAAGAAGGACGCCCCCGCGACTGAGGCAAAGGCAGCACCCAAGCGGCGCACCGCGACGAAGACTACATCTGCTGCGCCGAAGAAGCGTACGACGAAGAGCGCTGCCTCCGACGCTGCGGGGGAGACCCCGGAGAAGCGTACAGCTGCTGTCAAGACGGCAACTGCGGCGGCGGAGACTGGGGCAGCGCCAAAGAAACGCACAGCGACAAAGCGTACGACGGCGAAGAAGGATGAGGACGCGGTGCAGACCGTGAAGAAGACAGCATCCGTACGTGGCGTAAAAACGGCGGTGAAGGACACCGAAACAGGCAAGAAGAAAACGGGCATGACCGCCGCCAAGAAGACCGTGCGCAAGACGGCGCAGGATACGTCGTCCGCACCAAAGAAGGCACGCGCCGCCAAGGTATAACCCGCACAGCTCTGCACCGAACACAGGCAGGGATAGAAGAAACGGTCGGATGATTACGGCACTGGCCACATAAGAAGGAGGATATTGGGATGAAGGTACTATATGCAGCATCGGAAGCAGTACCCTTTGTAAAAACCGGCGGACTCGCTGATGTGGCAGGATCGCTCCCTGCCGCCCTCGTCAAGGCGGGCGTGGACTGCCGTGTCATCCTGCCAAAATACGGGTCGATCGATCCCGCAATCCGCAGCAAGATGAAGCATATCTACGACGGCACACTCCATGTCGCATGGCGCGAGAAATTTGTCGGCATCGACTCCTACGAGTACGAAGGCGTGACCTACTACTTCGTGGACAACGAGGAGTACTTTAACCGCGAGGGCTATTACGGCTACCCCGACGATGCGGAGCGGTTCTCCTTCTTCTGCCGTGCCGTGCTCAACTGCATTCCCGCATTGGACTTTCAGCCTGACATCATCCACGCCAACGACTGGCATACGGCGCTCATCCCCGTCCTCCTCAAGCTGGAGCATCCGGATGATCCGCGCTATGCGAAGATCAAGACGCTCTTTACCATCCACAATCTGCGGTATCAGGGCATCTTCCCGAAAAATGTCATGTCGGATGTGCTCGGGCTCGACTGGAAGTACTTCAACAACGGGGACTTTGAGTTCTACGATGCTGTGAATTTCATGAAGGCGGGGCTCATCTACACCGACTATATCTCGACCGTCAGCAAGACCTACGCCGAGGAGATCCAGTACGAGTACTACGGCGAGCATCTCGACGGACTCCTGCGCCAGCGGAAGAAGGATCTCTTCGGGATTGTCAACGGGATCAACGACACGATCTACGACCCGAAGACGGACAAGGAGATCTACGTCAACTACGACGTGAAGAGTGCCGCCGAGGGCAAGGTCGACAACAAGGTGCGCCTGCAGCGAGAGCTCGGGCTTGCCGAGTCGCGCCGTACGCCTCTCGTGGCGATGATCACGCGACTTGTGCCGAACAAGGGCATCGACCTCATCACGCGCATCATCGACGAGATGCTCGAGCACGAGAATATGCAGTTCGTCCTGCTCGGGACAGGTGAGCACGACTACGAGGAGTGGTTCAAGGAACTGGCGTGGCGGCATCCGGCGAAGGCATCGGTCAACATCCGCTTCTCGAATCAGCTGGCACAGCGTATCTATGCTGGCTCGAACATCTTCCTCATGCCGTCAACCTTCGAGCCATGTGGGCTCGGACAGCTCATCGCCATGCGCTATGGCTCGATCCCCGTCGTGCGTGAGACGGGCGGTCTGAAGGATACTGTCGTCCAGTTCGATCGTTCCGACCCTGACAAGGGCAACGGCTTCCTCTTCTACGAGTACAACGCGCATGAGATGATGTACGCGGTGAAACGCGCGCTTTCCGTCTACGAGAACCTGCGTGAGTGGCGTCAGCTCGTCTATACGGCGATGAAGAGCGACTTCAGTTGGACGCGTTCGGCAGGGGAGTACAAGAAGCTCTACGAGCGCCTTCAGAAAAAGAAATAACAGATTTTAGCTGATTTGTAAGAGTTTTTCCACAAAACCGCTGGTGAATTCGTTTGAACGATAATGAACGATTCGCCGGTGGTTTCTGTGTATAACCAAGAGGAAAGGAGAGGCACTATGCTGGAATCCTATCAGGTAGAACATAATTCGCAGAACATCTACTTCCGCTCCATCGTCGGCGCGGCGGAGGCGGGGAGCCGGATGCGTCTCGGCCTGCAGCTCCGCACGGGTGAGCCGGTGCGGCAGGTGCTCTTGCGGCTTTGGCAGGATCAGGCGGGGGAGCAGCTCGTCACGCTCGTGTCGCATGATGCGAATGCCGCGCAGCGGTTCTACACGGCGTGGATCGAGCTGCCGGATCACGGCTGCCTTCTCTGGTACTACTTCATTATCACGATGGAGAGCGGCACGTATTTCTACGGGAACAACGCGGAGATGCTCGGCGGCGTCGGCGCGCTCTATCGCGAGCAGCCGCCCTCCTATCAGGTGACGATCTACAATCGCGGAGCGCACACGCCGGACTGGTTCAAGAACAGTGTCATGTATCAGATCTTCCCCGACCGCTTTGCGCGCGCGGGAGATACCATCGTGCGCAAGAAGGGCGCTGTCATCCGCACGGACTGGACGGACGACCCAATGTATCTCAAGGATCCCGACACGAAGGAAATCATCGCCTATGACTTCTTCGGCGGGAATCTGCGCGGGGTTATGGAAAAACTCGACTACCTCGAAAAACTCGGCATCTCGTGCATCTACTTCAACCCCGTGTTTGAGTCCGAGAGCAATCATCACTACGATACGGGTGATTATCATCGCATCGACCCCATGCTGGGCGATATCGAGGACTTTCGCCGTCTCGTTGCGGCAGCACGCGAGCGCGGCATCCGCATCATTCTCGACGGCGTATTCAGCCACACGGGGAGCAACAGCATCTACTTCAATCGACGGAAGCAGTATGATTCGATTGGCGCATATCAGTCGAAGGAATCGCCGTACTACTCGTGGTATCGTTTTCGCAATTTCCCGAATGAGTATGACTGCTGGTGGAATTTTGACACACTGCCGAACGTCAACGAGACAGAGCCGTCCTACATGGACTTCATCATCACAGGGGAGGACAGCGTCCTCCATCACTGGATGAACGAGGGGATCGCGGGCTGGCGTTTGGACGTCATCGACGAGCTGCCGCCGACCTTCTCCAAGACCTTCTTTGCCGAGCTCAAGAAGCGCAGCCCCGATGCGGTCATGATCGGCGAGGTCTGGGAGGACGCGTCGAACAAGGTTGCCTACGGCACGCCGCGTGAGTACCTCTCGGGCAATGAGATGGACTCGGCGATGAACTACCCGCTGCGCAGTACGATGCTGGACTTCTTGACGGGGGCGGCGGACGGTGCGCTGACAGTGCGGCGCATGGCGAGCCAGATCGAAAACTATCCGAAGGAAAATCTCTACGCCATGATGAACCTCATCAGCAGCCATGACGTGCAGCGCGCCATCACCATCCTCGGCGATGTCCCATACTACGAGGGCATGCCCGCAATCGAGCAGTCACGCGTGCGCATGACGCTCGATCAGGCGATGCTCGGCATCCGCCGCCTCATCATGGCGACGCTCTGGCAGATGACCTATCCCGGTGTGCCGAGCGTCTACTACGGCGACGAGATCGGGATGCAGGGGTTCAAGGATCCGTTCAATCGTCGTCCCTACGACTGGGAGCATGGCAATCTCGAGATCCGCGACTGGGTAACGCGCTTCATTGCTGTGCGCAACGGGAACGATGCTCTGCGTACGGGCGACATCCTGCCCCTTTACGGGGCGGGCGACGTCATCGCCTACGCGCGCACGATCCGCTCGGGCTACGACGTGTTCAATCAGGAAAAGGCCCCCGGTATCTTTGTCGTGGCATTCAACCGCAGCCGGACGGAGACGCTGACCGTCGATCTCGACGTGAGCGACTTTGCCTGCGGTGTGTTCGAGGACGTCTTTAAGCCCTCACGCACCTATGAGGTCGAGCGCGGGCACCTGCGTGTCCGCATCCCGCCGCTCTTCGGACTGCTCCTGCGCGAGCGGCAGGAGGAACAGCGATACGAGCGCAAGGCGGGCATCCTCCTGCATCCGACCTCCCTGCCCTCAAAGTACGGCGTGGGTGACTTCGGCAAGGAGGCGTATCGCTTCGTTGATTTCCTAGCAGATGCAGGGCAAAAGGTCTGGCAGATCCTCCCGCTCAGCCCCGTCGGGAGCAGCTACTCCCCCTATCAATCCATCTCCGCCTTTGCGGGGAACTTTATGCTCATCGACCCCGCGCCGCTCGCTGCGCGCGGCTGGCTGAAGGAGAAAGACCTTTTCCTGCCATACGAGGCGAACTCGGGCTTCATCAACTTTGATCGCGTACGCACGTTCAAGAAGGAGATTCTGGAAAAGGCATTCCGTGCTTTCCAGGCGCAGGGGGCGGCGGATGCGGACTACCGTGCGTTCTGCGAGAAGGAAGCATACTGGCTCGAGGACTATGCGCTCTTTCACGCGGCGAAGAAGGAGTGCGGCGGCGCAGCGTGGACGGAGTGGGATGCAGCGATCAAACGCCGCGACCCTGCCGCACTCCGCGCGCTCCGTGAGCGGCAGCGCGATGCGATGGAGCTCGACTACTTCAAGCAGTACGTCTTCCATACGCAGTGGAACCGCCTGCACGACTACGCACGCGCAAAGGGGATCGAGATTCTCGGCGATATGCCGATCTTTATCGCGCAGGACAGTGCAGACGTCTGGGCGCATCAGCACCTCTTTGATCTGAATGAGGACGGCACGCCGCACACCGTCGCGGGCGTACCGCCCGACTACTTCGCCGTGAACGGACAGCTGTGGGGGAACCCACAGTATAACTGGGACGCTATGGCAGCGGAGAAGTACGCATGGTGGAAACGCCGCTTCCGTAAACTGCGCGAGCAGGTGGACATCATCCGCATCGACCACTTTCGCGGATTCGAGTCCTACTGGTCGGTGGACGGCAAGGCGAAGACTGCGCTTAACGGGACGTGGCTCAAGGGACCCGGCAAGGCATTCTTCGACGCGATCGAGAGCGACCTCGGCAAACTCAACGTCGTCGCGGAGGATCTCGGCATCATCACGCCCGACGTGGAGCGCCTGCGTGACGACTGCGGCTTCCCCGGGATGCGGATCGTCCAGTTCCTCATCGCAGGCAACAGCTCGGGGCGCATCGGCTTCACCGCGCCCGAGAACAGCATCGTCTACACGGGGACGCACGACAACAACACCACCGTCGGCTGGTACAGCCGCGACATCGACGAGGTACTGCGCGAATCACTCGCAAACCTCGTGGGGACGACCTCCGACCGTCCGCGGACCATCTGCCAGCGTCTTATCAAGGCGGCGTATGCCTCACGTGCCCGCATGGCGATCATCCCCATGCAGGACATTCTCGGACTCGACGAGCGCGCGCGCATGAATACCCCGGGCACCGTCGGGCTCAACTGGCGCTGGTGTCTCAAGAAGGACTATCTCCTCGAGATCGACCCGCAGAAGCTCAAGGCGCTCTGCGTGCGCTATCGGCGGTGAGAATAGGAGAGTGTTGAGCAAATTAAGGAATCGCTGATAAAATGAAGTCCGTCAGATTGGCGTAGATTTTTTCGTC
>ERZ773066.355-NODE-355-length-26850-cov-7.972607_pt1 | contig 26850 bp, 18 predicted proteins | sample MGYA00580573_ERZ773066 | MGnify/ENA primary metagenome ERZ773066 (study PRJEB29015, sample SAMEA2738128) | human oral metagenome | biome: human oral; feature: human-associated habitat; material: saliva | place: China | collected 2203 ... | reverse complement strand
ATAATGCCCTGCCATTGCTTCGCCGGCGGGTCGTCTGAAGCAGACCCGAATGCACTGGCCACTTCCGACAGTAAACCTTCCTGCGGACGAATCTCAAACGCTGCGCGCTGGTTGAGGTAGGAAGACAGAGGTAGTGAGGAATCGGTCGAGGTGGCGGTGATTTCGACGCGGTAAGCGGTATTGACTGCTTCGGATGCACTGAAGGAGCGGACTGAAAGTGAGGGGGAGAAACGGGCGAAGGTAAGGTGGTAGGATTGGCGGGCGGTCATAAGGGTAATATCCGACTGACGATGAACCCTGTATGGTAACGGGGATAATGCCGATGGTAAAGCGAATGGGATGAATGGGAGAAAGGCCGTCTGAACGGTTGAAATAAAAGGGATAAAGAGACATTTATCCCTACCCTATTCCACCACTCAGGGAAAAAGTGGTAAATTAAGCAGTCACATTTCTCTTAAAACCATTGATTTTATACTAAAAATTGGAGTACTATTAGCTTACCCTCTAGAGTATCATTAATTCTCATTTAACATATAGGAACAATAAGCGGAATTTGTAGAAGAATAGGGAAAAGGAAATTTATATTATGTTAAATTCATAATACTAGTATTTTAGCCTGCCAACTCCTGTTTCTCTCAGTAGTACAATCACTTACAGAATTCAAAAATAAAAAGGCCGTCTGAAAGGTTTTTCAGACGGCCTTTTATCAATTACCCCAGCTTTTTCTCAATAAATCCCTTGTTGTTAAAGTCTCCGATTATTTCAATAAGTAATTTGTCCAAGACTTTGTTCAGGGATTGCTTCGGTGTTATTTTTTATAACCCACCTGCCGACAGATGGTTTATAGCCTGGCTTTACCATATAGGTTTTCTACGCAACGGCTCGTCATGGTCTCCTTTGACCAGTTCCCAAATGGTCAGACCCATTTGGGGGCCGAGAAGTGCTTTTTGCGTTCTCTCACCCTCTCCTTCGGGGAAGATTTCGCCTTTATTGAAATGGCGGGTTTCGCCGTTAAAGCTGGTAATTTTCCATATGCCCGAAATCGGGACAGGCTCTTCCTCGACACCGATGATTTCCTGCGGTGCTTGGGTGCAGATCTTCTTGCCGTCTTTTTCTTCGACTTCCCAGCCGTCCCATCTTCTCGACCAATAATACATCTGTTCGCGGGTAATGCCGCCCATATTCTCGCGAGGATATTTTTCACGTATCGGTTCTAAAGCGCGGTTTAGCGCAATGTAGTCCAAGGGTAAATCTTCGTGGATATCTCCGGTTTCAGGCAAATTGCCGATTTTGAAAACTTTGATACCTGCTATATCACGCATCTTAATATCGGGATGATTCGCTAAAACAGGCTCTATCCTGCCTGCCGGCAGCTGTCCGTAAAGTTCCCTACCAACCAGAGTGTACCAACTGATACTGCGTATGTTGTATCTATAAAAAGTTGACAAATAATCGGTTGTAACCGGAATCAGACCGAAATTCTCGCGGCAAACTCCGTATTCGTACGGTGCACCGTCGTAATAGTTATGCGGTGGAATTGCTGCCAGACCGATATAGCCATGGAAAACATCAAGCTTCTCTGCAATCTTGTCGACAAACTCATCCAGTTTTGCCAAATCTTGGGGAGAAGACAAAATTTCCAGTGGCAGGTTAAAAAGTAGGGTGCCTAGCGGCATATGGGCTTCATTAACCAAACCTGCGGCAATAGAGGTGATATTGAAATAATAGGATGCACTGGTATTTGCATGCTCGCTTTGCATTCCCCACACCACTTTGGGCGGATTTTCCTTCCGACTATCCAGCCAACGGTAGATTGTATCTCGTTCTTTCAGATATGATTTTTCGGTCAGTTTAACTTCCTTAATATCCCTATGACCTTTTTCGTGCCAAGCTATTGTCAGCTTGTCTTTCGCCCATTCGTAATAGAAATCCATCAGAGCGGTTAAGGCATCGGCGACCTCATCACGGGTATTAAAATAGATTGCGCCACGTATGCCCAGTTTCAACAGGGTAAAGCCATGTTCGTTGTTGCGTTTGGTGCGGTCGGCGGTATAGTGGATGGCGATGAGTTTCTTTTCGGTATCATTCATGGATTTTCCTTGCTTAATTAAAATGAAGATTTGTATCCGGCGGCGCAACTGTTGCGGGCTTCTTCTTTGCTGGTGATAATTTCTCCATCACAACCTACTATGGTTACATGAGGACTGGCATCATACTCTTCTTTGCTTGCATCTCTGATATATGCAACTTGATCAATGGTATAAGTATTTCCTTCCACAACAGGTATTCCTTCTTTGAAATGAAATAAGGTATAGCCCAAGTCAAATTGATGAAGGAGCTCTATTTTCTTCTCAACAGCCTCTTCTATTTCTTCATCGGTAAAATCAATAGTCTCAGCATTTGCACTGCTCCATAGGCCTAATCCAGCTGCCACAACGGAGCCGCTTCTCACAATATTTAATCCTAGTTGTGGTGCGCGGGCAGCCATCGCTAAAAGCGACAGAACGGCAGGAAGCATTTCTACAATGACAGGTAAATTCTGCATTCATATTGGCATCTCCATCATACTTTTTCTTCATTTCATTGGCGTAATCATCAAGCTGCTTCAAAAGGATTTGATGTGTGATGAAATATCTCAAATATAACGACTATAGCTGTCAAATAAGGCAATCACCATTGCTAAAGAGGCCGTCTGAAAGTTTCAGACGGCCTTGATAAATGCCGTTTTTTTTAACTTAACTTACGCTTGAGACTGAATAATTAAAACTCTGAAGCCACCAGTACACTGCCTCCGTCGTCCCGCTTGACCAAACGCCAAACACAATAACCTTTCCCAATTTCCGTTGTGCCGTTTAGAAGGTGCTTGTAATACTCTCCCCTTTCGGGAAAAACTTCTCCTTCTTCAAAATGTCGTTCTATCGCGTTCTCCAAATTATCGGGTACCCACATTCCTGCATAAGGGGCTTCCAAAGGCTTTTGACGGTAAACAGGCATCAGTTCCTGTTTCGTCCCTTTAGGATCAAAAATCCCGTTTTCAAAATTGGCATTATCCCAACGATGCAACCAATAATAACCCTGTGAGGTTGAATAGCGGTTTCTGCCGTTACCGAAAGCAGTATGTAGTGAGTCATTCAGCTTTTGCGTCAGTATCGGCCGCATCAGGTTGTTTACTACCAGGTAATTAATAGGCAACGGTTTGGTTTTATCTCCCAAGTCGGGAAACTTCCCTGCTTTGAATACCATGGTGCCGTTATAGGTCTTCAGCGTAATGTCCGAATAATGGTTTAAAACGTTTTGGATTTCCATACGGTTCAGTTTATTTTGGAACGCTTTGCCGACAAGGGTATACCAGCTGACGGACTTAATGCCCTCGTACCAGAGAGAGTCATCATGTCCACCTGAATCGGGTGTTACCCCCCAATAGCGTTTAGTTACGGAATATTCGTAAAACTGGTATTTGTGGTAGGCGTAGGGCAGGACGATGCTCAGTCCGGCATAACCGTGGAAAATATCAAAGTACTTGCACAGATATTCTATCCAGCTTTCATACTCGCGACGTTTTTCCGAGGAGGACAAAAAAGACAGTGGAAAGGTAATCCTGAGATAGGACAGGTCATCAACTCCGCCTAAGGGGTGAGCGGATAGGGTTTTGATTTCATATTCCGCCGCCCTTTTGGAAGGACCGGAGTTCAGCACGCCCTGCAAGCTTTCCCCCTGTTCGGCATTTTGAATCATTTTATCGATTTTTTTTTGAAATGCGTTCGGATTGAGACGGGTAAAACGGCGCATCCCGTCCCAAAAGTGTGTTTTCAAATACCCATGGTACTTTGAATAAAAGCGTTCGAAAACTTCCAGCGTCTTGCGTTGTCCCGCTACCGAACCGCCGCCCGTGTAGTAGATCAATATGGTCAACCCCAGACGGGCGTTGATATTGTAGTCTTCGTCATACATCAGGATTTCATCGGCTTCCCGTTGCAGGGATTCATAAAGTTTTTTTGTCATGTTGCCCCTATTCTGGCGTTTCTTACATTTAAGGCCGTCTGATAGTATCCCTTCCAGATTTCAGACGGCCTGTTCTTGATTTACTCTTTACGCGGTGGCCAATAGACCTCTTCTTTTTTGACGATACCGCGTTTAAGGATATCCGCAGCTAAGGCAGCGGTATCGGGCGGATTTTGGTAGAACGCCGCGTCTTCCTTACTCATTGCAGAGTAGATGCCTTTCCAATGGGTTTTGGCGGGAGGCAGTGGCAGAACCTCGTCCAGACGCGGGAAGGTATAGAAGATATTGCCGCTGGTAGTGTCCGTGCCTTGAAGTGCTACATATAGTTCATGATAGGCTGCTATTCGAACGGGGTCGGCAGGGATAGCGGAAAATTCCTGCATAAAACCTTTTGACTCCCCAAAAATGTCTGTCAATATTAAAGCTGATATTCCCCCTTTTTCGCCTCCATACCGTACGGCATTGTGCATCAGTGACAGTGCCTCATCTAATTTGCCGTTCATTGCCTTCAACATCCCCAATTCATACATTGCCGCTGAAAATTTCTGCTTGGCGGCACAATCAAGCAACACTTGAGTGGTTTTTAAATCTTTGAGCTTTATATCGTAAATCCGTGCCAATTCATACTGCGCCAACGGGACGCCTAATTCCACTGCCTTTTGCAGGTAGGCTAGGCCGAGTTTCGGGTCGTAATAACCTGCATGACCGTCATACAAGGAGTCAAACAGCCAGTAGTATGCTATTGCCCAATCCTTCTCCAAGCCGTAATGCAACCATTTGCGGGCGCGGTCGGGACGTTGGTCAAACAAATCCCCCATCGCTCCTTGGGTGCCGGTGTAGAGCAGGTAGAGATTGTTGATGGCACGGTAATGTCCGCGACTTGCCGCCGCTTCGTACAGAATCACCATATCCTGCAACTCTTGTGCGGTTCTGCGCCAACTTTGGGCATGGAGTAAGGTTGCTGCCCGATACCATTGCTCGGCTTCGGCATCAGTGTCGGACGGCGGCGTCCAAGTGGCGCAGGTGTATTGGGTACGGTTGGGATCGAATGCCTTGGGTGCAGGATGGGTTTGGGTGTAATCGCGGTCAGATTGGGACGGTGAAGCTGAACCGCAGGAAACCAGCAGGGAGATAAGTACGGAGATAAAAATAAATTTTTTCATGGTATCGATTCGTTTGTTTTAAGGCCGTCTGAACATAGGACTTCAATAAAGTTATGCTGTCAGGGGCTGGTTACTGTGAGGAGCTTTGCCTGAATACAGAAACCTGTGCCGGATAATATTTTATATAACACAAGCTTCCCCTTATTCCTTTGTTCACCCTTCCCGCTTTTTTGCAACGAGGACTGTCTCGTGGGCGTTCTATCAGTGGAGAGACAGAAAGGATTAAAGGTAGCCAGGTTTACCCAACTCTTTCTGTGCATATTACTCAACTGCATGGCGCTTGCCGATTTTCTTTTTCCGTTTCGGGTCGTCATCTTGCGGCCATCCATAAGGATACTCTGGGTAATCAGGCGTTTTAGCTGTCACAAAAGTTTTGATTGAATCATTAGGAAAGAAGTGTATTGCCAAATAAAATAAATCTTTATCCTCATATTTTGGAAGTTTGACAAATGCCCGTTTCGGATTTGTATAGGTTTCGTTATTACCCGCCCATTGGAAAAAAATAGTGTAATTGGGGTCCCATTTATCGGGTACACGCCATGCACTACCTGAAGCAGTATTGTATGTAGCCACCTCGTATCCGCCTCCTCCATACCCCAACTCCCACCCTTTCCAGTCTTTTTTAGTGGCATCGGTCATATTGAAATTGATGGCCTTGGAGGTATGGTTATATATTTCTACGGGGAGCACAACGGTATTAGGATGGCTGCTGCATGCTGCCAACAGGCACGTCAGCAATAAGATTGTTCTGTTCATATTAACTGTAGGTATTTAAAAGTTTTTTTATCAAAATCGTTTTTATAATGTGGGCAATATTGCATCTCAGGACTTCAAAGCTTCCTTCTTATGAAGTATGACAATGAATTTGATATGGTATCTGTGATCGTGCCGATGGTAAAGGGAAAGGGATGAATGGGATGAAGGCCGTCTGAAAGGCAGTATGTTGAGGAATTGAAATCTTTACCCTGCCCTATTCCATTACGCCCATAATGAGTGATAAAGTGACGACAGTTATAGTAGGAAGATTTTAGAAGTACGATATAAAGGATATTGCCTGTATACCCAAGAATAAAGTACCATAATACCTACTCTCAAGGAGTATCATTAACTCTCAGTTAACAATCAGGAACAAAAAGCGAATTTAATGTAGGAATAGAGAAAACATCCTTAATTTATATTATGTTAAATTCATAAGTCTAATATTTTTAATTTGCTAGTTCCTGTTTCTCTTAATTCTACAATTACTTACAGAATTCAAAAATAAAAAGGCCGTCTGAAATTTTCAGACAGCCTTTTATTTATATCTCCCAGCCTTTTCTCAGCAAATCCTTTATTGTTTGCAATTACCTACTCCAACTTTAACAATGGAAAGTGGGCAATCTATTCAATCCGTTTATGCCGCACCAACGCTATACGTTTCACCCTTGCTGTCTGCTTGGCCGACAATGGCAGCAACGGCAGCAGCCAAGCCGTTGCGCGTCATGTATTTTTGCGGAATTTCTTGGGCATTTTGTGTCAAGGTATAGGCATTATCTTCGCCATCGGTAAGGCCGCAGGGGCGCAAGATGGTCCAATTCAAACCGCTTTGTTTGAGATAGATTTCGGCTTCCGTTTTGGCACGGACGGCTTCGCCGAGTGCCTGTTTGAACGGCTCGCTCATCATGTCCCATTGTTCACCGCAACCCATGCTGGTAATCAGTACAAAGCGGGCTTGCGGATTGGCGGCTTTCATAGCGGCAATGATGTTGATATTGCCCAGCGCATCGCTGCGGATGCCCTCTTCGTTTTTACCGCCGACAAAACTGATCACGGTATCGGGACGATATTGTGCCAACGCTTTATCGAGCGCGTCGGCATCAAGCGCATCGGCGACGACGGTTTGAATATTGTGTTCGGCAAAAAAGCTGTCTTCAGACGGCCTTCTCAATACGGCGACGGTATCGGCTGAGTCAGTCAATGTGCGGATATAGGCGCGGCCGGACGGGCCGTTGGCTCCGAAGATGAGTTGCATGTTTGGGGTTCCTTTGTATGGTAGATGTTTGTTGTTAGAAAATCCGCTCCTCTATGCAACAAGGAACGGATTATCAGGCCGTTTGAAACCGTTTAAGCGGCATCAAACAGTTTGCGCATGGCTTCGATTTGGTGTTGTTTCAACTCGCCTGCTTCATCACGGCCGACGAAAATTTTAAACATGGCGCCGCCGTTGCGGTTGATAAAGTTGAGCGAGCAAGTGGCTTTACCCATGAACGGGCGTTCCAAAAGGTAGATGGAGGCGCAGTTTTCGTAATAGATATGACCGTGTACGCCGCCGTCGGTTTCAGGATGGTCAAAGTTGTAGAAACCGCGGCCGACTTTGCCGTTAGGCAGTTTGCCGCTGACTTCGACGATGGCATCGGGGGTGTGGGCGATGAAGGTAACGGATTCATCCCATGCGGCAATGGCTTGGAGGATTTCGACTATGCGGCTGCCTTCGGTTTGGCGCACGTTCTCTTCTGGCAGACAGCGGATAACGTCTTCAAAACTGCATTGGTTTTGCGCTGCCAGCATTTCCAGCACTTGGCCGGGATTTTTTTCCAATGATTGACGCAACATGGTTTGTTGTTCAGCTGAAAGTTTTTGCATGGTTTGATCCTTTTCTTGAGTCGGAAGAGTGAGCATGAGTTTGCGGATAAGGGTGGGCGACCAATAACGGCCGCTGGTATTCAAACGGATAATGCCGTCTGAATCGGGTTCTTTAAAAAGCTGCATTTCCTGCCATTGGGCAATCAGCTTTTGCGCTGCTTTGTTGCCGTCAAACAATAATGGATTCAGACGGCCTGTTTCAATATCGTGCTGGACTTTGCTGAGAAGTGCTTTATTTGGACTATGGCCGCTCATAAATGCGATGTTTTTCTCGCCTTTCGGCGTGGCGAGATAGCTCTCCAAATCACCCTGCACCTGATAGCTGAAACCGCCGAAGTTACCGCCTGCGCCGGAGCCGAACGCCAAACAGGGAATATCGGATTTGATCAGGGTATTGTAGCGGTTGCGCTCGCCGCGGCCGGGATAGGCGAAGTGGCTGTTACTGACCTGTTCCCATCCTTTTTCCAGTAGTGTTTCAACCGTGTAGGCATATTGGTCTGCCTGAATATCAAAGCCCGGCGGTGTCGGAAATGCGCCTTTTTCAATCATGCGGTTGATGGGCAGCATGGGATAAAGGTTGAACGCGTACGTATCCAGACCGGACAGAGGCAGTTCGGTGGCGCGGGCGATATCGTTTTGCCAAACTTCATCGGTTTGATTGGGTAGGCCGAACATCAAATCAGCGACAATCACGGCATCGAGTTCGCACAATTTTGCCAAATATTCAAACGCCTCGTCGCCGCTGTGTTTGCGGCCGAGACGGCGGCGGATGGCGGTATTGAAGGTTTGCACGCCGATAGAAATGCGGTTGGCCCCGGCTTCGAGACAAGCCTGTGCTTTTTCCAAATTGAAATGGCTCATGCGCCCTTCGATGGTGAACTCGCAGTCTTCGGCAAGCGGCAGATATTGGTAGCAGGCACGAATCAGGCGGACGAGGTCTTCCGTAAGCAATGCAGTCGGCGTGCCGCCGCCGAAATAAACGGCTCGGATTTTTCCCTTGCCTGTACGGACTTCGGCTTCAGCGGCCATTTCTTCGATAATTTTGTCGGTGTACACGCTGCTTTGGCTGTCCTTCCACGCATTACGGTAGAAGCCGCAAAAAACGCAATGGTTGGCGCAAAATGGAATATGCAGATAAGCAAGCGCGTCCACATCGGTGGCATGGGGAAGCTTTTTCTTCCAAATGTTCTGCCACTGGGGACGCGGCATTGGAACACCGCCCCAAACGGGCATTAATGCCTGACGTTCAGGAAATGCCTTGGGCGCGGATTGTTTCGGAGTCCAAACAAGCTGCTGTACCATGATAATGATTAATAAAAATTATTAATAAGATTTATATATTAAATAACCATCATCATTTTCTTGTTAATATTTTTATATAATTAAAAATCAGTATTATTTTAAAATATTGTATTCTATAAATAATTAAATGTATTTCTATTTGATGGAAATCGGCATTTTACTTGTGAAATGCGCAAAATTTGGTTCTTCAAGTCGGGAACATCCTCCCATCTCGTTTCATTTTTGAACGATAAAATAAATTTTCTTTATCGTTTTTCAGACGGCCTGTTGGCGCTCAGCTTCTGAAATAAAACCCTGCTTCATCTTCGCAACGGCGTATCTGCCAACCGTAAACCGATTCAAGCAAGTCGGGGCGCATCACTTCGCCCACCTTGCCTGATGCAACGACTTTTCCCTTATTCATCAAAATAATATGTTCTGCATAACGCGCGGTGAGGTTTAAATCGTGCAATACCATCATTGATGAGGCACGGTTTGAATGCCCGACCAAATACTGCATCAGGCGGTGTTGGTGGCGGATATCGAGATGGTTGCACGGTTCGTCCAAAAGCAAGACCGGCGCGTTTTGCAACAGGGCGCGGATGATGTTGGCGCGTTGTTGCTCGCCACCTGAAAGCTTGCCGATGCGCTTATCCGCCAATGCCGTCAAATCAAAATAATCGAGCAACTCGTCCGCCCATTCATGGTTCAGACGGCCTTTTTGTACGAATGACGCCAACGCAATGTATTCGCGTACGGTCATCGGCATGTTGTAACGACCATGCTGCCCGACCCATGCCACCCTGCCCGCGCGGATTTGCGACGCAACAGCCTCACCGAAAAGCGTGATTCCCCCCTGCCCTGTTTGCCCGATTAAGGCACGCAGCAAAGTAGATTTGCCCGCACCATTCGGGCCGATAATGACGGTCATGCCCGAAGGTATATCCAGTTGATCGATTTCAAGCAGGGTTTTGTCTTGGACGCGGACGGAAAGATGACAGATTTGAAATAAGGTGTGCATGGCAAAAGATATGGGGCAATGAAGTTTCAGACGGCCTGTTTAGGCATCAACGGCTTTTCAAAGGCTTGATAAACAAATACATAAAAAACGGTCCGCCCAATAAGGCAATCACGATACCGACCGGCAAATCGACAGGGTATGTCAGCCAGCGCGCCGCGCCGTCCACCACCATCAAAAACACTGCGCCCAACCAAGCCGATAGCGTAATCAGTTTGCGGCGGCTGCCACCGACGGTTTGCGCCAGCACATTGGGGATCATCATGCCGAGAAAACCGATGATGCCCGAAAGCGATACCGCAGCCCCCGTCATCAATGCCGCGCCGATTACGGTTTGCACACGCAAAGCCCCAATTGATACACCCATACTGGCAGCCGTATCTTCCCCCGTCATCAAAACGTCCAGCCGCCTGCCTGCGGACAACAAAATCAGAAAACCGGGCAACATAACCGCGATTGCTGCAACAGGCGATGAGAAACCGGCTTCGGCAAGGCTGCCCGAAAGCCATGTGGTCGCGCTGCGCAATACCAAATCGTCAGATAAAAACAAAATCATGCTGACCACCGCACCCGAAAACGCGCTCAACACAAACCCCAACACCAGCAATCCCAAAGTACCGCCGCCGAGCAGTTTGTGCACCGCTAAAATCAGCAGGCACACACCCAATGCACCGAGAAAAGCCGCCGCCGGCACACCCATCGCGCCACCGCCCAGAGCCAGTAACACAATCACGCCCAAGGCCGCCCCGCCCGACGTCCCGATCAAACTCGGATCGGCCAGCGGGTTTTCAAATAAAGCCTGCAATGCCGCACCCGAAGCAGACAAACCGGCCCCAACCAAAAGCGCGGTATAGATGCGCGGTAAACGGATTTGGCGGACGGTTTCATCCATCGCCAACGGCGACTCCCACATGCCAAAACCGATGCCGCAGCACAAATAAACGGCGGCGGCAGTAAGCAGCAGGCAGAGAGTAAGGGTATGCGGTTTCATGACATCATGCGGTTGAAGCGGATTGAGGGACGGTTTCAGACGGCATTTTTAAGACAGCCGTTTTGCCTCCTCAACAAGAAGGAACAAATCAAGGCCGTCTGAAAACAAAAATCAGGCAGGGTGTTCAAAACAGGTGCGTTTATTTCGCCAAACCGTGCAAACGCTGAATCACTTGCGGCGTATCCAGCCCGTAACGGAACATATCGTTGGCCTTCCACAAATAAATCTTGCCGTTTTTCGCGGCAGGCGAGCCGGCGATTTCGGGGCGTGCGGCAAAGGTTTTGACGTTGCCTATCATGGCGGTGTTGTGGTCAGCAATAATGATGATATCGGGTTTGGCCGCAATCCATGCCTCACGCGTCATCGGTTTGAGGCCGTCAATGGCGGCTGCGGCATTGATGCCGCCGGCACGGCGGATGATTTCGTCGGCGGCAGTATTTTTGCCCGATACGATGCGCCCGTCGTAGCTGAAGAGGTAGCGTTTGCCGCTGGAAGGCTGCTGTTTCATATCCGCCTGCCACTTACTGGCCAACTTGTCCGCCTGCGCGCTTTTGCCGATAAGCTGACCGATGTTGCGGATACTTTGCGGATAGGCGGCGATGCTGTCATCGGGCGCAACATTGACGGCTTTAATGCCTGCTTTTTGCAGGTGGGCAAAAATATCGGCAGGCTGCGCCATCCATGAACCGATGGCGATGTCGGGTTTGGCGGCCACAATCGGCTCAACCGTCAGACGGCGATGAATGCCGATACTGGGCTTGTTTTTCAACGCCGGATTTTGAACGGTCTGATCGCGGCCGACGATTTCGTCCAATGCGCCGAGCGCGGCAACAATGTCTGCCGTATCGGGGGTCAGCACGACGATGCGTTGCGCGTGTGCAGTGCCGGTCAACGAAATAAGTACGGAAAGCAGGAGGAGTTTGAGTTTCATTGATTTTCCTTGTCGCATGCTTTCAGACGGCCTGCTCATTTTCTCAGGCCGTCTGAAAACGGTTGAATCACATTAGAACTTCAGTTGTACGGTTGCGGCGAAATTGCGGCCGGTTTCGGTGTACAAGTCCATCACATTGGTACGGCTCATGCCGGCAACGTCTGCGTGCTGCCAGTATTTTTTGTTGCCGACGTTGTAGATGTTTGCGCCGATTTCGAGGTTTTTAAACGGTTTGTACCACGCGCCGACATCCCATACGCCATAACCCGGCGCTTGGAAAACAGTGTCGCTGCTGACGCGGCTGTGTTTTTTCGACCAGCGCAGCTTGGTACCCACACCCCATTTTTCCTGCGTGTAATCCAAACCCAAAACGCCGTTAAGCGGATAAGCGGAATCCAACGGTTTGCCGTCCTGCTGTTCACCGCGCATCCAAGCGATGCTGCCAGAGACTTGCCAGCCCGGCAGGAATTTGTAGGCGGCAGAAGCTTCAACACCGTAGGTTTTGACGTGATCAAGGTTTTGATATTGGTACTGGATAATCGGGCGACCGCCAACGGTGGAGGTACCGATTTCAGTGCGGTTGATGAAGTTGCGGTAACGGTTGTAGAACGCGGTGACTTGCGCACGGGCGCGTTCGTTTTTGAACTTCATCCCCAATTCAAAGCTGTTGGAGCGTTCGGATTTGAGGTTGGCATTGGGAATGACGGCATAGCCGTAGGTCGTATTGGCAAACGCCATGGTCGCGCTGTCAAACGGCGGCGTACGGAAGCCTTGGGAATAAGTAGCGAAACCGGTGAACTGCTCACCCATCGGTACACTCAGGCGCAGGCTGGGCGTAAACGCGGAATCGCTGAAGCGCGTCGCCGTTCCGCTGGGATTGGCGTTGAGATAGGCTTGATCGGTCGACGTGTTCAGCTTGTCTTTTTCGTAACGCAAGGCCGGGGTCAGGACGATGCCGTTGCCGAAGGTCAGGCTGTCTTGTGCGTAAACGCTGAACGTTTTGCGCTTGCTGTCGGGGAAAGTTTTATTCGGATAGGTGCTGCCTGCATAAACTTTGCTGACGGCGCCAGTCAGATTGTCCACTGTCATGCTGTCGCGCGGACGTGCGGTCTCGGTGTGTTTGTATTCGGCACCGGCAACGACGGTTTGTTTGACCGCACCGTCAAACTCCCACACACTACGCCCGTTCAGCCCGCGTATGGTCTGATTGAAACCGTAGTCGGAATAACGGGTCGAGTTACCTAATTGGCGCGCACCCATACGCGTAATGCTCGCATCGACAGCATCGTCTTCCGTACGCAGTTTTTGCTGATAGGCAGTCAGGTTGGCTTCTTTCAGACGGCCTTCGCCAGTGTAGCGGTAGCCCGCTTCGATACGTTGACGGCGGATACGGTCGCGAGCATTGCTCTCGGATGTTGCGATGGTTACCGGCCCGCGCGATTGCGAACCCAAGCCGTTTGCCAACACGGTATCATTGGCGTGGTAATACTGTTCGTACAACGTTTCCAAGCGGTGGTGTTCGTTGCCGATATTGCCTTTCGCCAAGACATTGTAGGCATTGTTTTTCTGTGGATTGGTGGCAGTACGCGCAGTCGAGTAGCTGGTATCGCTGCCCATGTTTTCGGTTTCATGACCTTGACGGCGCGTCAGCATCAGCAGACCTTCGGCGTTTTCATGGAAACCTGCCACAGTCGCCGTTACGCCGTGGCTGCGGTCGCGGCTGCGGTAGCCGTGTTTCAAACCGAAATGCCCGCGTTTGCCCGCATCGACGAAATCACTCGGAGAAAGCGTCACCATATTCACCACACCGCCAAGCGCATCGCTGCCGTACAGCGCGGAATAAGGACCTTTTACAATATCGACCTGCTTGAGCGTGTCGCTTTCGACCATATCGCGTCCCGAAATCGCGCCGTTGGAGCCACCGCCTGCATAAGATTCGGGAATGCGTACGCCGTCCACCATCATCAGAATGCGGTTGCCGTCTATGCCTCGGATATTGATACCGGCATGACCACGGCGATTGTTGTCTGACGGCACGCTGACGCCGGATTCATACATCACGATATCGTCCAAATTCTGCGCCGAGGCTTGATTCAAGGTTTTGCGTCCGATAACCGACACATTCGGCGCGGCTTTATCCAAGGTTTGCGCATTGCGGTCGGCCGTAACCACCACAGGCTCTATTTCTGCCTGAGCCACCGACATCTGGGCCGCATATAACTGTCCGGAAAAAACCGCCCCTATTACACAGACGATCGCTTTCTTTTTCATTACACAACCTTATTATTTGAATAAAAATGGTTTGCATTTATAAAACAAATAGGCGTTTTTTGCAAGTTTAGAAACCGTAAGACAGCACTAACAACCATTTCGAAACGCAAAATATAGTATGACGTAGCTGGATAAATAATTCATGGATCAGAGGCAAAGTACCCGACCGCGTCGGCATAGAAAACCGACCTGCCGTTGTCGACCAAAAATCCCGCATCGGCGATTGGGAGGCCGACACCATCATCGACAATGATCGAGAAGTACATCGCAGAGAAAAACATTTAGCCACGAAACGCCAAGAGTTTTATTTTTGAATCTGTTCCAACCACTGGGATCCGGATGTTGCATTTGAAATTCGAATCCAAGCCTGTCTGAAATATTCAAACAAGGTTTTATTTGTTCCTCTTATCCCTCACCCTTCTATTTACCTCAAATTCAAAAAACATTTCCATATTATTAAAAATTAGTTAGAATTTCACAAAATTATAAATAATAATCAAACTTATTTGTATTATTTTAGTCAGAGTGTAATCGCATCTATTCGATCTGTCTCATTCAGACGGCCTTACCAATCAAGTTATATGGATACATTCTATGCAACCGATCAAAGTCACCACCCTCTCCGCCTGTATCGCCGCCATTGGTTTCGTCCCTGCCGTTTATGCTGCAGATAATACGACGGTTATTCTCAATACCATCACTGTCAAAGGGACTCGAAATAAGGATGAAATCGGTAAAAACCGAGTTTATGCCCGCGAAATCGTCAATCTTTACAAAGGCAAAAACGAAGTTGAGACCTTCAAAGGCAACACCGTATCCGACCTTTTGAGCGGTATGTCCGGCGTGTACAGCGGCGACGCGCGCAACAGCGGCGCGCTGGATCCGAATATACGTGGTGTGCAAGGTCAAGGACGGATTCCCGTTACCATCGACGGCACGGAGCAGGCGATTACCGTTTGGCGCGGCTACGCGGGCGCAAACAACCGCAACTACGTCGACCCCAACATCATCAGTAGCGTTTCTATCGAAAAAGGCCCCTCGTTCAGCCGTGATATGAAAAGCGGCATAGGCGGCTCCGTCGCCCTGAAAACCATCGATGCCGACGATATTGTCCCCGAAGGGCAGAAATACGGCTTTGAAGTGAAGGCGGAGGCTTCCAACAATTCCATCAAAAGGCGTGAGAATGCTTATGAACATTCAGTCGATTATCGAACCTTGCCTGTTCCCGCAGTAGCGACGGGTGGTATTTGGCGTTCGTTTTTTGACGATACCGACCGAATCGACCAGCGTTTCAACGGACGCAATAAATTTGGGGAGGATAAAGCCTACCGCATTGCCGCCGCCACCAAGCAGGACAATTTCGATGCCATGCTTGCCTATGCCTACCGCAGTAAAGGCAATTATTTTTCCGGCAAAAAAGGCGCGGAACGCTACGGTTATATCGGTCCTTGGACACAAGAAACTTTAGACGAATTGAAACGTCGTAAAGAAGAAGCCGCTGCCAAGGGTGAGAAATTTTTCGGCAGTGAAAACATGCTGGGCGCACCCGATATTTCAAAAATCGGACTTTTTTATCATCCGGGCGGGGAAGTCAGCAATACCTCGCTCGAAACCAAATCATGGGTAGGTAAAACCACCTTCCGTCTGCCGAACCGCCAAACGCTCAAATTCGGCCTGCGCCATACCGATTCCACGTTCGGCGAAATTATGCCTTCGCGCATTATCGGCCCCATCAGTTGGGATGCGTCCGTCCTCAACAAAATTGCCGAATGGCCGCAGGCATGGGTAAAACAGCGTTCCTACAATATCGACTATTCGTGGAAGCCCGAGGGCAGCCGTTGGATAGATTTCGATGCCACGCTTTGGACAACGCGCACCAAATCCAAAACCAATACCGCAGGTGGCTCACCCGGCGATACCGTTTATGAGGACAACAAATTTCAAATAGCATGGGATGAGTACGACAGATGGCAAAAAGCTACGCCTGAAGAGCGTCAAGAATTGCTGAATGCAGGTTTTGAAGTCCCAAAACCGCCCAAACCCGAAACGCCCAATACAAACGGCAGGTTCAACACTATTGAAGGCAACGCCTATTACGCCCGTAACAACCGTACAGGCTTTCAATTCTCCAACCGTATGAAATTGAGCGACAAACTGTCGTTGACTTTGATGGGCGATTTTCAAAATGAAAAACTGACATCGCGCAATGATTTTTCAGACGAGCTGGAGCGGGGAGGATACGACAAATATCGGGAAGAACTCGAAAACAGCACCATCAGGGCAAATTATGAATTGAACCAATACGGTGTACCTCGCAACGGCAAGCGGCGTGAATACAATCTGGGCTTTAATTTTCGCTACGAACCCTTCCGCTGGCTGACTTTGACGGCAGGTGGGCGATATACCAATTTCCAACTTCAGGATAAAAGCAGACGTTTGGAAAGCGGCACGAATAAGACCGGCGATCCGTTAGAAATGAACAGGGGAATAAAATATTCGATCGGCAGGGTTGCCACGCCGCAAGAATACGCGGATTACAAGGCAATTGACGATGCTTTGGCAAATGGCAGTCTTGATTATGCTTTATATATGGCGGACGAATATTCAGAACAAAGAAAAAAACATAAACAAATTAGCCTGACTTCGTTTCAAGTCAATTCGCAATATATTCCGACTTTGACAGATGATCGCGAAACATGGGTCAATCCTAATGAAAAGGTGGATTTCTATTGGTTGAAAGACGATAAAGGCCGTCTGAATATGCAGGATCATCCCCTTACCAATGGCAGCATTCCTGATTTGCACACCAAAGTTGCCAATCCTGTATATGACCCGTCTATTCCAGACAGTCCGCAATTTGTACCTAAATACTACGCAGCCAGTGCAAGTGTTTACACAACGCCAATGACCGAAGCCGAAAGACAGAGGGCAATGAAGCAGAAGGGCAGCGGTTGGGTACCTGCATTTTCTGCCACCATCAATTTTACTGATTACAGCCGCGCCTATTTGCGCTATACCGAAACCCTGCGCTACCCCAGCATTTTTGAAGGGACTTACGGCTTTTCTACCGCCGCCGGCTCATTCAACCGCATGGGCTATGGCTGGCGGCCCGAACACGCCAAAAACTGGGAAGTGGGCTATATTCATGATTTGACGGGGCTGTTACCGAAAATGAAAAAAGCGGATTTCCGCGTCAATTACTTCCATAACAAGACCGAAAACGTTATCGATAGGGACAGCAATCTCGAATTCGAACAATTCGACAGACAAATCCGCAGTGGTGTCGAGCTGTCCACCCGCTTCGATACCGGACGCGTCTTTGGCAGCCTGAACGTATTCCGCAGCCTGAAAAACAAAATGTGCGACGAAAATTTCACTTGGACATCCGCAACAGAGGGCATGGTTGATTCAAGCTATTTTGTGAAAAACGGTAAGACTATGAATCGTCCTGTCTGCAACCACGGCGGCTTGACCGATTCGGGCTATCTGGCAAGCGCACTTCAACCACGCTGGTCGATTGATGCCGAATTGGGCAGCCGTTTCCTTGCCAACAAACTGGAAACAGGCGTGCGCCTCCATTACCACAGCCGCGTCTATGAAAACCGCAACGATGCTTGGCAGCCATTCTACGATGTGCGCAATAAATATCAGAATGACAATATGAAGCCCCAGCATAACGATATGCGTTGGCAGCCTGTCGCCGTATGGGACGCCTACCTGCGCTACAAAATCGGCAAAAACCTGACTGCCGAGCTGGTGGGCAGCAACCTGACCAACCGCTACTACCTCGACCCGATGAGCCGCTCTTATCTGCCTGCACCGGGCAGAACAATACGCATTGGGATAACTGGAAAATGGTAATGATCAATTAATCATTTTGAGAGTAAAAAGCCGTCTGAACATTGGGTTTCAGACGGCTTTTTACATGATGGCTTAGTTATGCCCTACTCTTTCATGTTATATGAAAGTTGAAGCTAACCTGCATAATTTTTATATCTTTGCTTTGGAATTAAAAAGGCTGTTTGAAAATGAAACGTCTATATTTCAGACGGCCTTTGCTTTATAGCAAACTCAAAATTTAAGCCACGAAATCCAACCCTATGTCCAGCGAACGGCTGCTATGGGTCAGATAGCCGAGGGCGATGCCGTCCACGCCGGTTTGTGCCACGCGCTTCAGGCGGTCGAAGCCGATGCCGCCCGATGCTTCACAATAGATGGTGTGCGTGGGGGCGGTTTGTGTGTGGCAGCGGTTTGCCGCTTCTTTCAAGGTTTCGTCGTCCATGTTGTCCAGCAAAATCCGTTCCGCACCCGCTGCGATGGCTTCGTCCAGTTGTGCCAATGTGTCCACTTCGATTTCTACGCAAGTCAACGGTCCGACTGCTTGCTTTGCCTGCCGTACGGCTTGGGCGATGCTGCCGCAATAGGCAAGATGGTTGTCTTTAATGAGGATGGCATCGTCCAAGCCCATGCGGTGGTTCACCCCCCCACCTGCTCTAACGGCGTATTTTTGCAGGACGCGAAGCAGTGGGATGGTTTTGCGGCTGCACACGATGTCTGTACCGTATTCGGCGACTTCGACAACGGCACGCGCAGTGGCGGTGGCGATGCCGCTTAAGTGCGTGAGGTAGTTGAGCGCGGTGCGTTCGGCGGCAAGCAGTGCGCGGGCGTTGCCTTCGACGGCGGCAAGCGTCTGACCTGCGAGAACGGCTTGTCCGTCTTGGATTTTGGCTTGGAAATGGACGGACGGATCCATCGTCTGAAAGGCGAGGCGCGCCAAGTCCATGCCTGCGATGACGCCGTCTTCGCGGCTGACGAGGAAGAGTTTGGCAGTTTTGTCGGGCGCGATGACAGCGGCGGACGTAATGTCGCCGCGCCTGCCCAAATCTTCGCTCAAGGCTTGTTCTACCATGGGGCGTAACAGGGTATCGGGTAGAGGAAGAAGATTGTTTTCAGACGACATGGGGTTTCCTTTGTTGAAAAAGATTGATGTTGCACTGAAGAGGCAAAATTTAATTTGAGGCCGTCTGAAAATCAGTTAGTGGCTACCCAGCGGCAGTCCGATATCAGAAATCAGCTGATCGGGTAAGACATCGTCGCGGAAGCGGTAAAGCTGAGCAGGACGGCCTTTACTGCCTGATACGCCGGTATCCGACGGCTCGATGAGGTTTTGCTGCTGAATCTGGCGGCGGAAGTTTTGCTTGTGCAGCAATCTGCCGCTGATGGCTTCGACGCTGTTTTGCAGTTGCAGCAGTGTAAATTCGGGCGGCATCAGTTCAAAAATTACGGGGCGGTATTTGATTTTGGCGCGTAGGCGGGATAAGGCTGTCGCCAGTACACGGCGGTGGTCGTGGCGCATGGGCTGCCCCGTGAGCGCGAAATCAATGTTTGCCTGCGGCTCGGCGGCTTCCGCTATCAGGCCGCTTTCATACAGCATTTCATAGCGTTGCAAAACGTATTCTTCCGACCAGTTTTCCGGTTCGACCCCCCAGCACAAATGAATGCGCTTGAGCCGCTTCTGACGCATTTCCTCCGTATCCGCCGAGTTTGCCCAAATGCGCAGGCGGCTGACGATGGTCTCATGTTGCCTACCGGCGCTACGCAAATCTTCCCACGGAAAATAGCAGTAGCAGTCCTGCCATTTCGCATCGGGATGCAGGATGTTGTCGGCCGCCTCGCGCACCAGTCCCAAATAGCTGACGTATAAGACAGGTAGGCCTTGTTCATTTTGGCGGCTCGTATCTACAAATGTGTAAAGCTGTTCTACATAGCCCATAGGCTGTGATGTCTGTTTGGCAACCCACATCCTGACCCCTGCTTGTAGAGAGTGGCGAAGTGGTGCAAGCAAGCCATTGGGTAATAGCTCTCCCTGGGCAACTGTCAAAACTCTCAAGCTACCGTTTGTAATGGCGATCAGTACAGGAACAAGCTCAACGATACTTTGCGGATTGACCGCTGTTTCAGGATAGGCATCCATGCGTGGCTTTCATTCAAGAGAAAACCTTATTGTAAACCAAAGCGGTTTTCAGACGACCTTGCATATTATACTCAAGTTGAGCATAATATAAAAATATTTCAAAATATAAACGGCAAACCTTCATGCCGTCTGAAAAACAGCTACAAGGAAACATCATGCAAACTGCCGCCCGCCGCTCGTTCGATTACGATATGCCCCTCATTCAAACGCCGACTTCCGCCTGCCAAATCCGTCAGGCGTGGGCTAAGGTTGCCGACACGCCCGACCGCGAGACGGCAGGCCGTCTGAAAGATGAAATCAAGGCTTTGTTGAAGGAGAAAAACGCGGTCTTGGTGGCGCATTATTACGTTGATCCGCTGATTCAGGATTTGGCTTTGGAAACGGGCGGGTGCGTGGGCGATTCGCTGGAGATGGCGCGCTTCGGCGCGGAACATGAAGCCGGTACGCTGGTGGTGGCGGGCGTGCGCTTTATGGGCGAAAGCGCGAAAATCCTCTGCCCTGAAAAAACGGTGCTGATGCCTGATTTGGAGGCGGAATGTTCTTTGGATTTGGGTTGTCCCGAAGAAGCGTTTTCAGCGTTTTGCGACCAACACCCCGACCGCACGGTGGTGGTGTACGCCAACACTTCCGCCGCCGTGAAAGCGCGTGCCGACTGGGTGGTAACGTCTTCGGTGGCGTTGGAAATCGTGTCGTATTTGAAAGCGCGCGGCGAGAAGCTGATTTGGGGGCCCGACCGCCACCTCGGCGACTACATCCGCCGCGAAACGAGCGCGGATATGCTGTTGTGGCAGGGTTCGTGCATTGTCCATAACGAATTTAAAGGGCAAGAGCTGGCGGCGTTGAAGGTAGAACACCCCGACGCGGTGGTGCTGGTTCATCCCGAATCGCCGCAAAGCGTCATCGAACTAGGCGACGTGGTCGGCTCGACCAGCAAACTGCTCAAAGCCGCCGTATCGCGTCCTGAAAAAAAATTCATCGTGGCGACCGATTTAGGCATCCTGCACGAAATGCAAAAGCAGGCGCCCGACAAAGAATTTATTGCCGCACCGACGGCAGGCAACGGCGGAAGCTGCAAAAGCTGCGCGTTCTGCCCGTGGATGGCGATGAATTCGCTGGGCGGCATCAAATACGCCCTGACAAGCGGACACGACGAAATCCTGTTGGACAGGAAGCTGGGTGAAGCCGCCAAACTGCCTTTGCAGCGTATGCTCGACTTCGCGGCAGGGCTGAAGAAAAAAGATGTGTTCAACGGTATGGGACCCGCCTGATTTGCCGTCAATATTGCCGTTTCAGACGACCTCACAAACAAGGACAACACCATGCAAACCGATTGCGACGTATTGATTGCCGGAAACGGGCTGGCGGCACTGACGCTCGCCCTGTCGCTGCCTGAATCGTTCCGCATCGTCATTTTGTGCAAGAACCGGCTGGACGATACCGCCAGCCGTCATGCGCAAGGCGGGATTGCGGCGGCATGGTCGGGAGAGGACGACATCGAAAAACACGTTGCCGATACCTTAGAAGCGGGCGCGGGTTTGTGCGACGAAGCCGCCGTCCGCGCCATCCTGTCGCAGGGCAAACCGGCAATCGAATGGCTGCTGGCGCAGGGCGTGGCGTTCGACCGGAATCATAACGACCTGCACCTGACGCGCGAAGGCGGGCATACCTGCCGCCGAATTGCCCACGTCGCCGACTACACGGGCGAAGCCGTCATGCAGAGCCTGATTGCCCAAATACGCCGCCGCCCGAACATCCGCGTTTGCGAGCGGCAGATGGCGTTGGACATTCAAACCGAATCAGGCGCGGCGTGCGGACTGACCGTCCTCGACTGCCGAACGCAAGAAACCTACCGCATCCGCGCCCGCCATACCGTACTCGCAGGCGGCGGCTTGGGACAGATTTACGCCGCTACCACCACGCCGCCCGAATGCACGGGCGACGCCATCGCCATGGCGATACGCGCAGGCTGCGCAGTCGAAAACCTCGAATTTATCCAATTCCACCCCACAGGCTTGGCAAGGTCGTCTGAAAACGGCCGCACCTTCCTGATTTCCGAAGCCGTGCGCGGCGAAGGCGGCATCCTGACCAACCAAGCGGGCGAACGGTTTATGCCGCATTACGACCGCCGCGCCGAACTCGCGCCGCGCGACATCGTTGCCCGCGCCATCGCCGCCGAAATCGCCAAACAAACGCAAGACTTCGTCTCGCTCGATATCAGCCATCAACCCGCAGAGTTCGTCCGTCAGCATTTCCCGTCCATCCATCGGCACTGTTTATCCCAATGCGGTTTGGACATCACGCGCCAAGCCATCCCCGTCCGCCCCGTGCAACACTACACCTGCGGCGGCATCCAAACCGACCCCTGCGGCAGAACCTCCCTGCCGCAGCTCTACGCCTTAGGCGAAACCGCCTGCACCGGCTTGCACGGAGCCAACCGCCTCGCCAGCAATTCCCTGCTCGAATGCGTCGTTACCGCCAGGCTTGCCGCCCAAACCATCGCAGACGGACAAGCGTTCCAAACCGCACCGCCCCAAAGGTCGTCTGAAAACCCCTCCGCCGAAGCAGGCATCTTTTCAGACGACCTCCAAAACACATTCAGCCGTCCCGTCCTGCAAGCCTTCAACCAACACCATCTCGGCATCCTCCGCAACAATACCGGCCTGCGCTATGCTATCGCCCAACTTCGGCTTTGGAAGCAAAACCAAGCCGAGCCGCACACCGCGTCCGAATACGAAAACCGCAACCTACTCGAATGCAGCCTCGCCGTCGCCCAAGCTGCATACAGGCGGAGACAGAACATCGGCACGCATTTTAATAGTGATTGTTAAGGCTGATAGTGAAAACTTTTCTCCAATAAATAACGTCATTGACTGAAAAAGAAAAGGTTCACACATGATTAAGGAAAGATTGAAAAAAAGTAGGAAAAACGGTGGAAACTAAAATGCAGGGATTGACAGTAGTTATAAGTGATAATAATTAATCAACAATGGTCTTTTGCATTTTGTAGAGAGAAAAAAAGATAGGATTAATGAAATAAGACCATCTGAACAGTTTTGCATAAGTTCAAACAAAGTTAGCACAATTCACTATCTTTGCCCTACTCTATTTCTTCAGGCTACTATTTAATGATAGGTTCACAGTGAAATTAAACAGTCAAATTTCTATCAAAACCTATTGATTTTATACTAAAAATTGGAGTACTATACGGAACCTTTTAAGATTAACTAATAGTTAACAAACAGGAACAAACAACAGTAATTGCTAGGTATAGGGAAAAACTACATAATTTATATTATGTTAAATTCATAATACTAGTATTTTAGCCTGCTAGCTGATGTTTCTCTCAGTAGTACAACCACTTACAGTATTCAAAAACAAAGGTCGTCTGAAATCTTAGATGACCTTTTGTTCTACACTACATCAACGTTCACCCTTTAAAACTTGGGTTCTTTCTGCAAATAAGGCAGTAAATCGGGATCCTGATAGCCCTCATCGATTTTATAACCCTTGCTGACCAGCATGGCTTCCTCTTTTTTACGTTTTGCCAATTCGATGTTTCGGTAGCGTTGCCAGTACTCCGGCAGGCTGGAGCTGATTTTGTCCATTTCTTTTTGAAGTTTATCGATGTCATAACCGTCAGGGATAAATGTGTGATATATATCATTTCGGGTGCTGTAGCGCGCGGTCGTAAATGAAATCCTCATCATATACTGTCCCCATTCTTTAAAACTTAATGTTTTATTAATGTCGTCTAAATCTTCTTGGTCTTTGACTGTTGCGTCAAATAAAATCGTCATTTCAACACCATCCAAATAAAAGTCTGCGATAAAGCCTCCTTGTCTTATCACGCTATACCATGAATCGAAATCGGGAACTGCACCGGGATCGGTAATATTACCCAAGCCAAAATTTTCCTCATCTTGGAAATATCTGATGGCATCTTTACCTGTCAGCCGAGGACTGGATAAATAAATATAGCGTTGCCAGCCACTGTCCTGTATCCGCTTCATCAGCTTAATCCATAAATCATAGGCTTCACGATGGCGGATAAGTTCGCCGGCACTGATGCCGCTGTTTAAAACAATATCATTTACTCCCTCTCCCTCGGGTTCGGAACGTACCGATCCCATGGCGGTAAAAGTATGCGGAATAGTCAGATCATGGCCGCCATGGCGAATGGTGACGGCTCCCAATTGTTTCGACGGCCATTTTAAATCTAAAAAGCCGGCCAGTTCGCCAGCGGTATGGTGATCCGCCACCGCTCCTGCCAATTTGAAGCTTTTCGGCCCTTTTTTGCCCAATTGTAAAGTGACTTCCTGCGGCATGATTTTCTCCTTGTCTTCTAAAGCATGAACTGTTAATGAGATCAGAGCGAGTAAGAGAGTAGCCAACAGAGCTGCTACAATACGCTTACTGATTGCCTTGAGGGTCGTTCGAATAGCCATCGGTTTTTCCTTTCTTGGTACTATTTGCCCAAGTAGCGATAATACGTAAATGTTTCTCTATGTACGCTCTGCCAGGATCTGTACTCATTAATCTATGATATTTATCTGCTACGTCTAAAATCCATTTCATCCTACTATCATATTCCTCTGCTTTCATATTCCGTGGTGCATATGAGAACGGATCCTCTCGAAGGTTGTAACGCAGCTTATCTGTCATACCAATAATTGAGCCAATCTCTTCTTCATAATAGCTACTGTGAAAACGAATAAAAGTTTTGGGATTGTGCACCTCCCGTTGCATTTCTGCACCCGCGCGCATCCATGGATGATTCCAGCATATGCTTTGTAGGATATTCTTCTGTTCTTGTACTGCAATCATCTTCAGGTGTTCGATTTGAAATGCTAAAGCATCTATACTGTATGGTTTTAATTTTTCTATGAGTGGTAATTTTTTAAAAGCCTCCTGTATTTCATTGGTCAATTTAAAACCCTTTACACCAGGCAGGGCTGTGGAAGCCCAAGGCAAAGCATTGAGGGCTTTTTTTACAGGAGCAACATAATTACTTGCATTACGACTGGTTTTACATTGTTCAAACGAACCCGGACTTAGTGCCCAAGCCCAATGCCATGGTGCAACATCCATAAATAGCCACAAATTTCCTTTGGCAAAAATATGAACGGATTTCGGGGCATCGAGATAATTGGAAATTATTTTATTGCCCTGGTAACCTGTCCGTGTCATCCAAGAATCAAACGTAGCGGCTACAGTTTTTGAGGCAAATGCACCTAACCCCATCCAATAAAAACGCCCTTTTAAATTGGGGTTGCCTCCCAACTCTTTCTCCATTTCGAGATAAATCCGTGCATAAATTGCCGCAATTCTTCGTGCACGTTGCTCATACCATTCTTCAAGACGGTATTGATTATTTCCAGTTTTATTGGAAAGTTTAATATAACTTGTCTGTTGTAAGATAGACCAAAAAGTATTACAGGTACATTTTTCGGAATGACAACTTTTTGGGGTTTGATTGGTTTGTGATGTACTAAATGTTAAATTAGTCGCCATTTTTATGCATCTCCAAATGGTGGGGCAGAATCAAAATCAGCCCATTGTAATTCAGTTTTTAATTCCTGCTGTTTTTCTGCATGTATTCTATGACTAAGACCTTTAGTAGTCGTAATGCCGGAAATTACCTCATCTTTATTATGGATAATATACGCAATAGAATGCATAGGTTTGCCATCAGGAAATAAAAATTGGAACTGTTCGTCATACCGCTCAACCGCAGGCATACCCTTCATATTCACCCCTGCCGAGTTTGGTCCCGAGACCACCAACGGTGCCCTCACCCGCACCACCTTCGGACTCCCGATTTCAACCTCCCCGTTGCTCAACTTGATATACGCCCCCTTGCAGGTAATCAGTATCTCTTCCTTCGCCGCTATGGTGATTTTCCCCGCACTGCTGGTCAGAGTGGCGTCTTTTAAGGCGTTCAGCTGCAACTCGTCATTCTGTGCCTGTACTTCCACTTTACCCTGATTCGCCTGCACCTTGATGCCGCTGCTTTGCGCAAACAGGTTCAGGCTCTCTGCCGCATGGGCGGTCAGGCTTTGGCCGGCGGTAATGTCGGTATGGTTGCCGCTGACGAGGTGGATGTTTTCATTGGCGGTGTGCAGTTGGCTTTGCTCTGTTGCGGTGGCGATGCCGGCAGGGGCGGTTTGGATCAAACCGGCTTCTTTCAGGTCTTTGAGGGCGTCTTTCAGACGGCCCCTTTGGGTTTCTTCATCGGTGTTGTGGTTGTTGGCGGTTTGGGCGGCTTTGTTCAAGCTTTTGGCCAGGGAAAGAGCCTGTTCGAGTTGGGAGATGGCATCGTCCATATCCAGCACTTTACCGTTGGCATCCTGGTTTTGTGCGCTGACGAGTATGCCCTTACCTGCCCGTACGGCACCCCAACCGTCGGTTCTGAGTTCGAAGCCTTCGCCGTTCTCTCCGCGTTTCTCGCGATTTGAATCGACGATATGGCCGAGGTTAAGTTGGGATTTCTGGTAGTCGGTGGCGAGTTTGATGTGTTCCTGTCCCTGCAGGTCTTCCATCCGCAGTTTGTTGTTCGCCCAGGTACGGATGACGTTTCTTGTGTTCCAATCGGCAGGG
>ERZ773066.350-NODE-350-length-26977-cov-3.116856_pt1 | contig 26977 bp, 19 predicted proteins | sample MGYA00580573_ERZ773066 | MGnify/ENA primary metagenome ERZ773066 (study PRJEB29015, sample SAMEA2738128) | human oral metagenome | biome: human oral; feature: human-associated habitat; material: saliva | place: China | collected 2203 ... | reverse complement strand
AAAACACCGAATCCGGCGTGTTTTCCAGATCAGCTTCCGGATCGTATGCCGCGTTCTCAATCACCTCATCGGCATTATGGCAGGGACGGTATCCGGCGAAGACGCAGCTCAAATGTCCGCGGCCATGCGTGTAGGCGTTCACATCCATCGCGTAGTCCTGCATTTCGGCCACCGGAGCGGTGCCATCCAATACCATGTACTCACCATCGGGAATCGGAGTCTCGAATGTGCCGCCCATCCGCTGCACATCGGCCATGGCATGACCGACCATGTCCTGCGGTACTTCCAGACGGAAGCCATACCACGGTTCCAACAGACGGCAATCGCCCTGCTTTTTCGCTTCCATCAGACCCTGCCTGATCGCACGATATGTAGCCTGGCGGAAATCACCGCCCTCCGTATGTTTCAGATGCGCACGGCCGACCAACAACGTAATCCTCATATCGGTGATAGGCGAGCCGGTAAGCACACCCAGATGTTCACGTTCCTGACAATGCTGCAAAATCAGTCTCTGCCAGTTACGGTCAAGCACGTCCTCGCTGCACACGGTCGCATACCGCATGCCACTTCCGGCCGGCAACGGCTCAAGCAGCACATGGGTCTCCGCATAGTGACGTAACGGTTCGAAATGGCCCACGCCTTCAATCGGTTTTGCAATCGTCTCCTTGTAGAGAATGCTGCCCGGACCGAACGAAACGTCCAATCCGAAACGGTCGCGCATCATCTGCTGGATAATCTCCAGCTGTACGGCACCCATCAACTGCAAGTGCACTTCTTCGAGACGCGTCTGCCACACGACATGCAGTAGCGGATCCTCATCCTCCAACTCGCGCAACGCCACGAGGCATTTGTGGATGTCACACTCCCCTGGCAACAGCGTGTAGGTGAGCACCGGCTGCAGTATCGGACTCTCACCGTTGCATTCAAAGCCCAGGCCTGCGCCGGGGAATGTCCGTGTCAGGCCCGTCACCGCACACACCGTACCGGCCGGAACCGTGTCAACCGTGGTGAATTTCGCACCGGAGTAGACACGCACCTGATCGGCCTTTTCATGCCATGTACCGTCTTCACCGCACGAACCGTCGCCTGCCGTGGCGGAACCGACCCGCACCGTGCCGGTCAGCAATGCCTTCGCCGCGAAGTCGCCGCCCGTCACTTTCAACCAAGTCAGGCGATTGCCTTGCGCATCATGTGACACCTTATATATACGCGCTCCGAATTCGTTGCCATAGCGAGGCTCTTCAACGTATCGTTCGAAGCCTGACATGAATGCTTCGATGCCTTCCATTTTCAGAGCCGAACCGAAGAAGCAAGGGAAGATCTCGCGATGCACGATCATGGTGCGGATGGTTTCATCCGAAACGGTTCCGGCTTCAAGGTAGGTGTTCATGGCGGATTCGTCCTGCATGGCGATTGCTTCCATGGCATCCGCAAACGTGGGATTGTTTGCGCCCTGCTCCCCTGCACCGGTGAAACCCGTAAAGTCGATGCAGCCATCGGAAAAACGTTGCTTGAGTTGGTTCAACAATGTCGCCTTATCGGCACCGGGCGCATCCATCTTATTGATGAAGACGAAAGTGGGCACTTGGTAACGTGCCAGCAATCGCCACAGCGTCTCGGTATGACCCTGAATGCCGTCGGTGCCGGAGATCACCAGAATCGCATAGTCGAGTACACGCAGGGTGCGTTCCGTTTCGGCGGAGAAATCGACGTGGCCTGGAGTGTCAAGCAGGGTCAGCGTAAGACCGTCCGCTTTGATGATGGCCGGTTCGGTGAAGATGGTGATGCCGCGCTGACGCTCCATTGCATTCGTGTCGAGAAACGCATCGCCATGATCCACACGGCCAAGCCTGCGCACCTGACCGGTGGCATAGAGCAACGCCTCCGACAATGTGGTCTTACCCGCATCCACATGTGCCAGAATGCCGGTGACGATTCGTTTCATAATCCCTCCCACAGGCCGACTAACCTATCAACAACATACACACCGCCCCTGTCTCAACAATCGCAATCGCCGTCGCGAAGGGCACGTGCAATGCCGCCATCCTTGGCCATGCGCCGACGATCTCGGATGGCTCAGCGTCCAAATTATTCCAGCTTGTGGGTGAATCACCTCGCTCGCAAGCCACTCAGAGTCCCGAAATATCCAGCCACTGGAACAATCACCCCTGCAAACGACCTCGCAACATCCCGAAACATCCAGACACTGGAACAATCACCCCGTTCACAGACTTCTCAGCGTCCCAAATCATCCGACCTGTGGATGAATCATCCCGCTGGACGCCCCCGCAATGCACCAAACCATCCAGTCACTGGAACAATCACCCCTGCAAATGGCTTCTCAACGTCCCGATTTCTCCAGTGACTGGCGCAATCATCCCGCTGCAGGGTTTGTGAATGGGATACATCATCCACCCACTGGATTATTTATCCCCTCAACCAATCAAACAGGATGTTGGCATCATTACGGGAACCCCTCATCGTCGCATCGACCGAACACACGCGAAAGGATTTGCACCATGCAAACTCATAGCCACGGTGTTCACAAGGCTTTGAGAACAATACCCATTGCGGCGAGAATCACCCCGACGTATTGGGTGGCTCGTACATGTTTGCGAGGTACTCCCAACAGGCCGAATCGGTCGACCACAAGCCCTCCGCCAACCTGCCCGAGCAATATGAGCATGACCGTCATACCGGTGCCGATTTCCGAGGACAGATATGCATTGCACATCACCAGAGTCGCCCCCAGCAATCCGCCGACCCACATCCACCATGGGTTGCCTTTTTCCAGCGCATCGCCAAGGCTGTAGGTATGGTCGACCAGACCCACCACAACCGTCAGAGCAGCCAGCCCGACGACAAAGGAGGCCAACGAAGCCTTGGCGGGAGATCCCAACGAGACGCCAAGTCTGCCGAGCAAGGCCGTTTGAACAGCCGAACACATGCCGAAGGATACCCCTGCCAAACTCCATAGCGCCACCGCAAGCACATCGTGCGAAACTCCCGGATCGACATGTCGTCTCACTCCTGCATCATCCGCCGCATCTCGATGACCCAACTGCAGACCGGCCCCCATGACGGCAAGCAGGAAACCCGCCATTGCAAGAACCGTGCCGCATACACGCAACGGTGAAATCGCCCGCTGTTGTGCGCCGAACCAGCCAAAAGCGTCGATCAACAATCCCATGACAATCTGCCCCGCGACCGACATGATCACGGTCCTCAAACTACCTAATTTCGGTAATAGCAGCACGTTGCCGGTCAGGAACGTTACGCCGAACACACCGGCGAGCCACATCCACCATGGGCCGTCCGCCGCCGTAGCCGACAACAACGGATAAGGCCCCGTCGCCAACACAATGGCCAGCATCGACAGCAGCCCCACACTGAACGACACCATTGAGGAACGCAAGGGCGAACCGACAGAACGGCCCAGACGTGCGTTCACCGCTGTTTGCACCGGTGTAATGGAACCCGAAAAAACACCCAACAGCAACTGCAGCATGCCTTGACTCCTTCTTCCTCCAGCACGTCACTATAGCAGGATGCAATTTCCAAACTACCGACGCTGAAAATCCATCAGCGTCGGTGGATTGGGAAAGATCCTAATCCACCGACGGTAGAGGGCATGTCAGTGTCGGTAGATTGAATGTTCTCCCAATCTACCGATGGTGAGGCGTATCTTAGCGTCGGTAGATTGGGGGGGGGAACTATGGAAAAGTCCCCGCTCCGTATGGGGGCGAGGACTTGATCGTGACCCCGGGGAGACTCGAACTCCCGACCTTGAGATTAGAAGTCACATGCTCTATCCAGCTGAGCTACAGGGCCAAACCTGATTCAGTATAGTCAGTTCACACGCGGTTGCCAACTTGACACATCAACAATTCTGCCCCACCCCGTCACATTCCCCTCATCAACAAGCGCAATCCGGCATCCCTGCGCTCAATCATCGATAACATGTCGCTCGTTGCGAACCCATACCATTAAGGCAGCAGAGGAGATGCAACGAAGTCTATACGCTCCCTCACCCGGTGTTTTTACAGTGAAAACCCAGATGCATCTTACTCGAATGCCCCGCAAGGCAATGGGACCACATCCCTACGCCCCTCTTTACCGCACAAACCGCTGTGCCGCAGTTCGCCCTATAATTACGAGTCTGCCCGTAATTCACGGTAATTGTCACCCCATTGGCGACCGAAGTAGAATTACCCGCATAAGGATTTGAAAGTACCGCATACCAGCCGCGCGACAGATAATGCCTTATCATTCACAGCGGCGAAAGAGTCAACGAATGAAACGCAGAGAATCTTTGCTTGTCGCCGTCTGCATTGGCGTGCTATCCTTTTTCCTATTTCGTTTTGCGCTTGTGGATTGCATCGAAATATGGCAAACCATTGAATCCATACTGGGATCGCTCCATCCTTTCATGCAATCCCACGTATGCATCATCGCCTTGCTTGCCTGTTGCTCATTACTCACGGCACTGCCTACATATCAAATCTGCATGGGTAAAATTCATGTCCTATTGCTATATTTCATCACTGCACTATATCTTTTATTAATTTTTGCAATAATAATGCTTAAAAGTAGAGGAATATCCGGCTTTAATGTTAACCCATTATTGATTGTCCAAGAATTCCTTCAAGCACCTCTCACAGTTCTGTTCAACATGCTTGCATTCATGCCAATAGGCTTTATGCTGGCATGGAAGTGTCAGTCCCCCAAAGTCACGATCCTGCTTTTCCTCGCATTCATTACGATTTGCGAACTCATCCAAAGCATCTTGCATCTGGGTATTTTCGACGTTGATGATATCCTGCTCAACACCTTTGGCTTTGCCCTTGGCTTTCTTGCGCAAAACCATGCCGATTCCCGCGGGTGGAGCATGCAGAGACAAGGGAACTTCGTCATCATCAGCAAACGATGACGCCCTTGAATTCGACGATATGTCGGACACCGCGGACAATCATCGAATCGCCCAGTCACAACCGGCTCACGGCTCGATAATCCAGCTCAATCCTACGAGCACGATGAGAAACAGCACGTTCACCGCGGAGTAGACGGCCAGATAGCGGCCCTTCTTGTTCGGATACTTGCGCACCACATTCTTGTAGCCAATCAGCGAGGCCATGGATGCGATCAGCGTACCCATACCACCCAGATTGGTGCCGATGATCAGTTCACGCCACTGGTCGCAGAAGCCGGAGAGCAATAGCGTGGTCGGCACGTTGGAGATGAACTGGCTGGAGACTACGGACACCTCCAGCGGGTGCGCGCCCACCAGCGAGGCCGCCAGCTCATAGAATTCCGGCACACGCTTCATGTTGCCGATGAAGATGAAGAACATGCAGAATGTAAGCGGCAGTCCCCAATCGACATTGCGGAATACGCGGCGATCGCACAGCAGAAAGGCCGCCACCACGATTACGCACATGACCCACAGCGGAATGAAATCACTCACCGCAAGCAGGCAGACCACGAACAGCGCACAATATACCAGCGTGCGCCAGCCGCCATAACCGGCACCATAGCCGGTCACGCGGATCTCATCCGGCTGCGGCTGGTCGGCGCGAGGAGCGAGCACGTTCTGTTCGATGCCGACACCGTCGATCGAAGAGAATTCGGAAACCGGCTTCTTGCCGAATACCACGCAAGTGATGATTACCAGTAGCACCGCCGCAGTCGCCGAATATGGTGCCATGATGCCGATCATTTCAGATGATGGCATGCCGGTAAGCGCCTTCAGATACAGGTTGTGCGCATTGCCGATCGGGGTGAGCATGCTGCCGACGTTCGCACCGACCGTCATCAGCGTGCCGACGAGCACCGCATGCTCCTCCATATGAGCCATGGTGAGCACGGCCAACGCGAATGGGATGAACGTGACCAATGCCACGTCGTTGGTGATCAGCATGCCGGAGAAATAGGTGAGCGAAATCAGCGTGATCACCAGACCGCGTGCGGTGCTGACATGATGCAGCAGACGCGAGCCGATGATACGGAACACACCGATGCGTTGGAACCCGCACACCACCAACATCAGGCAGATGAGCTGCGAGATGGTGCTGGCATGAATATAGCCGGCATACTCCTTATCCGGCGGAACGATGAAGCACGAGATCACGGCGAGTATGGAAGCCACTACGAGAATGGTCTCGTTCTTCAGGACCTTGACCACCAAACGTCGCATCCATTCCTCCAGGAATCCTCACCTGCAACATCGTCTGCAACAGTGAGCTATGTTCATCAAATGGCGTACCCACTTTACCCGAAACTCCACCTATCATAAGGCCTCGGCGTGCTGAAATTCCGACCATTCCAACGTTTTTCGACCACTCCGCCTTACTGCCTTATGCCATTGCAAACCGGCAAAACACCCAAAAGCATTGTCATGGACCTGTTATTGATAAAGTCTTCAACAAGGATTTCGTCTATTGTTCGGGTAGCGTTCAGCACCGGTTCGCTTTCGTCACCTTCCGTTCACCAAACGACACGCCGACATGCACGAAGACGCCCATGACGGGCTCCTACCTAAGTGGGTGGATCATTCGGCAAACCTTCGTCAGGCGATGTTGTTGCCGTACACCTTCGCCTGCAGATCCTTGCGCAGGGCCTCCATGTTCGTGACCTGACCGAGCAACTCGATCTTCTCACCGCCATCCGGCAACTGCGCCATACGACGCTTGGCCGCACCGATTTTACGCATAAGACCCATGTCTAGCAGGCGGGCCAGCAGCTCGGAGGCATAACGCCGTTCGGCATCCGTCGGTTTGCGCAGCTGCACGGCACCTTCCTGCTCCCGCGACGCCCGGCCCATGTTCATGTCGTCTTCGCTCGGCGGCAGCGGCAATGGCATGACCGCCAGCTCGTTGATTACCGATTCGAGCATCGGCCCGCCGGCCTTGGTCAGATTATGCATCCACAGACCTTGCGGCGTATCCTCGCTCGGCAAGCCACCTGCCGCGGCCACGGCCTGGAACAACGAACGGAACACCGGCGTAATGAAGTTCGACAATGTGAGCCCTGCGAACATGCTCGGCTCCACGGCACGCGGCACCTGAATCAGCGTGGCCATGAACTGCTGTTCGCAGATGAACACGGCATCATCGATACGGTAGTAGGTCTGCTCGGTGGCGTCACGATGCTCCAAGGCCTTCCGCACGGAGCGATTCGCATACGGGTTGGCACCTTGTTCCACGCGCTGTTCCACGGCGTTGCCACCGACGTAGCGTCGTTTCGGCGCGTAGGCATCGTCATCGCGTACGTTGAGCTTACGACGGGCATCGCGCACTTCACGTTGCATGATGTCCAGATCGATGCCGATACGACGAACCGCCTTGCGGGTGTACAGGTCCAACAGCGAACGATCCCGAATCTGCGCGATCAGCGGCGCGACCGCCTTGACCGCCCCCATCTGACCGGTCGTATAGGTGGTGTCGAACCGGTCGATCGCCGCCTCGATCACAAAGTCATACAGCGGTTTCGCCTGCTCAATCAGAGAACGCACCGCCTCATTGCCCCGTTTGATGCGCAGGTCGCATGGATCGAGGTTGTCATCGGCCACGGCCACGAAGGTCTGCGACAAAAACGCCGAATCCAAGCCAAACGCATGGATGGCGGCCTTCTGCCCGGCCGCATCGCCATCGAAAGTGAATACGATGCGCGAACTCAATGCCTGACCTTCGACCTTCAAAGGTCCGACCAGCTGTACGGCTCCCAGCGAATCATCGGCAATCAGACGCCGCACGATCTTGGCATGTTCGGCACCGAACGCAGTACCGCAAGTGGCTATGGCGGTATCGATGCCGGCCAGATGCATGGCCATCACATCGGTGTAGCCTTCGACGATCACCACCTGACGCTTCTTCACGATCGCGGATTTTGCCATATCGATGCCGTACAGCACCTGGTTCTTGCGATACAACTGCGTATCGGGGGTATTGATGTACTTCGCGTTGATCGCGTCATCCTCATACAGCTTGCGCGCGCCGAAACCAAGCGTACGGCCTGTCGAATCGCGAATCGGCCAAGTCACACGCCCGCGAAAATAATCGTAGACGCCGTGCTGACCCTGACGTGCAAGGCCCGCATCGAGCATCTCCTTCTGCGTGAAGCCCTTGCCCGCCAGATGGCGTACGAGATTGTCCCAACCCTGCGGCGCGTATCCGCAGCCGAATCGCTGGCAGTCAGCCTGGCTGAAATTACGGCCATCGAGCAGTTTGCGGGCGGCAAGCGCCTCTCTGGTCATCAACTGCGATACGAAGAACTCCTGCGCCGCTTCGTTCGCTTCGAGCAGACGGGCACGCTTCGAACCGGCATGCTCGGGCTTGGCGTTCGCCTGATCGTAACGCAACTCGATATGGTACCTGTCGGCCAGCAATTCCACCGCATCACGGAAGTCGATGTTTTCCTGCTGCTCCACATAGCCGAACACGTCGCCGCCGAGGCCACAGCCGAAACAATGCCACACGCCGAGCGCGGGACGCACCGAAAAACTCGGGGTCTTCTCGTCATGGAAGGGACATAGGCCTACGTAAGTACCGGTTCCGGAAGGTTTGAGCGTGACCGTTGCAGACACGATGTCATACAGATCGGCTGCGGCACGTACTTTTTCGACATCTTCCTTCAGAATCATTCCCGGCATACGTTCCAGAGTACCAGCGTGCCCACAGGTTATGACTACGCGGCGCATGCAACGCACGGCACGATCAAGGCCGTTCGGCCAAGCCTGCGATCGCGCATCGCATCCGCCACTGCGCCAGGAAGCGGAAAAGAACTGGGATTGCTTGGGGTTGTCGTTTGTCCGCCCGTCAGCAAAGCAAGGAGTGAAGGGCCAGTGCGGAGGTGTCGGTGAGGCTGGCGACCTGGTCGATTGCGACGCGCAGGCGGGCGTTGTCGTCGGCGGCCTCATTCCAATCGTCGAGAAACACGCTTTCGAGCGCGCTGGAGGGGCGCGGATCGTCGGCCATGAACACTTCGACCAGATCGGCGACAATCCGTCGTTCCGCATCATGCATCGGTTCACGTTCGCCCGGGGCCATTACGAAATGCACGGCGATGCCTTTCAACGCCACGATTTCGTAGCTGGTTTCCTCAGGGATGATGAGATTGCCATGGTAGCGGGTGAGCGGATCGCCGCCGTACACGTCCCGCGTCGCAGCTTCGACGGAGTTCGCGAACCGTCCGATCAGGTCGCTGGTCATATTCTTCAGGGCTGCCAGCGAATGGCGCGATCCGTCAAAGTAGCCGGGAAAAGTGCCACGATGATGCATACGATGAAATGCCGCCACAAGTTGGTCGGGATCCCACTGCCGGCCGTACCAGCTACGTGAATCCTCAATGACGGCGTCGATCACACTGCTTTCGTGCAGTACGTCCGGATTAAACGATCCGGTGGCGATGGCGTCCTCCACGTCATGCACGCTGTAGGCGATGTCGTCAGACAGGTCCATGACTTGGCACTCGACCGGCCTCGCAGCCTTGGGAGCGCCTTGCTTGAGCCATTCGAACACTCCCCCGTCATCCGGGTAGACGCAGAATTTCGCGCTGCGTTCCCCTTTGGGATGCTCGGCGGCCTCGGCGTAGGTCCACGGGTATTTGACGGTGGCGTCAAGCGCCGCACGTGTCAGATTCACTCCGGCGGGGCGCCCGTCGGGAAACAGTATTTTCGGTTCGAGCCGGGTAAGCAATCTCAGGGTTTGCGCATTGCCTTCGAAGCCGCCGATATGTTCCGCGATTTCAGCAAGCACACGCTCTCCGTTGTGTCCGAACGGCGGGTGGCCGAGATCGTGCGCGAGACAGGCACAGTCGACCACATCCGGATCACAGCCGAGGGAGGCGCCAATCTGACGGCCGATCTGCGCAACCTCCAACGTGTGCGTGAGTCGGGTTCGTACGAAATCGTCGGTACCGGCCACCAACACCTGACTTTTCGCGCCGAGCCTACGGAGCGCCGACGAGTGAATCAGCCGGGCCCGATCGCGCTGGAAGGCAGTGCGCGTACTGGATTTCGGCGGTTCCGGGGCCCACCGTTCTTCATCGAAAGACGTGTAACCAACCGTCATGGGCACCTCCGCTCAGCACACCCCGGTCGGCCTGAAGGCCAACCGCTCCCGCCGGCAGGCGCTCGACTGGCACCCATCGTTCCGACGAATCAGGTACTTTACAGAATACTGTTCGAATCGAGTTTGGCGAGATCTTCGGCGGACAGCACCTCCGTGGCATGCTCGTACAGGCGCGGGATGCGATTGCGCAGGCAGGTGAAGATCTCATAGCTGATGGTGTCGGCGGCACGGCCCCAATCGTCGGCGGTGGGCTCGGCGTAATCCTCGCCGCGACCCGGACCGAACAGTTCCACCGTATCTCCCTCGTGGATGCCGAGCGCATCCGCGGAGCCATGCAGGTCGAGAATGAACTGGTCCATGCATACCCGGCCGGACACACGGTACAGACGCGGGCCTTCAGCGGTCATCACACGCACCGGGCCGCCAGCCTTGACCACATGCTTGGCACCTTCCATATCGAAGCCGGAAGCGGAACGGTGAATGCCGTCCGCATACCCGATTGGTACGATCGCCGTGGAAGTGTCGGTCGGGGTCAGATAGGTGCGGCCATAGGAGATGCCATGTCCCGCCTCGACATCCTTGACGGTGCCGAGCTGCGCCTGCAAGGTCATGGCCGGCTTCAGACCATACGTACCGGGCGTGCCCATGGCCGGATCCGCCTCGTAACCGTACAGGCCGATGCCCGGACGGGTCAGCTCGAAATGGATTTCCGGACGGCTCAACGTGGCGGCGGTATTGGCAAGATGACGAATCTCCGGGGCGATGCCGGCCGCTTCCATACGGCGGGTGAAATCCTTGAAATTCTCAATCTGACGGTCGGTGGAGGCTACGAATTCCGGCACGTCCGGCGCATCCGCGACAGCCAGATGGCTCCACTGGCCGACGACATGCAACACGCCCTCCTTGACGAGCGGCACCAACTTGGCGAGTGCCGCGTCGAAACCGGCCGGAGTGAAGCCGTTACGTCCGAAACCGGAATCGACCTTCACATGCACACGGGCGGTTTTGCCGAGACGACGCGCGGCCTCGGCCACGCCGTCGATACCACCAAGCGAACCGACGGAAACGTCGATATCGTTGGCAACCAGCTCATCGAACGGCACCGCGGTGCCGTTGTAGACCCATGTCAGAATATGGCAGCGGTCCAAGCCGATACCGGCCTTGCGCAGCAAGAGCGCCTCATGCGATTGAGCGGTGCCGAGCCAAGTCGCGCCGCCCGCCAAGGCAGCCAAGGCTGCAGGAATCAGGCCATGGCCATAGGCGTCGGCTTTGACCACGCCCATCACGGCCGTACCCGAATTCGGTCCGCCGACCACGCTCACCAAGTGGCGCATGTTGTCACGCAACGCGGCCAGATCGACGATCGCCTGCGCCGGATACCGCCGACGGGCCGCCTCATAATTCGCCTTGCCCTGGTCGGATGAGAATTGCCATTCACGTGTAGCTCTCAAAGTCATGGCTCCTATTGTTACGCCGTTGTGTGACGTGCCATGTTGCGCACACGCGGATTATGAGACATTTCACGCGGTTTCCACGATTTTGTCCGCGGCCGGTCTTTACACTCTCCATACACGAGGTCTTTCGATGCTGTTAGGAAGACCCATTTGATTTCTGGCGTTGAGGCGTGCCAGAGTCCCGGAAATCCGTCCGGTTCAGCCCATAAGGAATCCATTTAAAGGGAAAAGAAGACCATGGATCTATTTCGCAAGAAATCTGTGGATCAACTCGTCTCCGAGTCGACCCCGCTCAAGCGAACAATGAAAACTTTTGACCTTACCATGTTGGGCATCGGCGCCATCATCGGCACCGGCATCTTCGTGCTCACCGGTAAGGGCGCTCTCACCGCAGGCCCGGCACTGTGCATCTCCTTTCTGTTGGCGGCCATCTGCTGTGGTTTTGCCGGCCTGTGCTATGCGGAATTCGCCGCGATGGCACCGGTCTCCGGTTCCGCCTACTCGTATGCGTATCTCGCGTTCGGCGAACTGATCGCCTTCGTGATCGGCTGGGATCTGATTCTGGAATATGCGTTGCAGGCAGCCACCGTCTCCGCCGGCTGGTCCGGTTATTTCAACAAGCTGCTGGAAGGCTTCGGACTGCATCTGCCGGTCGAGCTGACCGCCGCCTACGGTACCACGCCGGGAGTCACCACCTACTTCAATCTGCCGGGCTTCGTGATCGTGCTCGTCATCACATGGCTGCTGTCGATCGGCATCAACCAGACGAAGAAGGCCAATGACATCATGGTGTTGATCAAACTGGCCATCATCGTACTGTTCATCGTGTGCACCGTCTGGTATGTGAACCCCGCCAACTGGAAGCCGTTCTCCCCTTACGGCATCTACACGTTCCAGCCGGGTTCGACGCAGCCATACGGCATCGTGCCGGCCGCATCGATTGTGTTCTTCAGCTTCATCGGCTTCGACGCGGTGTCATCCTCCGCCGAGGAGACCATCAATCCGAACAAGACGCTGCCGCGCGGCATTCTCATCTCGTTGGCGCTGTCGACCGTGCTGTACATCATTATGACGCTCATCATGACCGGCGTGGTACCGTACAAGGAATTCGCGAAGTTCATCGACGCACCGGTCGCAGGCGTGATTCTCGAAACGGGTCTCAACTGGCTGGCATTCATCGTGAACCTGGGCGCGTTGCTCGGCATGACCACCGTGATGCTGGTCCAGTTGTACGGCCAGTCCCGTATCTGCTACGCCATGAGCCGTGACGGCCTGTTCCCGAAGTTCTTCGGCGAAGTGCACCCGAAGTATCGCACCCCGTTCAAGGGCACTTGGTTCTTCGGCATTCTGACGGCTGTCGCCGGCGGTTTCATCAACATCAACGTACTGTTCGAACTGGTGAACATCGGCACGCTGTCCGCGTTCATCATCGTATCGGCGGGCATTCTGTGGATGCGCAAGACCCAGCCGGATGCGCACCGTGGATTCAGGGCTCCCGGCGTACCGTTCACGCCGATTCTGGCCATCGTGTTCTGCTTCGTGCTGATTCTCGGCCTCAACTGGGAAACCTGGGTGCGTTTCGCCGTGTGGTTCGGACTCGGTCTGATTGTGTACTTCGCGTATAGCCGCAAGCGTTCCAAGCTGAACGAACCGGGCCTGTTCTAAATAAAAAATGCTCCCCGATGGGGAGCATTTTTTTATCACCACTCGTGACGCTGATAGGCGATACGTGTGGTATCGGTGGATCGATCCAGCAGCTGAATCAGCCCACAGCGCGCGAATCCATTGGATTCGAAGATGTGCTGCATGGCCTTGTTATTCGGGTGCGTATCCGCACGCACGTTGCCGTAATGTTCAAGAGCCCAATTGATGCAGTCCTTGGCGGCACCTTTACCGAGCCCGGACGAGGCGATGCGGTGGATGGTCACATATGGGTCGTCATCCAACCAGGCACCGTCAATGTTCACATAGGTCGGATCAATGCCTAGGCACAGGGCGAATTGGGCGAGCACACGTTCCTTGCCGTCAACGGTGTCGACCAGCAGTATGGTACGTTGCATCTCGATATCCTCACGAACCACTTCCTCGCGCGGGAATGTGCTGCCCCATTGCGTGGGATTACCGTTGGCGGCCATGAGTTCACGCGCATGCCGGTAAATCTCCAACATGATCGGAAGATCAGCCATCGTGGCGCGGCGGAAGCGCCGTTCAGGAATGGTCTCGCTCACCTGTTCACCTCTGATTCGTTCTCTCGTATTCCGAGCGTCAAAAATACCATGCTCACTGCACAGGCCGCACACATCCAGCTATCTGCCTTATAGATGGCAGATACCTAGGGCAAATTGCCACTTAGGGGGTATCTTTCCCGGGCTTTTCGCCTGATATACGACGAATACGTGCCATCTATAAGGCAGATAGCCTTCTCATACCAGCTTGCGCTCAAACGGATCAGAGCTGATGCCCTTGGAGAGAATGTCTCTGCACCATTCCTTCGCCGTGAACAGGCTGTGATCGCGATAATTGCCACAACTTTCGATGGTGGTGGCCGGCACATCATCCCAAGTGGCTTCGAAAGCGATGAATTCCAGCGCCTCCTTCAGAGCCTTGGCCACATCCTCGGTGGAGTGTTCGCCCCAGGTCAGCAGATGGAAGCCAGTACGGCATCCGAAGGGCGAGCAGTCAATGTAGCCCGGAATGCGTTCGCGCAGCAGTACCGCGATGGTGTGTTCGATGGTGTGCAACCCGCCGGTGGGGATGGCGTTCTCGTTCGGCTGCACCAAACGCAGGTCATAGTTGGACACCACGTCGCCGTTCGGTCCTTTTTCGGTATCGATGTAACGCACATACGGCGCCTTCACCTTGGTGTGGTCCAATTGGAAGCTTTCCACGACCGGCTTGTCGTCTGCCATTGCTGTTGTCCTTTCCTGCAAACTGTCCCGCATAAGCGATGTTCGTTCCTACTGTTGTCGTTTCATGGGGCGCAGTCAACCGAAGCGTCATGCGTTTTGCCGATAACGCGCTGCAATCCGGCGGAAAGGCCACGCTCAGCCGGCATTGATCGAACGGATCAGATTCATGAACCGCTCGCCATACAGTCTGAGCTTGTTGTCGCCCACGCCATTGACGGCCAGGAATTGCGCATTGGTGACCGGGCGTATCCGTGCCATGTCGCGCAACGTCCTGTCGGAAAACACGATGTATGGAGGTTTGCCGATTTCGCGTGCGATGTCGAGGCGCAGTTCGCGTAGCCTCTGGAACAACGCCTCGGCATCATCATCGGGAATATAGGAGCCAACCGCCGTGGAGCTTATCTCATCGCCTGCCTCATAAGACGTTCCATGTGCCGCTCCTCCACGTTTCGTGGGGCTTGTGCGCTCGATTTTCTTGATTTCGTAATGGAATCCCGGTGCGACCGTCTCCGCCGCGCGCGTTCCGAATTTCACGATCGGCAGACGTCCTTCTGAGATGAACAGAAATCCGTCGGTTGCCATCTGACTGAGCACATCACGTATGCGTGCCTCCGAAACACCTTCGAGCATACCGAACGTAGGCATGCTCTCCGGATTGAGATAGCTCAGATCCTGCGCTTTCGAACCACGCAGAATCTTGACGATCTTGCCCATACCGACGTTCTGATTCACATCGTGCACGCATCGGCTGATGGCTCGTGCCGTTTCGGTGACGTCCACGGTTTCGAAGGTGTGCTCGCAGTTGGTGCAACCACCTGCGCACTTGCCGTCAGACGTGCCGCCGACCGTATCGTTCTCGCCGAAATAACGGGTCATATAGATATGCAGGCAGTCGGTGGTACGGCAGTATCCGACCATGGCGTCGAGCAGACGGCGCTTTGCCCTACGTACGACTTCTTGCTCGTCGGGCGTCAGTCGTTCGTTCTCATAGTCAGAGTCAAGCAGTCGACGACGCGTAACGATGTCGGATTCGTTCCACAGCAGCGTGCAGCGGCTGGGTTCGCCGTCACGGCCGGCACGGCCCGCCTCCTGATAGTAGGCTTCAATGGATTCAGGCATGTTGTGGTGGATCACGTAGCGCACATTCGATTTGTCGATGCCCATGCCGAATGCGTTGGTGGCCACGACCACAGGCACACGGTCGGTCACGAAGTCGCGTTGCGCCCGCTCGCGCACGTCCGGGGACATGCCGCCATGATAGGCGACCGCGATGGGATCCGCCTGCCCCGGATCAGCACCGTCCGCCGCGCGCAATTCCGCTACGGCATGGTTGAGCGAGGCCGCGAGCGCCTCCGTTTCCTTGCGTGTCGCGCAGTAGACGATGCCGGATTCGTCGGCATGTTCGGCAACGTATTTTGCCACCCAGGAGGTTTTATGCCTGGTTTCCAGCTTGATGACGTCGAAATACAGGTTCGGTCGATCGAAGCCGGTGACGGTCACATCCGGGTCGCGCAATCCCAGCATGGAGACGATGTCGTGACGTACACGTTCCGTTGCGGTCGCGGTGAATGCGGCTACGGTCGGACGTGCCGGCAGGTTTGTGATGAATTCGCCGATGCCGAGGTAGGACGAGCGGAAATCCTGTCCCCACTGGGATACGCAGTGTGCCTCATCGACGGCAACCAATGAGATTGGCGTACGGCTTGCGAAGTTGCGGAAACGTTCGGTTTCCAAACGTTCCGGAGCGACATATAGCAGTTTGATGAGGCCTGCCGAGGCCTGCGCGAATACGGACGACTGTTCGTCCGGCGTTTGCGTGGTGTTGATGAACGCGGCCGGAATGCCGGCGTCGTTCAAGGCATCGACCTGATCGCGCATCAACGAGATCAGCGGTGAGATGACGATGGCGACGCCCGGCAGGATTGTGGCTGGAATCTGGTAGCAGACGGACTTGCCCGCACCGGTCGGCATGACGCCGAGCACGTCGCGTCCGGCGATGATGGAGCCGACGATGCCGGATTGCCCGGGACGGAACGCCTCATAGCCGAAGTATTGTTTCAGTGCGTCCAGTGCCCGGGAATCCGTTATTGCCGTCATGCCCCTTAGTGTAGCAATCAGATCTGGCGGAACGCCTGCTCGAGGTCGGCGATCAGGTCGTCGGCGTCTTCGAGCCCGACGGACAGGCGAACCAGATTGGCAGGCACTTCAAGGGTGGTACCGGCCACGGAGGCGTGGGTCATGGCACCCGGATGTTCGATCAGCGATTCCACACCGCCCAGGGATTCGGCCAACGTGAACACTTCGGTGGCGCCAGCGAACTTCTTGGCCGCTTCGGAACCGGCCGCGATCTGCACGGAGATCATGCCGCCGAAGCCGCCGTGCATCTGACGTGCGGCGATCTCGTGTCCCGGATGGGATTCAAGACCCGGATACCATACACGTTCCACTTCCGGACGGGTTTCGAGCCACTGCGCCACCTTGAGCGCATTGCGGCTGTGCTGTTTGACACGCAAGTCAAGGGTCTTCAGGCCTCGGATGTCGAGCCAGGAGTCGAACGGGGACGGCACGGCACCGGCTGCGTTCTGCAGGAAGGCCACCTCGTCTCGGGTCTCCTTGTCGTTGAGGACCACGGCGCCGCCGACCACGTCGGAGTGGCCGCCGATGTACTTGGTGGTGGAGTAGACGACCACGTCGGCACCGTCGGCCAACGGATGCTGCAATACCGGCGAGGCGAACGTGTTGTCCACGACCACCTTGGTGCCGTGCGCATGCGCCACTGCGGAGGTGGCGGCGATGTCGGTGATGTTCAGCAACGGGTTGGAGGGGGTTTCGATCCAGATGTACTTGTACTGCTTCTTGCCCAGCGCGGCGGAGACGGCCGCAGTGTCGGTGATGTCGACCACATCGAGGCCGATGCCCCACGGCACGAACACCTTGGACAGCAATCGATAGGTGCCGCCGTACACGTCGTTGCCGAGCAGGATGTTGTCGCCCGGCCTGATGGTGGAACGCAGCAGTACATCGATGGCGGCCAGGCCCGAGGAGAAGCTCAGCGCATACCTGGCACCTTCCACTGCGGCGAGCTGCTCGTCGAAGGAGTTGCGGGTCGGGTTGACGGAACGGCTGTAATCGTAGCCTCCACGTAGTCCGCCGACGCCGTCCTGCTTGAACGTGGAGGTCATGTAGATCGGCGTGACCACGGCTCCGGTGGTCGGGTCGGGTTCCTGTCCGGCGTGGATGGCACGGGTGGCGAGTGCGGTGGCGTTCAGGGCTGCGGTGTTGGTCGAGATGGTCATGATGGGAACTCCTTGGAAGTAGCGGATGGTCTGGGTTGAACGGATGATTGACATGATGATGGATGGCCGGTATTACAGGTACTGCTCGGCCAAGCTTGGTTTGGCGGTGCGTTCCACGATGTCGGCGAAGCCGTTGGCGCGCATCCAGTCGTCGTCGAAGATCTTCTCCATGTATCCACGACCGGAATCCGGCAATAGCACTACGACGGTCTGGCGCTCATCCAAATCGTGCTCGCGGGCGTACTTGATGGCTGCCACGACGGCCATGCCGGATGAGCCGCCGACCAGCAGGCCTTCCTCGCCTGCGAGTCGACGGGTCATTTCGAAGGCTTCGGCATCGTTCACCTGCACGATCTCGTCAGGCAACCCACGGTCGAAGGCCTTGGGATAGAAGTCCTCGCCGACGCCTTCGATCTTGTACTGGTGCACGTCGTCGGGATTGGAATAGATGGAGCCTTCCGGATCGGCTCCGATGACCTGCACGGCTCCGTCGGAAACGTCCTTCAGGTATCGGCCGGTGCCGGAGATGGTGCCGCCGGTGCCGATGCCGGCCACGAAATGCGTGATCTTATGGTCGGTGGCCTGCCAGATTTCCGGGCCGGTGGTGTGGTAGTGGCTTTCCGGGCCGTTCGGATTGTCATACTGGTTCGGGCGATAGCCGCCGGGAATCGCCTTGGCGAGGCGTTCGGCCACCTGATAATAGGAACGCGGGTCGTCCGGACCGGCGTCGGTGGGGGTCACGACCACTTCGGCCCCATAGGCGCGCAGTACGGCACGCTTGGCTTCGGAGACCTTGTCGGGCAGGGTGAAGATGGTACGGTAACCGCGCTGCTGCGCCACCAGAGCCAGACCTACACCGGTGTTGCCGGAGGTCGGCTCCACGATCACCCCGCCGGGCTTCAGTTCGCCGCTTCGCTCGGCCGCATCGATGATGCGTTCGGCGATGCGGTCCTTGGACGAACCGCCCGGATTGAAGTATTCGACCTTGACCGCGATGGTGGCCTTGATGCCGTCGGTCACATGGTTGAGTTTGACGAGCGGGGTGTTGCCGATGAGTTCGGCCAGGGAATCGTGGATGGTCATGGCGTTTCCTTTGTGCAGTGTGGTTTCGGGGGCTTTCGATATTCAAGCGTCGTGTTCGTTGTGTTCGAGAAGCTCGCGATGTCACGTGCAGTGTTGAAACGGGACTCGTTGTGATGTCGTATGTTCTTCGCTCGTCCGCACCGTACATGGTTATGGGATTCGTTGCGTTGCGCATGTTTTCCAACCGCGGCACTCATGCCGGTGGAAGAACGAAAGGCTGACGATTCACAACCGTCTGCAGCATGCAGACGCTGAAGAATGTCCTATCTCAAGTTATGCGTCGATGAACCGCGCGCCCCTCGGGCGGTTGGTCAGCGACAGCAACAACATGAGAAATTGAACATGGCTCAAACAATACCACACCCTCGGACATCGGCGTGTCACCCCCTGCGCAACACGGTCACCATCACACCGGCAACAGCTGCGACACGCGAACGCTCGACGCTTAACCGATTTCGCAAAGACCGGCATGAATGACCTTACCGATGAGCCTACTAACCTCTCCCCATCGTTTCCGCACAAACGGCATCTTGGACTTGACGCCGCCTTGCAGGGTCGTCAGATACGCTTCTGATACGGTTCATCCGCTATGGTGCACGAGAGAAGGAACCCGCGTACTCGGGCATCAGGGGGGAACATGAATCCGGCACACGTACGAAACCCATTCGCATGGGCATCCGCGTCCGCGGATTCAACGTACGTCATCGAATTGCGGCATCTGGCCGTCATCACCCTCATCATCGGGACATTGATGGCACTGGTACTCCTGTACGTGCTGCATGAACGTCGCAACGCGCAACGCGCACTGCAGCACGAAATCGATCTGGCCATCAGCAAAACCATCACACTCGCCGGGCAGCCGCATGTCATCTTCAACTCACTGACCGCCATTGAGGAGCTATGTGATGAGGATCCTTCCAAGGCCCGCCGCATCATCGCCGACTTCTCCGCATATCTGCGTGGCAATCTGTCGGTATTCGGCAACGACCAGACCGTACCGCTCATCGACGAGGTCGCTTTCTGCAAGTCATACATCAAGTTGGAGCAACTCGATCCGACGGAAACCATCCACGTCGATTGGCGACTTGAGGAGAAAGCGTTCCGGATTCCTCCCATGTCCTTGCAGACGGTCATCGAATACATGCTGCTCTATGGCAGAACTTCCAAAAGCGGCCTTCATCTGACGGTTAGCTCATGGAAGGAACGGCAATACTGGTACGTACAGGTCATGTCCGACGCGCCATGCACCCGTCTGAAGGACGACCGGCAGGCGATCATCGATCTCAGCAACGTCCGCGAACGGATGCGGATGCTATGCGGCGGCGATCTGGTCGTACAACGGGATGCCGATCACGCAATGCTCATGTTGACCATCGCGCAACGGACGGGCCAGCCAAATCGCATCGGTTACAGCGAGGCCGCCCGAATCAGCTCACGGGTGTAGTCGCGCCGCGGAGCGTCCAGCACCTCACCGGTCAGGCCGCTCTCCTCCACCCGTCCGTCATGCAGTACCACGATGCGGTCGGCGATATGCCGTACCACGCCAAGATCATGCGAGACCATAATCAGCGCCATGTCCGGCTCCGCCTGTCGAATTCGCCGGAAGGAATCAAGAATTCGGATTCTTGCGGCCACGTCAATGGCGCTCATCGGTTCGTCGGCAAGCAGAATCCGCGGATGATCCACGATGGCGCGTGCTATCGCCGCACGTTGCGCCTGCCCGCCGGAAAGATCCATGGGAAAACGGTTGAGGAAATCCTTCGGATCCAAATCGACCATACGCAACGACTCGGCCACGCGGGCGCCCACGCGCTCGTCCGACCAGTCGGGATGATGCAGACGCAACGGCTCGGCGACGGAACGCTCAATACGCCAACGTGGGTCAAGGGAGCCGAACGGGTCCTGGAACACCAGACCAGACTGCCGGCGCAATCGTTCCGCGCCACCGACGATGCCAACCCCCTGATAGGCGATGTCGCCGCCATCCGAGGATTCCAGTCCGAGCAACACCCGCGTAAGCGTGGTTTTACCGGAACCGGAACCGCCGATCACCGCCAGGCACTCACCTGCATAGACATCGATATCGACACCGAACAACACCTGCCTGCGGTGCTTTCCCGAACCGAAATACTTGTCGATGTCACGCCCCTGCAACACGATGTCAGACACGATCGGACTCCTTCGTCGTAAGCGACAGTTCCCGAGCCGCCTCAACCAGCCGTATGGCCTGCCCGGTATGCGGCGAAGCCAGTAGATCCGCCGTTGCCCCCGATTCGACGATGCCGCCGCGCTCAAGCACATAGCATCGTGTGGTCGCATGATGCAATACCGCAAAATCATGCGTGATGAACAGCATGGAGGCTCCGGCATCGTCCACCAGCGAAGTCAACAGGCCGACGATCTGCCGCTGGGTGATGGAATCCAGCGCCGTAGTCGGCTCGTCCGCAATGATCAGATGAGGGGAGGTGACCAGCGCGGTCGCGATGCCGACGCGCTGCTGCTGACCGCCGGACAGTTCATGCGGATACTTGCGCAACACATCCTCGTCAAGCCCCACCTTGGCAAGCATGACCCTGATGCGCTCCGCACGTTCCGCCGCCGTCAGATCGTAATGCAGATACAGGGGAAGGCTGATCTGCTGTGCCACGGTCATCACCGGATTCAGCGCCGCAGCCGGATTCTGGAACACCATGCCCACATAACGGCCACGCAAATCGGCGATATCGGCGTCGGTGGCACCGACGATCCGCCTGCCACCCATTTCGATGGAGCCACTCACCTGCGCAGTGGCTGGCAGCAGCCCCATCATGGCCTTGGCAATCATGGATTTGCCGGAACCCGACGAGCCGATCAGTCCGACGCGCTCGCCGTCGGCGATATCCAGATCGACATGGCTGACGATTGTTTTGCCGCCGATGACGATGGTGAGATTGCGGATGGTTACGCTCATGCGACCTCCCTCAATGCCGGATTGACCAGCGGATCGATGGCGTCACGCAGGGCATCGCCGAACAGATTCAACGCTATGACCACAAGCGTCACGACCAGGCCCGGCCATACCACGGCCAACGGGTGGATGCTGATGAACCGCACGGATGTGGCAAGGGAATGTCCCCAGCTGGGGACGCCCGCGCCGACGCCGACGCCGAGATAGGTCAGGCCGGCCTCCGCAAGCAGCGAGGTTCCGGCGCTCATCGACAGCTGCACCGACAGTACCGGCAACGTGTTCGGCACAATATGCGTGAAGAACACGCGAATCGGGCCGGCTCCCGACCATATGGCCGATTCCACGTATGCCGAACGTGCGGCCAGCAGAGCGGAAGGTCTTAGGATTCGCGCCAGATTCAGCCCGTACGCGAATCCGCAGGCGGCGACGATCACCACCGCGGACGCGCCGAACGGTACGGACAGAATCAGTGCGACGAGTACCGTCGGAATCGAAATCAACGCATCCACGACGACCACGGAAACCGATGAGAACGCGCCATGACGCGGCACCATGGCGGCGACGAGCAGCAGGCCGAACGCGGCCGAGACCGCCACCGTAAGCACGGCGATCATGAGATTCGTACGAGAACCGGCCATCAGCCAGCTCAGTACGTCCGCACCCACACCATCGGTACCCAACAGGTGCGCAGAGGACGGCGAGCCCCATGTGTTGAAACCGTCGGTGGCCAACAGCGAATACGGCGTCCATGCCAATGAAACCACCGACACCAGCAGCCACAGGCCCATCACGATAAGCGCATAGCGGCCGCCCGCACGGTTCCACATGGATTGCAGCACGACTCGCAGGGCATGCATACGATCGTTCATGAAAGCACCTCACCCGAACCAATGGTCGCATTCTTCAGTCGCGGATCGAGCATGCGATGCAGCAGGTCGACCAGCAGTCCCAGAAACAGGAAAAACGCCGCCAGCAGGAACAGTTCGCTCTGCACCGCGGTCAGATCCCGATTGCCGACGTCGGTGACCAGCATCGAACCGAGGCCAGGAAGCGCGAACAGGTTCTCCACCACCATCACCCCGGTGACCATCTGCGCGAAGGTCAGGCCAATCACCGACACCAGCTGCGGAATCGCCAGACGCAAAGCCACACGCAACACGGCCTGCCTGCGTGTCATGCCACACGCCATGGCCATGGCGACCGCCTGGGAGGAAGCCATGTCCCCCACCGCGGCACGCGTGTAACGCATAATCGAAGCACCGGCGGTAATGCCTGTGGCCAAAGCCGGCAAAACCAACGCGGCCATCGCGCTCAGCGGAGCGGCCCATCCCGCGTCCGGGAATCCCTGCGAAGGCAGCAATCCCATCAGTCCAATGCCCTTCGAGAACAGCAGAATCAACAGCAAGCCGCCCCACAGCGCCGGGACAGCACCGGCTACGATCGCAACCGCATGGAACACCCCGCGCAGCCGCACATTGCGGGTCAACACCGCCGCGCATCCGAGTGGCAGTCCGATCGCCAGCGCAATCAGCAGGCTCAGCACGATCAGCGGGAAGGTGACGGAAGCGCGCGAGGACACCTGTGCGGACACCGCCTTGCCGCTGACCACGGAAGTGCCGAGATCACCGTGCAGCAAGCCGAGCACCCAATCGCCATACTGCGCCGCATACGACTTATCCAGCCCCATCTGCGCGCGCAGCGACATCAACCGTTCCGCCGTCGCATTGGTGCCGGCCACCACGGCCGCCACATCGCCCGGCAGGATTCGCAGCAGCGCAAACACCAGCAGCGATAACCCTACCAACGCCCCCACAAACAGCAGAAGCCGCTTACCGAGGAATCTCATGATACGTCTCTTTCACCATTTCAAATCACAACGTGTCAGCGTCACGAACGGAAGGCCAGCATGCGCCACTCGTGGCCAAGAGGCTATTGCGCCTTGGATATCTGCCACAGCGGCAGTACCGTCTGGCTGAGTTTCTCCGGGAATCCGGAGACGTTCCTGCTATAGGCCACGCTCACGCGGTATCCGAACAGCCAGTCCGCCGGCGCATCCTCGCTGACGATCTTCGCCGCCTGTCTGAGGTAGTCGTCGCGGGAGGCATCGTCGGTCGCGGCCAACGCCTTGGCATACAGCGATTGCACTTCCTTGTTGTCGTAATGGTAGTAGTAGTCCGGCGTGGTCCACTTGTAGAAATCATGGCTTTCGGCATGGTCCACCAGCGACAGTTCGTAGTCGCCGTTGGCGTGCACATCCTGCAGCCATGTGGAGAATTCCACATAGTTGATGTTCAGTTCGATGCCGATGTCGGCAAGTTGGCTGCGTAGCTGGTCGCCGAGTTCGGTGCCGTACGTATTGGCGTAGGTAAGGGTGAGCGTAAGCGGCTTGTCGGTGGAGTAGCCGGCTTCGGCCATAAGGGACTTGGCCTTGTCGAGGTCGTACGGGTACAGGTCGGTCAGGTCCTCATAGCCGGGGTCGACGGATGGGATCGGACCGCCGAGCGCATAGTCGACGTCTCCTCTGGAGGCGATGATTTCCTTATGGTTGATGGCGTAGCGGATGGCCTGCCGTACGCGCTTGTCGGAAAGCTTGGCGTTGGTGCAATTGAAGGCGAGCACGTATTTGTCGCTGCCGTCGGCCGCGGAAACCTTGTAGGTCTTGGCGTCCAGCGATTTCGCAAGCGTGGCGTTGACCGGAGAGAGCACGTCCACGTCACCGCTTTTCAGGGCGTTGACCGCCGCATTGTCATCGGTCAGGAACCGCAGGATCACGTTCTGCGTGACGGCCTTGTGTGCGGTGCCCCAATACTTCGGATTGGCCTTGAGCACCATCTTGCTGCTGGAGTCGAAGGATTCGACCGTATACGGCCCGGAGCCGATGGCCTCGGTTTTCGCGTCATACTTGGCCTGCTTGTCGAATACGAGACCCGGACGGCCGGTCAGGTACCATAGCAGGTTGGAGTCGGGACTCGACAGCGTGAGTTGCACGGTGTCGGCGTCGACGGCTATGGCTTTTTCGAGGCTCGCCACCTGATTGGCGTTGTAGTACTGCTGCTCCTTGAGCTGATTGATGGACCATGCCACGTCTTCGGCGTCGAGCTTGTCGCCGTTGGAGAAGCTCATGTTCTTGTTGAGATGGAAGGTATAGGTCTTGCCGTCTTCGGAAATGTCCCAGCTTTTGGCGAGTCCCGGCTGCACCTGATTGTCGGAATCGCGCGACAGCAGCGCCTCGTAGACGTTGCCGATGAGCACCTGCTCGATGGCGGAACCGGATTGGTGGCGGATGTCGAGGCTGACGGGCGCGAGTTTGAGCCCGATGGTCACGGTATCGGCGGTATTCGCAGTGTTGGCGGATCCGTCGGTTTTGCCGCCGTTGCGCACCACCGCGATGCCGATGATGACGGCGAGTGTGACGACGGCTGCGATGATGATGGGGATCCACTTGTTGAATCCGCTGGGTTTCGGCGATTTGACGCGCGCGTTGAGCGTCGCGTCGGTGCTCGCCGCATTGGTCTTCGTTTCGGTTGCGCCGGTTTCGCCGTGCGCACCTGAAGGTTGCGACATGTTTGCTCCTATGTGATTGCGATGCATGGTTGACCGCCCATACCGGGTCGATCACCACTGTCTGATTCTACCGCTCGGCGTACCCGCGGCCGCATCCGCTTCGATATATACTTGACCTCGTCGTCGGCTCGCTCTATGGAAGGACCTGTGAAGCCATGACCACTGCGCATATTCTTCTTGGGGTCACCGGTAGCATCGCCGCCTTCAAGGCCTGCCATCTCGCCTCCGACTGGAGCAAGCAGGGCCATGAGGTGCGTGTGGTGATGACCGCGGCCGCGCAGGAGTTCGTCACTCCATTGACGTTCACGTCACTGACGCATACGCCGACACGCACGGCGATGTTCGCCGCCCAGCGTACTGACGGCGATGTTTCCGCAACGGCTATGCACTCCACGCAGATCAATCATGTGGATGACGCGAAGTGGGCCGACATTTTGGTGGTGGCGCCGGCGAGCGCCGATTCGATTGCGAAAATCGCATGCGGCATCGCCGACGATCAGCTGACGAGCACGATTCTCGCCTATGACGAGGGCCCGAAGGTGCTATGCCCCGCCATGAACGTGCACATGTATGCCAATGCCGTGACGCAACGCAATCTGCAGACGTGCCGGGAACTTGGCTGGACGATCGTGGAGCCGGAATCCGGCATGCTTGCCTGTCGCGACATCGGCAAGGGACGTATGGAGGAGCCGGCTGGCATCGAAGCGGCCGTGGCGGATCTGTTGCACGGCGATCTTCCGGACAATTCGCTGCCGTTGAAGGGACGCAACGTACTGGTCACCGCCGGTCCTACGCAGGAACCGCTCGATCCGGTACGCTATCTGACGAATCATTCGACGGGCAAGATGGGCTATGCCATCGCCGAACAGGCGCGGGACATGGGCGCGAAGGTGACGCTGGTGTCCGGACCGGTTTCGCTTCAGGCGCCGCATGGCGTCGATGTCGTCAACGTGCGGAGCGCCCAGGAGATGTTCCGGGCCGTGCAGGATGCGTTTGCGAATGCCGACATCACCATCATGGCCGCGGCCGTTGGCGACTTCCGTCCGGCCGAGCGGTCCGCCGAGAAAATCAAGAAAAACGGACGCGAGCGCATTACGCTTGAACTGGTGTCGAATCCCGACATTCTCGCTTGGGCGGGCGCCAACAAACGCGACGGGCAGACGTTGTGCGGCTTCGCCATGGAAACGCAGGATCTTGAAGGCAACGCGGCGAAAAAGCTCGCTTCCAAGCATTGCGACATGCTGGTCGCGAACGATCTGCGCACGCCGGGCGCCGGTTTTGCCGCCGACACGAATGTGGTGACCGTGCTTCGGCCGGGATCGATCCCGGAGCGGCCTCATATCGAACATTGGCAGAAGATGAGCAAACGGAACCTGGCCGAACGTATGCTCACGGAACTTGCCGGACTGCATGTCGACGTGGCCGGCGAACAGGGTCCCCAGGAATCGTAAAGGAGTTTGGCATGCTTTTGATCGCAGTGGACATCGGCAACACCAACGTCGTGCTCGGATTCATCCACGATGGCAGGATCGCAGGCACGTACCGCATCACCACGAAGACGAACCATACCTCCGACGAGTATGGTCTGATGATCACGCAATTCCTTAAACTGAGCGGTTTCGCGCCGGGGGATGTAGATGACGTGATCATCTCCTCC
>ERZ773066.349-NODE-349-length-26997-cov-10.678235_pt1 | contig 26997 bp, 24 predicted proteins | sample MGYA00580573_ERZ773066 | MGnify/ENA primary metagenome ERZ773066 (study PRJEB29015, sample SAMEA2738128) | human oral metagenome | biome: human oral; feature: human-associated habitat; material: saliva | place: China | collected 2203 ... | reverse complement strand
TAAATGTCTTGGTGGGAATTTAGGGGATTTTGGGGAATTTTGCAAAGGTCTCAGGTTTTAAAAACCTGCCGCGGTATGGGGACATACAGCTCGGACGGTAAGCCGGGTTCTGTCGCGGACAGTCATTCCTCTAGGCACATCATTGCTGGTGTGCTCAAGCAACCTACCCGAACGCTCGGCGAGCAGCGTCATCGCGTTCTGTTTGGTCTTGCTCCGAATGGGGTTTAGCCTGCTGCGCTTTGTTACCAAATGCACGGTGCGCTCTTACCGCACCTTTTCACCCTTACCTGTTTTGCCCGAAGGCAATCATCGGCGGTATTGCTTTCTGTTCCACTTTCCGTCGCGTTGCCGCGCCCGGCCGTTAGCCGGCATTCTGCTCTATGGAGCCCGGACTTTCCTCCCCGTATGCCTTACGCGATACGCGGCGACTGTCTGTCCGACCTGTATGAGTCGCGGATTATAGCACAGTCGGTATAAGGTTCAGACGGCCTAAATATTTATTTTTTCTTTTTAAATGCTATTTCGGTTAAACCCAATTCCTGTGCTTTTTTGCGGACTGCGGATTCGGGCATTTCGCGTGCCAGGCGGCTGGTGCAGTATTCGGTCATGGTGGTGGCGCAGGCTTTGAAGTTGCCGGTAAAGTCGCTGGCGGCACTCAAAAACGGGATGAGGCGGCCGGCCATGATTTCTTCGGCCGGTGCGTCTGTTTGGGCGGATACGCGTCCGGACTCGACCGCCGAGAAAATTTGTTCTGTAAAGCGTCGGGCGAAGTTTTCTTCTGTTTGGCAGTCTTGAAATGCAGTGTTTTCATATTGGCAGACGAGGGTAACTTCGCCTTCCGCTTCTTGCAGCGGTTCGGCCAAATCGAGTTTGAGGGTTTGCTTATTGGTTTGCAGCCAGGCGGTGCGGCCTTGGGCTTTGATGATTTTGCCGTAAACGCCGATGGCATCGTTTTTGGGGATGTTTTTCTGTTCGGCAAGTTGTTGGGCCGAGAATAAGGGGGCTTGTTCGGCAAATGCGCCGCCGGTTTCGTGTTTGAAGTAGGCGGCGAGGTCTTGTTTGATGAGGGCTTGGGTCAGCAGTTTTTCGCCTTCGGTCAGGCGGTGTGCGAAGCCGTGTGTTTTTGGGGAGGATGCGGCATCTGTGGTCTTGGTGTCCGGTGTGCAGGCGCTTAGGAGTAAAAGCAGGGGAAGGATGTATTTCATGGTCGGTCTCTCAACAGGCTGTCTGAACATATGGTTTCAAACGGTCAGCGTTGTTTATCGATAATGATAAACCCGGCGCGGATAGACGGGATAAGCCGGATGGTTGTGAACGGGTTGGCTGTCTTGGTAAATGACGGTTGTTCCCGGCGGGGCGTTGATGGTCACGGTTTTGTTGACGGTGGTTTGCGAGTGGACGGGCAGGTCCAAGACGGCGGTGCGCCCATACGGAGTCTCGGTATAGACGCATGCGCTCAGCAAGAGGGTGATGATCAGTGCCCATGCCTTCATGTTTCAGACGGCCTTATTTGAGCAGGTTTTTTAAGGCCAGGCGCACGCCTTCACCGACTTCCGTGCCTTTGGGAATGCCTTCGGTGGCGGCTTTGGCTTCGCGTTCGTTGTAGCCGAGGGCAAGCAGGGTGTTGATGATGTCTTGGCTTTCGTCGGCAACGGCATCAGGGGCAAACAGGCCGTCTGAAACGGTATGGGATACGAGTTTGCCGCGCAGTTCCAACACCATGCGTTCGGCGGTTTTTTTGCCGATGCCGGGGGCGGAGGAGAGGCGTTTCACGTCTTCTTCGGCGATGGCTTGCGCCAGCTCGTCGGCATTCATGGCCGACAAAATGCCCAATGCGGTTTTGGCACCGATGCCGCTGACTTTGACCAGTTGGCGGAAGGTGGCGCGTTCCTCGGCTGAGGCGAAACCAAATAGCAAATGCGCGTCTTCGCGGACGACAAGCTGGGTGTAGAGATGGACGGTTTCGCCAACGGAGGGCAGGTTGTAGAAAGTCTGCATGGAAACGTCGGCTTCATAACCGACGCCGTTGACGTCGATAACGACCTGCGGCGGATTTTTCTCAATCAATTTTCCTGTGAGCCTGCTGATCATGGTGTTTCCCTGTGATTAAAAAAGGCCGTCTGAAACCTTGCAATCGGGTTTCAGACGGCCTTGTATTGTATCAAACTTCAGTGGTAACGCGGACGAAATCAGATGGCGGATGCCAGGTTCAGATGACGGGCGCGTTCGCCTGCTTCGGCGGCACGTTCTTGGCTGCTGAACGGACCCATTTTGACAACGTATTCGTAGTTGCGTTTTTCAAGCATGATTTTGCTGTCTGACGGCAGGCTTTGTGCGGCTTGGTTCAAATAGGCCTGCGCTTCGCGTTGGGTACCGAAGGATTTCAAATCAACAAAAAATTCTTTGTTGTTTGGGGAAATAATGGTTTGAGCGGCGGTTTGGCCGGGGATGATCTGCTCAACTTTGACGTTGGCCGTGCCTTGGTTGATGAAACCCAATTGTTGGGCGGCGGCTTTGGAAACATCGATGACGCGGTTGCCGTGGAAAGGGCCGCGGTCGTTGACACGGACGATGACGCTTTTGCCGTTTTGCATATTGGTCACGCGTGCGTAGCTGGGAATAGGGAGGGTTTTGTGGGCGGCGGAGAGGGCGTTCATATTGTAACGCTCGCCGCTGGAAGTTTTACGGCCGTGGAACTGATTGCCGTACCATGAGGCTTTGCCAGTTTGGCTGAAAGAGGAAACTTTGGTCAGCGGCGTGTAGCGTTTGCCGGCAACTTTGTAACTGCGGTTGGCAGAAGGATGCAGTTTTTCGACTCGGACCACGCTGTCGGCGACGGCGGCATTGATGGAAAGGACGCCGATGGTGGCGGCGGCTAAGGAAAGGAGGGTTTTTTTAGTAAAAGTCAAAACGGGTTCCGTTCTTGAGTTGATAACGCAGCGGTTTTCAGACGGCCTGTTATACGCCGCCTGCGAAACCGTTTTGTCGCCATGCTTCAAACAGAATGACGGCGACGGTATTGGAAAGATTCATGCTCCTGCTGCCGGGCATCATCGGCAGGCGGATTTTTTGTCCGGCAGGCAGGCTGTCGAGAACTTCGGCTGGCAGGCCGCGCGTTTCGGGACCAAACAGCAACACGTCGCCTTCGCGGAAGGAAACTTCGTCGGGGCGGGTAGAGCCTTTGGTGGTCAGCGCGAAAATACGGCGGCCTTCAAGGGCCTTGAGGCAGTCTTCGAAATTCTCATGTACCGTCAGTTTGGCAAACTCGTGATAATCCAAACCCGCGCGCTTCATTTTGGACGAATCCAGAGGGAAACCAAGCGGTTTGACCAAGTGCAAATCAGCACCGGTATTGGCGCACAGGCGGATAATATTGCCCGTATTGGGCGGGATTTCGGGTTGGTACAAAACTATGGTAAACATATAAATCAATCACTTATAGAGTGGCATAATGCCGAAATGTTCCATGGGTGTCAAAAACTTTAAGCTATTTTTTCATTGGCGGCCGCGCCAAACTCCAGCAAAAAATCTTACCTGCGCCTGATTTTTTCAGCGTTTTCGCCAATTCGTTTAAAGTCGAGCCGGTGGTGAAGACATCATCAATTAACAGAATATTACACGCCTTCGGCAATTCGGCTTTGATTTCAAATGCATTCTTGATATTTCGCAGACGTTCGTCGCTTTTCAGCGTACTTTGCGGCTCGCCATGCCGTCTGAAAACCGCGTGGCGCGGCAGCAGCGTCCAGCCGTAGCGTTTTGCCAAAATATCCGTCAATACCTCGCTTTGGTTGAATCCGCGCTTGAGTCGTCGCTCTTTGCTCAAAGGCATGGGCAGGACGAAATCGAAGTGTTCCGTCGCCAGCCAGTCCGGTGCGTTTTGGCACATTAAATCAGCCAACGGCCGGCTCATACCCAAATCGGCCAAGTGTTTCAGCTCGCGTATCATGCTGCTGACGGGCGGTTCGTAATACAGCGAGGCCCACATTCTATCAAATGCGGGCGGCTTTTTCTGACAACTGCCGCACACTGCCCCGCCCGCGACATAGCGGAAACACAAAGGGCAGCTTTGTGCCGCGTCAATAAAATATTCCGTCAAATCGTTTGCGCAGCCTCGGCAAAGGCCGTCTGCAACGGAATCGTGGCATAATACGCAACGTCGCGCATTGAGCTGTTTCAAATTGCGCCACCAAGAAAGAACATTCATGCCACACTCCGCCAAAAAAGTTTATCTGATACACGGTTGGGCGGCGAACCGCCATGTATTCGACGATTTGATACCGCGCCTGCCTGCCGATTGGGACGTTCGCGCGCTGGATTTGCCCGGACACGGCGATGCGCCTTTTGCCGAACCGTTTGATATTGCCGCCGTTGCCGAAGCCTTCGCCGGACAAATCGACACGCCGGCACACATTCTCGGCTGGTCGCTGGGCGGACTGGTTGCCCTGTATCTGACCGCGCTTTATCCCGACAAAATCCAATCGCTCTGCCTGACGGCAAGTTTTGCCCGATTGACTGCCGACACGGATTATCCCGAAGGCTTGGCGCAACCTGCCCTGGGCAAGATGGTCGGCGCATTCCAGCAGGATTATGCCAAACATATTAAACAGTTTCTACAACTGCAACTGCTGCACACGCCGCATTCAGGCGAAATCTTAAACCGGGTGCTGCCCGATTTGGCGCGCTGCGGCACGCCTTCCGCCTTACAGGCCGCGCTTGAAGCCGTCAACCATGCCGACGCGCGTCCGTTGTTGCCGCTTATTCAAACGCCGTCATTGCTGGTGTTTGGACGGAAAGACGCGATCACGCCGCCGCGCATGGGCGAATATTTGCACCGCCATTTGAGCGACAGCGAGCTGGTCCTTATCGACAAAGCCGCACACGCACCCTTTTTAAGCCATGCCGACGAATTTGCCGAAACCTACCGCGGTTTTGTTGAGAAGGTTGTCTGAAAAATATCTATATTACAAAATATTAAAATACAATTGCATTGCAATTTAATAAGTTTTATCTTTAAATTTTATCTTAAAGGGACTATTAAACATGACTGGAAAGACTGTTTATTTTCGCCTACCCGAAACCGAACAAAAACATAAAAATTCTGTAACACAAGAAATGCTTGGGAAAAGCATTTCTCGTGCTTTTCGTTCCTACAAAGCACAATTTCCGCAATATTCAAGCGAAGAATATGAGACTGTTGCAAAACAGTTTTGCGAAGATTTCTTCTTAGCCGATGAAGCAATAGTTGCTAACTTTGCCAATCTTTCTTTGCAAGATAATTCGGAAAAAAAAATTTCTTTATCTATTCGAATTTCTTCCCATCCTGTTTTCAATCAACATATTCCTCATAACATCGCGGTAGCAGTTATCGGATATTGTCCGACAGCAACTGGTAGTCCTGTTTTTATTCCTGAACGAGTATTTCTTACACATGGAGGAATGGATGCGACTGCTTATGAAAAACAAGTTGAAACTCATTTTTATCGGTTACAGGAAAATTCATATCCGCCTCGCAGTCAAACTAATTTGCTTTCCTCTGATTTTACAAGATCCCTACCGGCATATGCCGCTAAAACTAAAGAACGCTTGTCAGGTTGGTTAGACTTTTTGACCTTTAAAAATAAGTTAATCAAACACAAAACTCAGGGGCTACGATACCTGAATTGGCAGTTCAATGAACAAACAGGGCAGGTACACTTTTTGGTCATTGCGGAAGATGAACAGGTATTGAAAAAAGCACGTGTCGCATTTAGCCGTCAAAACCTGCATACTTTTAAAAGAGAAACTTCCGATCAACCCTTCCGTTTTTTACTACCTCAAAAAGACGCCTCGCGTGTGGAGAGTGCTTTCTCACAATTAGGGCAACTTGCGAAAGACGGTGTCAAAATTATCCAATTCAACCATTCAGATAAAGCCAAGGTGAAGGCTTGTGAGGATTATCGTAAAACGTTGCAACAAGAAAATGCGAGGGAAAAAAATCAATTTGATTTCAGCAAGGCAGTATTTGCCGATGTTTTTGTCGATATTTCCGAAGAGTTGAACAATAAAATTTCCCAATTTGAAGATAATACCGATTCAGATAAGCAAGACGGTAATCAACATACCCGCCAAGATAAAATTGATCATTTGTTCCGAAATCTTCCCAAAAACGGTTTCTTGTCTATTTCTTTAGTCGGCGATTTAGCGTTGATTGAGCGTCATCGCCGGGCGGTAAAAAACCTGCAACAAAATGAAGGTTGTTATGCGCCGTATCTTTCAAGTTATCTGTTTGATATTGAAAATGCCAACCGGCCAAACGAGATTCCCGAAATTATCGAATGGGAAAATAAAAATCTGAATGACAAACAAAAATCTGCCGTACAAAAAATGCTGGCGGCACCTGATATATGTTTGATTCAGGGACCACCGGGAACCGGCAAAACCACGGTCATCGCCGAGGCCTGCCTGCAATTTGCCAAGCGCGGAGAAACGGTCTTACTTGCAAGCCAAGCTCACGACGCATTGGATAATGCTTTGTCGCGCCTGCAAAACCATCCTGAATTAAGGGCTATCCGTTTGGCAAAAAGTGCCAACCGCATTACGGAAGAAGGCAAACAATTTACCGGCGAAAGTATATTGAGCAAACATTATGTATCGTTGCGCAATTATGTAGCCAAAGAATACCTACAACCGTTTAATGAGTTGTCGGCTGAAACTGAAAAACTGCGCGAATGGTTACAACAGGCTGAATTTGTGGCACATGATTTGCAACAGCTTCGTGCAGAATACCGTACCAATCAAGGTCGTCTGAAACAAGCAGAGCAGGCACTTATCCAAGCCAAAATTGAGTTTGACGAACAGCAGGATATTTTCAGACGACATAGCCGCGATATAGAAAACATTGCACTAGTTATCGGCTTACTCAATGAGAAAAATTCCGGTGAAGCCTTGCGTAACAGCAATTTTGTTTTACCTGAAACACTTTATCCATTGGCAGAACACCTTACTAACCTTGAACATCTGCATATCAGCCAAAAGTTTTCTTACGAGCGGTTTCTTGCCGAAAGAGAAAACCAAGCTGCCATTCTTTATAAACTGATTCAACTTTATCAGCGTATTCAGGCAGTTTTGCCGAAAATGGAAGCAGATTTAGCACGATTGAACGGTGGCAATGGCACAATGGGGGCAGATACGAAAACCCTACTGAAAATAGAACAGTTACAGCAGGAAATCGATGAAATCGCTGACAAAATGGAAAATGATGACAGCGATGAGCTTTCCGCTCAATGGAAAGAAAAGCGCAAAGAATTACGTCGTCTGAAAGATAAACCGTCGGACGGTCTAAATCTCGAACCTTACCAAATTTTTAACGATGCAGAACGTTTTGCACAAAATAATCCAGCAATGCTCAAACCGTTGCTGATACAGCGCGTTCAAAATCTAACCATATTCCAACAGCAATATCAGACATTGGTACAAGCCACAGTTTGGGATTTGAACAATCAGTTGCAAGGCTATGATTTGCAACCGCCAAGTGATAAAACCATACAGGAAAAGCAAGCTGACCTTGAGTCACTAGAAGAGATTAAATGTCAAATTACCGAACGAGGTCGTCTGAAAAAACAACAGTCAGCACAAATACTTATCGATGGCGGGTTTTCTGCCGAAGCAGACTTTTTGGCAGAATTTGCCACACAGCAAAGCCGTTTGAACGCATTAGAAAGTGAACTGCAAACCCTGCAAACACAAAACCAAGATTTTATGCCTTTATTCTCCCGTTGGCAGGAAATCCTGAAAGAGCCGGAAAAAAGAGCAGAAAAAGATTGGAGCGAGCTGGAAAAACCGTTTGTTGAAAGCTGCAATCTGGTTGCCATTACCTGTAATGAAAATGAACGGACATTAACCGAGAACGATTTTGACGGTTTCGACGTCGTCATTATCGACGAGGTCTCCAAAGCCACACCATTAGAGATGTTGCTGCCGCTTATGCGCGGTAAGAAAGCTATTTTGGTTGGCGACCACCGTCAATTGCCGCCGATATTCAATGAAGCCGATGGGCTGACATTTGAAGACGAGGTTGAACAAAACGAGGCACAGGAAAACAAGCAAGATTCCGATACGGATTTGACCGAAGACAACCTGCGTAAATTCGAAAAAATGGTAACGGCAAGTCTGTTTAAAGAATTGTTTGAAAAGGCTCCGGAAAGTTTACGCGAACGTTTAAATATTCAATTCCGTATGCACCCGGACATCATGAAGATGATCAACTACTTTTATGAAGGGCAATTGACCTGCGGAAATCCGGATGCCAAACGGCCTCATGGTATTGAGTTTAAGGGACTATTGTCCAAAAAAGACCATGTGCTGTGGATTGATACGACAGATGATGAAAAAGGAAAGCGTTTTTCGATTAATGACGGACAAAGCAATATCAACGTATTAGAGGCAAGAATGATTGCCAAAACATTAATGGATATAAACCGTCAGCTTGAGACATTGGGTTATGGCAAGGACAACAAAATGAAAGTAGGTGTCGTTTCATTTTACCAGCCTCAATGCCGCGTCATTCGTGATGAAATCCGAAAAATCAATAAAGATAAATTATCGTTTTCCGCCATTGATGTAGAAATCAATACGGTTATCCGCTATCAAGGCAAAGAAAAACCGATTATTTTACTAAGCCTGGTAAAAAACAATGGTGGTGATAGAACCCAAAAATTCCGAGCCGGCAGAGCAAACATCGCCCGTTTTGAATTTATCAATGTGGCAATGTCTCGCGCACAAAATCTTTTATTGATATTCGGTGCAAGAAATATGCTGGAAAACCGGGAAGTCAAACTGCCTCGAATGGATAAAGCAGGATACGATAAAAAAATGGTTTATAAGAATATGTTCAAATATTTAGAACATTGGGCAGAAACAGGCGGAATTTGCGATGCGAAAGAATTTTCCGCCATCCTGCCAAACATACAACCTCAGCAAAAAGGGCGTAGATAATGGATAAATTGCTGGCAAAAAAGACCTTTTCCTATCCGATTTACCGCGCGGATACAGAGTATCGCTACCGTAAAATTGGTACGCCGACCGTATTTGCCGAGTTGTTGATGGGTCTTGCCCATAATGATTTTCCACAGTTGGCAGATAACAACTTGGCGCAGATTGCCCATATACTGAAACTGGATTTTACCTTTATCCGCTATACGTTGGAAAATCTTAATGATACGGGACTGATCGAACATATTGACTTACCTGATAAGAAAGATGATTTAGATAAGTTGTCTCTAAGAGACTTAAGGCTGACCGACAATGGCAAAAAGTTTTACCATGAGAAAAAAATGCCGGGGCGGCGTAGAACGGAATATGCTGAATTTTGGTTTAATCCATTATTGAATGAATATATCGGCAAACCAAAACAAAGCGCAAGCAACGTAGAAGATGTTGTTGAGCTGAATTGTTCCCTTTTCCCTGTTAATGAAGCTTTATTGCAGCAATTGAGTGGGCTGGAGTCTACAAATCAAAAATGGTTTGATGCCGAAACCGAATTGGAGCATGACGGCATCAGCGTAACGTGTGATGAAGATACATCTTTACCGCAAACTGTCCCTGTCAAGCTCACACTGGACGGCAACCGCTATTTGAATATCGATAGCGAAGACAAGCTGTTCTCCCAATGGATAAATACGCGCGAGCCACAAGTCATCAAAGAAGTTCTGCTTGAACCTATGATTTTTGATGCTGAAGACGCAATCGAATGGGATGTAGATTTAGATTTGCCTGAAAACGGTTTGCTGTCGCTGGTTTTGGCAGATCAGGAATCCGACACACGCCAAATCGGCAATACGGTTGAAGTTAAATTCAATGGAAATCATGATGAACTTGACGATAAAACGCCGCTGATTGTCTTCGCCAACATTGCCGAAGCTGAATTACACGGCAAACATCTTTTTATTCCTGCACGCTTAGATGATTCAGACGGTCTGACTCGCGTATTTTTCCGTTTTTCAGATAATACGCTTTTTGTGGAGGAAACAGGTTATCTTGAGTGCTATTTCGATCATCAGCCGTATCCGTTACCGGCAAAAATTTTATATCAAGAATCTGAAAATTGGCTTGCCGACCTGCCCGCCCTTTCTCAGCCAAATATGGCGGTTTTGGCATTTATGGCAAATTTTGTCCCCGCAGTCGATATTCTGAAAAAATTGCCTGAGATGACGATAACTCAAGCAGTTGGCTTTGCCGAGTTAATTAAAAAGACTTGGAGTAAGCCGTTCCTCCCCGAGAACTGGGAAGAAAAAATTGAGCCTCTTAATAATGAAAACGATTTGGAACAATTTGCTAAACTTTTCCCCAAGACAGATTTGAGCTTGGCAAGATTTTCAGCAGAAGCACAACGACAAGCCTTTGGTTGGGCGGTCAGTAATGAAAAATCGACGGCACGTAAAATTCCCGAATTGTCCAGCCTGCTGGCGCAACATAAAGCATTAGGTCGCCTGAAACCCGACGAATTGAAGTTAAAAGACATCAAGCAAAACAGTTTGGAACAAATCGGTCAATGGCAGGAAAACGTTGAAAAAATCAACCGCACTTTTCCTGCTCTCAAATATACGGAAGTCATCATCAAACTGTCGGAACAACTCAAACAATGGCAGTCGGCAGTATTCCAATATTTCGAACCGATGGACTTAACACAGAAGTTTGCCGTATTGGATACCAACTTTATCCGCCATCACCCCGACAGACTATTTTCAATCCAAGCAGAACGCACGGTCATTTTACCGAAAACCGTCTTGGGCGAATTGGATTATCAAAAAGAGAAAATCAAAAAAGAATTAGGACTGGCCGAGCAGCTTTTGATAGAAAAAAGCAAACAATGTGAAGCCATTGTTTCAGTCGACATTGATGCACAAATTGCAGATTGCGATGCCCTTTTAGGTCGTCGGAAAGCAGAGTTAGATGCGGTCAGAATGCAGTTGAACCAGTTAAACAGTAAGGAACGGCCAAATGGCTAAAAAAAACAAAAACAAGCAAAAACAGCAAAACCAAATCAACGGACAAGTCAAATCAGCGGTAGAAAAATCGCCCGCAACGCTGGCGTTGGAGAAACAGCGCGATGAATTGAACGCGCAAATCCTACAAGTCCAAAACCAAAAATCCAAATGGGAAAAGGAAAAACGCGATTTGGATTTAAAGCGGCAGCAGGCAGAAAAGGAAAAAATCCAAGCAGAAAAAAACGTTGAACGGTTGGAACGAGAAGCAGCTGAAATACGCGAGGCCATACGCAAGATTGAAGAATTGAAACTGGCGCGGCATACGGAATCCGCCGAACCGGAAATTTTGGCATTAATGGGTGCAGAAGCAGACGGTCAGAACCGCAACGGACAAAACGATCAAGCCATCCTGGCTGTTGCTGCACGATATAAGTTGAACGATATTGTGCTTTATACGGAAGATAAAAACCTTAAAAATCACGCTACGGCGGTCGGTATTAAAACCATCTGAACCGTAACGTCGTCTGAAAACGATTTAGGAGACGAATAAAATGAGTCAAATCAGCGAAAACCGTTGGCAATTGGAACGCGAACGGGAAATCCGCGAAGCCGCACGCAAGGCAAGGGAAGCCGAAATCAACCAAACAACGGAAATTTATCTGCGCCGTTACGAACAGCAGCTAAACGATTTGGAAAACAGCGATCTAGCTGAATTTGCTTTGCAAAACATCGCTACCATACGCACTGAGATTCAACGGGTACGGCATATGAACGCTTATGACGGACGTAACCGCAGTTTTGCTATTGGTCGGCTTGTACAAGCCATACGTTACGAAGCACAGGAAAATAAAAGGGTAGCGGAAGAACACCAACGTCTGTTGCGTGAAGAGGCGGAACGTGCGGCGGAACGTTTGCGTGCTGAAATAGAAAACGTATGGATACAGGAAACAAGTAATTGGGAAAATAAGCAGGCACGAAATTTGGCATTCAAACCTTTAGCAATATTTCGAAAACGTATTACGGAGGAAAATCTAAGTATTGCTGACATAAAATCGGCGATTCGCGAAATTAAACAATCGGCAGAACAACAAGCCGAAGAAATTCGAAAAAATTTTGCTAAAACCGTACAAGACGAAGTTGCACAAACACAAAAGTCCGATCTTTTAAGATTTATTGAAACCGCCAATCTGCCACAATCGGAATCCGAGCGGTTAAAACAAAAAATTGAGCAAGAAAATCAAAAGGATTTGACAGAAATCATCCAAGAAGCCCACCAAATCGAAGATACGGTGATTGAAAACGAAGCAGTCCGTAAGGAAATGGTCAAAGCCGTACATCAATCGCTGAAGCAAGCCGGTTTTACGGTTTTGCCGCCGGTCAAACAAGGTGTAGGCGAAGACAGCGTCGTTGTCATCCAAGCAAGCCGCCCGCAAGGAAACCGGGCAAAATTCCGTGTACATTTAGATGGTGCGGTTCGCTATGAATTTGATAACTATAAAGGGCAGCGCTGTAAAGAAGATATGCAAAAAGTATTGCCGAAACTATCCGAAATTTATGGTGTAAATTTATCTGATGAACGTGTTCTTTGGGAAAATCCGGATGACGAACATGCCGATGCCAAACCCATCAATCCAACACATACGGCAAAATCGCACTAAGGTAAAAAAATGAACGAATACATCAATACATGGCTAGAAAACTTTGAACGTCAATCCATGATACGTCGGGCTTTAATCATCAGCGGAAACATCATTGACTTAGGTTTCAACCGTTATAACAAATTAATGCCGATAAACAGAATTATTGAAGAAAGTTTAAAAGCACAAGGTTTCGAACAGGTTGTATTTTACTCACGCTTGAATGGGATATCAGGTGTTTCCTCTCAGGAATGGGATGGATTGAACCAGCTCGGCATGCAGGCCGAAGTCGGTGAAGCTTACGATTTTGACGATGACGGTGAAGATAATAAAGCAATATCCGGATGCATTCCCATTCAGCCTCAGGATTTTTTTGCTACCGTTGAACAAGTCATGACCAAAACACAGAAAAAAGCCGCCTTTATCGTAGATTGGTCAAATTATCTGTTCGGGCAAATCAATGCCTTGAGTGAAACGGAACGGGCTTGGTTGCAACAAATCGCTACTGGCCTACGGGATGCCGAACAAACAACAACTGCAGAAGCGATGGGCCAACCGCAAAGCCTGTTGGTTTTTCTGTGCTCGGGCAATACCGCCTTACCGCCATCCGTTTATCTGAACAATCCTTTATTTGCCGAAATAACCATCCCCCTACCTAATATTTCCGAACGCGAAGCTGCTATTTTGGCAAAACAAACACAATGGAAGGTTAGTGATAATTTGAGTGCGGGAAGTCAATCGTTGGCAGATTTTGTTACGTTGACCGACACCCTAACTTTACGTGATATAGATAACCTTGTCCGCTTATCCAGACAACAGCAGACACCTATCAATATACAGAATTTAGTATCGCTGTACCGTTATGGTAAACGCCAATCCCCTTGGGAAAAATTGAATTATCAAAGATTGAAAGATGCCCAAATCACGCTGCAAAGGCGAGTCAAAGGACAGGAATCGGCAATTGGAGCCGTAAACAAGATTTTGATACGGGCCTATACCGGGCTCTCAGGGTTGCAACATTCAGTTAAAGCCCGTATGCCTAAAGGCGCGCTGTTTTTTGTCGGACCGACAGGTGTAGGCAAAACCGAATTGGCAAAATCATTGGCACAATTTCTATTTGGTGATGAGGATGCCTGCATCCGCTTCGATATGTCCGAATTTAATCACGAACACGCCGATCAACGCTTAGTCGGTGCACCGCCGGGATATGTCGGTTTTGAAGAAGGAGGTCAATTGACCAATGCAGTGAAAACACGCCCATTTTCCCTGCTCTTGTTTGATGAAATCGAAAAAGCCCATCCGCGGATTTTAGATAAATTTCTACAAATATTAGAAGATGGCCGATTGACCGACGGCAAAGGCGAAACCATTTCTTTTGCTGATACCTTTATTGTTTTCACTTCCAATATCGGTGCGGCTAATATTCGACCTGACGAAGATAATAAAGAAAATATTGCAGAACAATTTAAACAGGCAGTGCAATCTCATTTTAGAGACGAACTAAACCGCCCAGAATTATTAGGACGTATAGGCGATGCAAACATTATCCCGTTTAACTTCATACAGGATGATGTTGTATTAAAAGATATAGCCCGCGCAAAACTTAAACCGTTGACAGGCCGTCTGAAAGAAAAATGGGGGCTTGAAAAACTTGTATTTGAAAATGAGGATAAAGCACTAGATGCATTAATCAAACAAGTAAATTACCAACACGGGGGACGCGGCGTATTAAACGTGTTAACAAAATATTTATTCGACCCACTGGCAGAATTTCTCTTTGAGCAAGTAGAACAGCCCCATAAATTAAAAGGCAGGACATTAAAAGTCTTGCAGGCAGGAAAATATTTTGATTTCGAGTTGGAATAATGCACTGGCTGAATATATCCCATATTGTTGAAGCTACCGAAGCTGAAGGACCGGGTCTGCGTTTTGTAATTTGGGTTCAAGGATGTCTGAAACGGTGTAAAGGTTGTTGCAATGGTGAATTACTGAAAATAAAACCTACCCATCTTATGCGATCGAATGAAATCATCCAATTACTTAAAAACGCAACAGAAAAATATCCACTGGAGGGTCTTACCTTTCTTGGTGGAGAGCCTTTTTTGCAAGCTGAAGGATTAGCCGATATTGCCGAGGCCGCACATAATCTAAATCTATCCGTAATGGTTTTTTCCGGCTACGAATATACCGAACTGTCAGAAAATAAATTTTCAGGCAGCAAAAGGCTATTAAACTCTACAGACCTATTGATCGACGGAGAATTTGATAATACACAAATAGAAACAACAAGAAATTGGGTGGGTTCGACAAACCAAAAATTCCATTATTTGACAAATCGTTATTCAGATGGGATTGAAACTCAAGAATTATCGGTAACTAATGAGTGGAGAGTAGATAGTTGTAATAATATTCAAAGTAATGGATTACCTATTAAATTTTATACATATTAATTTAACAGCATTAAAATAATATATTTTTACTTATTATACGAATACTTATGCTATAAAATGATAAATAGAAAAAGGTCGTCTGAAACATGAACTCCCAAGACAAACGCTGGCAGATTCACCGCTATCTCGCCCAAGACACCGACGAGCGCCTGCAGCTGGTCCGCAATGCACCCAAACGCATCATGCTGATTGGTGCCGATGCCGACATCAGCCGTAGCCTGCTGGCCGCGCGTTATCCCGACGCCGTTTTTGAAGAATACGATCCGAATGCCGATTTTTTGAAAACCGCCGCCGCCGCACGCAAAGGCGGTTTCTGGCAGAAGCTGACCGGCAAAACCATCCCGCAGCATTGCCAAGCCCTGACCGCGCCGTTGCCTGAAGCATCCGCCGATATGTTGTGGGCCAACCTCAGCCTCAGCCGCGCCGACGATATTTTGCCGGTATTGAAAAACTGGGCCGCTGCTTTGAAAACCGACGGATTATTGTTTTTCACGCACTTTGGCCGCGACAGCCTGAGCGAGCTGATAGGCCGTCTGAATCATGAAGGCATCGAATGCGAAGCGCCCACGCTGATTGATATGCACGACTTGGGCGATATGCTCGCCGACAACGGCTTTTACGATCCGGTGACCGACACGGCCAAGCTTGAGTTGAGCTATAAAAAAGCCGGGACGTTTTGGCAGGACATGGAAACCTTGGGATTGTGGAATGCGTTGAAGTTCAGCAATCCGCAAGCGGCCAAGGAAGCTGTGGATAAGATTTTTGCCAACGAAGGCCGTCTGAACATCACGCTTGAAACCGTGTACGGCCATGCCGTGAAAAAATTGGTGTTGCCTCAAGGGGAGAATGTGGTGCAGTTTTTCCCGAAACGGCAGGGCTAGCTTGGCGGTTGTGCCGGTAAGGTTTACACAGCGATTGCGTGTTGTCGAATGCGGTTTGGCGTTTGTATTGATTGCCTGCGCTGTTTAATATGTATGAAAAAGGCCGTCTGAAAAGTTTTCAGACGGCCTTTCGTTTGATTCCAAATTAAGCCTGTTTGGCCGCCCATTCGGCCGGAGTGGCGGCAACGGAAATCGACAGCGCGTGCAATTCGTTGCTTTCGAGTTGCGGCTTGAGGCCGTCTTTAATCAGGCGGTGGCGGGCGAGGCGGGCTTTGCCTTCAAATGAGGAGGAAACGATTACGGCGAAGAAGTGATGGCCGTCGCCTTCGACTTCGACGTGTTCGCAAGGGGTAACGCCTTCAATCAGGGTTTTGACTTGTTCGGGTAAAAGCATGGGGGTTCCTTGGGAAATGGTTTGCTTGTAAAAGAGGGCATTATACCGAATCTTGATAAAAACAGGCCGTCTGAAAAACCAAACTTCGGGTTTCAGACGGCCTCGGTCTTTTGAAGCGTCAAATGCTTATTCGTACACTTTCAGCAGCTCGACTTCAAAAATCAAAGTCGCGTGCGGAGGAATCACGCCGCCGGCACCGTGTGCGCCGTAGCCCATTTCGGAAGGAATGGTCAGCTTGCGTTTGCCGCCTTCTTTCATGCCGCCGAAGCCTTCGTCCCAACCTTTAATCACTTGGCCGACGCCCAGAGTGATGGTCAGCGGTTGACGGCGGTCGAGGCTGGAGTCGAATTTGGTACCGTCTTCCAACCAGCCGGTGTAATGTACGGTGATTTCTTTGCCTTTGACGGCTTCTTTGCCGTGGCCTTCTTGCAAGTCTTCAATAATCAGACTCATGATGTTCCTTTCGGATGTATGGTGAAAATCGGCTCAAGATTACCATATTGTGTGGAATCGTGAAACAAAGGCGCCCATATGTCCGGCAACAAAAAGGCCGTCTGAAACAGATTTTCAGACGGCCTTTATTTTGTGCTAAACCTTATTTGTTGTCAGGTCGGGATTTGACATCGGTGGATACAGGCAGCTCAGGCATGGTTCGGGCAGATTCAGGAACATTGCCGGAGAGGGCTTTCAAGAAGGCAACGATGTTTTCAGTTTCTTCCGGAGCCAGAGTTTTACCCAATTGGGCTTTCGCCATGATGTTGACAGCTTTATCCAATTCCCAAACGCTGCCGTTGTGGAAGTATGGGTAGGTACGTTCAACGTTTCTCAAGCCGGGAACACGGAAGAAGAATTCGTCTTCGGCTTTTTTGGTTACGTCCGCACGGCCTTTGTCGTGTTTAGGATCGTCGATGTGTTTCCAGTAAGGACCATCCACCAAACCGAATTTTTGGAACATGGTACCGCCCAAGTTGACGCCGCTGTGACAAGCGATACAGCCGTTGTCCATAAATGCGCGTACGCCTTTGCGTTCTTGTTCGCTCAGGGCAGACACGTTGCCTTTCAGGTAGTCGTCCCAACGGGTCGGGGTCAGCAGGGTACGTTCAAACGCGCCCAATGCGGTGGTGATGTTTTTGAAGGAAACCGCGCCGTCTTCAGGGAATGCGGCTTTGAATTTTTCTTGGTATTCAGGGATACCGGCAATTTTTGCGGCAGCATCGGCTTCGGTCGCGTTGGCCATTTCAACAGGGTTGAGCAATGGGCCGCCGGCTTGTTCTTCCACATCGGCTGCACGGCCGTCCCAGAATTGGCTGCCCAACAAGGCGGCATTCAGGGCAGTTGGGGAGTTACGGCCGCCGAATTGGCTTTTGTGGCCCGCGCTGGTCGGCATGTTGTCTACGCCGGCAGTTGCCAAGTTGTGGCAAGAGTTACAGCTGACGGTGTTGCCTTTGGACAGGCGGTTTTCGTACCAAAGTTGTTGGCCGAGTTTGACCTGTTCTTCGGTAAACGGACGGACTTGTTGCATTTCGGCTAAGTCAGGCAAAGGTTTGAACGTAGCTTGCGCGCGTTCCAACAGGGCTTTGTCTTCGTCAGAAACATTGGCAGAATTTTGAGGGGCTGAAACGGCGGCGGTGCTTGCGGCGGCATCGGCAGCGCTCGCGGCAGAAGCAGCTTGAGGAGTTTCAGTAGTTTGTGCAGTTTTCTCACCGCAGGCGGTCAACGCGGCAGAAACGGCCAAGGCCAGAACGATTTGGTGGAGTTTCAAACGTGGCATAGGAGGTTCCTTTGTTATGCATTTGTTATGTAATGGTTTGCTGGTTGCGACAGCAGTGTTTGAACTATATAAGATAAGTTGCTGTTAATTCTTGCTGTAAATCAATCTTTTAATTTTGATAAATTTTGAAAATATAACCGATAGAGAATTTTATGTTATGAAACTTTTTTATTATTTATTTACAGTTAGTTATGATTTTTAAGGCCGTCTGAAAAAACAAAATTCAGACGGCATTTTAGTTTTTATTGATTACGTTCGTTATTTTCTTTTAAAAAATCTTAATAAATATGGGGGTATTAAAAAATGAAAATAATTTGCGTTATTAAGCGTAAAGCGTTATAAATGCGTTAAGAAATGAATGTTTCACTTTAGAGTTTTTTTATGCTGATTGCTTTATTGATTATGCTGCGCGAGGGCATCGAAGCCGCCCTGATCGTCGGTATTGTTGCCAGTTTTTTGAAACAGTCGGGACACAGCGAGCTGATGCCGAAGGTTTGGCTGGGTGTGTTTTTGGCTGCGGCCATGTGTTTGGGTATCGGTTACGGCATTCATTCCGTTACCGGCGAAATTCCGCAAAAAGAGCAGGAATTGGTGGTCGGCGTCATCGGCCTGGTGGCCGTGGCGATGCTGACGTATATGATTTTGTGGATGAAGAAGGCCGCGCGTTCGATGAAACAGCATCTTCAGGATTCTGTTCAGTCGGCCTTGAACCAAGGCAGCGGCCAGGGCTGGGCTTTGGTCGGCATGGCGTTTTTGGCCGTGGCGCGCGAAGGTTTGGAAAGCGTGTTTTTCCTGCTGGCCGTGTTCCAGCAAAGCCCGACGTGGTCTATGCCGATAGGCGCGGTATTGGGGCTGTTGGTGGCGGTTGTCATCGGTACGCTGATTTATCAGGGCGGTATGCGCCTGAACTTGGCGAAGTTTTTCCGTTGGACAGGCGCGTTTTTGATTGTGGTGGCGGCCGGTCTGCTGGCCGGTTCATTTCGCGCGCTGCATGAGGCAGGCGTATGGAATGCGATGCAGGACATCGCTTTTGACACATCGAAATATTTGCATGAAGACAGCCCTTTAGGCGTGCTGCTCGGCGGTTTCTTCGGCTATACCGACCATCCGACCGAAGGCGAAGTCCTGATTTGGCTGCTGTATCTGGTTCCCGTCATGATTTGGTTTTTGCGCGGCAGCGCGCCGGCAAAAACGTTAACTAAATAAGAAGGAAGTAAAATGAAAAAATTCAATCTGACTGCTTTGTCTGTAATGCTGGCTTTGAGTTTGACCGCGTGTCAGCCGCCTGAAGCCGAGAAAGCCGCGCCTGCCGCTTCAGGCGCATCCGCTGCCGCCAATGCCGACGGTTCGGTCAATATCGGTGTGAACGATACTGCCTGCGAACCGATGGAATTGACCGTCCCCAGCGGCCAAGTCGTGTTCAACATCAAAAACGACAGCGGCCGCAAGCTGGAATGGGAAATCTTGAAAGGCGTGATGGTGGTGGACGAGCGTGAAAACATCGCCCCGGGTTTATCCGACAAAATGACCGTTACCCTGTTGCCGGGCGAATACGAAATGACTTGCGGCCTGTTGACCAATCCGCGCGGTAAGCTGATTGTTACCGACAGCGGCTTCAAAGACACTGCCAACGAAGCCGATTTGGAAAAACTGGCGCAACCTCTGGCCGACTATAAAGCTTATGTTCAGGCAGAAGCCAAAGAGTTGGTCGCTAAAACCAAAGCCTTTACTGAAGCCGTCAAAGCCGGCGACATTGAAAAAGCGAAATCCCTGTTTGCCGCCACCCGCGTCCACTACGAACGCATCGAGCCGATTGCCGAACTCTTTAACGAACTCGACCCGGCCATCGACGCGCGTGAAGACGACTTCAAAGACGGCGCAAACGACGCAGCCTTTACCGGCTTCCACCGCATCGAACACGCTTTGTGGGTGAAAAAAGACGTATCCGGCGTGAAAGAGACTGCCGACAAACTCTTTAAAGACGTTGAATCCCTGCAAAAAGAAATCGACGCCCTTTCCTTCCCGCCAAGCAAAGTGGTGGGCGGCGCGGCTGTTTTGATTGAAGAAGTGGCAGGCAGCAAAATCAGCGGCGAAGAAGACCGTTACAGCCATACCGACTTGAGCGACTTCCAAGCCAATGTGGAAGGCTCCAAAAAAATCGTTGATTTGTTCCGTCCGCTGATCGAAGCCAAAGACAAAGCGTTGTTGGAAAAAACCGATGCCAACTTCAAACAGGTTGAAGACATTTTGGCGAAATATAAAAAACAAGACGGCTTCGAGCTGTACGACAAACTGAGCGAAGAAGACCGCAAAGCCCTGCAGGCGCCGATTAATGCCTTGGCAGAAGACTTGGCCAAACTGCGCGGCATTTTGGGTTTGAAATAAGATAACGCGTTTTCAGACGGCCTTTGGATATTGAAAGGCCGTCTGAATCTTATTGTCGCTCACACAAATATGCTTGAAAACCGACCTTACTTCACACGATTGCAATCTTTCCGTTCCCTGCCAAGGAGCAGACCATGAGCCAAAACAAACAACCGGCACAACCCGAAAAACGAACCCTTTTCAAAACTGCCCTTGCCGCCGGCGCCATCGGCGTTGCCGGTTATTTTGCCGGTAAAAAACAAGGCGAAGCCGCAGCCGAAACCCAAAACAACCAACATTCCGAGCTGGCCTATCCGTGTTATGGCGAGCATCAGGCAGGCATCGTCACGCCACACCAGCTCTTCGGCATCATGTGTGCCTTTGACGTTACCGCCAAAGACGCCAAACAACTTGAAAACCTGTTCCGCGCCCTGACCGCCCGCATCGAATTCCTCACCCAAGGCGGCGAATACCAAGACGGCGACGACAAACTCCCGCCTGCGGGCAGCGGCATCCTCGGCAAACAATTCCGTCCCGACGGACTGACGGTTACCGTCGGCGTCGGCAGCAGCCTCTTTGACGACCGCTTCGGCCTCAAAGACAAAAAGCCGAAACACCTGCAGGAAATGCGCGACTTCCCCAACGACAAACTCCAAAAATCTTGGTGCGATGGCGACCTCAGCCTGCAAATTTGCGCATTTTCCCCCGAAACCTGCCAAGCCGCCCTGCGCGACATCATCAAAAACACCGCCCAGTTTGCCGTCATCCGCTGGAGCATAGACGGTTGGCTCCCTAAAGCCGAACCCGGCGCCATTGCCGCGCGCAATCTTTTAGGTTTCCGCGACGGCTCAGGCAATCCCAAAGTCGAAGATCCCAAAGTCGCCGATCAAGTCCTGTGGACGGGCGTTGCCGCCAACAGCTTGGACGAACCGGCATGGGCGAAAAACGGCAGTTATCAGGCCGTCCGCCTTATCCGCCACTTTGTCGAGTTTTGGGACCGCACCCCGATGCAGGAGCAAACCGATATTTTCGGCCGGCGCAAATACAGCGGCGCGCCCATGGACGGTAAAAAAGAGGGCGACACTGCCGATTTTGCCAAAGACCCCGACGGCAAAATCACGCCCAAAGACAGCCATATGCGCCTTGCCAATCCGCGCGATCCGGAGTTCATGAAAAAACACCTGCTCTACCGCCGCGCCTTCAACTACTCGCGCGGCCTCGCCGCCAACGGCCAGCTCGATGTCGGCTTGGTGTTCATCTGCTATCAGGCCAACCTTGCCGACGGTTTCATCTTCGTGCAAAACCTGCTCAACGGCGAGCCGCTGGAGGAATACATCAGCCCGTTTGGCGGCGGCTATTTCTTCGTCCTGCCGGGTGTAGAAAAAGGCAGCTTCCTCGGCAAAGAGCTTTTGGGCGTATAAATCCGCTGATGGTTTGAATAGATAAATAAAAAGGCCGTCTGAAACCTGATTTCCAGATTTCAGACGGCCTGAGTTTTTTCTATCAAACCAAATGTTCCGCCAAGAAAGCCAATGCATATTCGACGGCTTGCGTCCTTACTGCTTCACGGTCGCCTGTGAATAGCGCGGTTTGTTCAAACGAACCTTCGGGCGTGGCCAGGCCGAACCAGACTGTGCCGACCGGTTTGGCCGCGCTGCCGCCGCTAGGGCCGGCAATGCCGGAAATACTCAAAGCGTAATCTGCCTGCGCCACGGCTTTTGCGCCGCGTGCCATTTCATAGACAGTCTCGCGGCTGACCGCGCCGTGTTTCAGCAAGGTGTCGGGCATGACGCCAAGACGCTCCTGCTTGGCTTGGTTGCTGTATGTGACGAAGCTTTGATGAAACCATTGCGAGCTGCCGGAGAGTGAGGTCAGCGCACCGGCAAGCAGTCCGCCGGTGCAGGACTCGGCGCAGGTAACGGTTTGACGGCGGCTGGTCAGGTGTTCGGCGATGGTTTGCAGATGGGACATGGCGGCTCCTTATGGAAATGGTGGAATGGGGCGGGCGTTTGACCCGCCGAGTTTCAGACGGCCTGAAAGCTGAAATCAGTCTTTCGGCTGAATGAGGTGGACATCACATTGTGGGAATGGGATGTTGATGTTGGCTTCGCGCAGATTTTCGACGATCTGCTCGTTCAGGGCGAATCGGAATGGGCCGAGATTTTCTTCTTGCGTCCACGCCCAAAGGGTGATTTCGATGGCGCTGTCGCCAAGGTTGGTAATGTATACGACGGCAGGTCGTTCTTCGGTTTGAACACACAATGGATGCTCGGTTGCTGCTCTCAATACGGCGGCTTTGGCGGCTTTCAAGTCGCAGGCGTAATCGACGCCGACAACGACTTGGGCGCGGCACAGGGGCAGGGAGGAGCGGTTGGTGATGCTGTTGGTCATGACCACGCTGTTGGGTAGGACGACTTCTTCGTTGTCCGGCGTGCTCAAAGAGGTCTGCACCATTTTGATTTCTCGGACGATACCTTCAAAACCGTTGACGCGGATAAAGTCGCCGACTTTAAACGGGCGGAACAGGATAATCAGCACGCCGGCGGCGAAGTTGGACAGTTGGTCTTTCAAAGACAAAGCCACGGCCAAGCCTGCGCCACCGATCAAGGCGGTCACGGAAGTGGTCGGAATACCGAGTTTACCCAGTGCGGCGATGATGATGAGGATCAGCAGGCCGATGTTGGCGACGTTGCCGAGGAAGCTGACCAGCGTTTTATCGACTTTGGCGCGCGTCAGTGCGGTTTTCATCAGTGTCACCACGCGCGTGGTGACCCAGCGGCCGATAAAGAAGATGGCTAAGGCGGCCAGCAGGTTCATGCCGAAAGACATGCCGGTTTGGGCGAGTTGTTCCCAACCGGAGAAGGGGGAGAGGGATTGAAGATCGAAATTCATAATTGTGTATGCGTGTGAAGTTGTTTAAAAGGTCATTGTAAAACAAGGCCGTCTGAAAAACTAATGATTTGTTTTTTCAGACGGCCTTTAATCTTTCTTAAATCTTTTTCAGCTTAACGTAAAACGGTTTTGCTCCAACGGCTCACCCATTGTTTTTGTTTGGTGTTGATGTCGGTGCGGTTGGGGGAATCGCTGTGTTTCGGGGTTTGGGCAAACTCGAATACTTTGGGCAGCGGCGTATTTTTGGCAGCCGGATAGACCCACATTTCGGCAGGCAGGGCTTGTTGCACTTCGCCGCTTTGCAGCCAGCTCACCAGTTTGGCCGCCAGTTCGGGTTGCTTCGCGCCTTTCAAAACGGCCGCGCCTTCAACTTGGCGGAATGTGCCGCCTTTGAGGAAGAGGTTGCCGGTGGGCGGGGTGCTGTATTTGCCTTTGGAGTAGTGGACTTCGGCAGCCGGGCTGGTGGCATAGCTGACCACGAGGGGATAGGCACCGCCGTTTTGGGTAAAGTCGGTGTAGTAGGCTTCGCTCCAGCCTTTGGCGACTTTCACGCCGTTTTGGCGCATTTGCGCCCACCATTTGAACGCGCCTTCTTCACCCATGCCGCCGATGTTGGCCAAGAGGAAGGAGAGGCCGGGCGAGGATGTGGCGGGAGACGGGGTTACCAAAAGGTTTTTATATTCCGGTTTGGTCAGGTCTTGCAGGGTTTGCGGCAGAGGCAGTTTTTTCTGTTCAAACCATTTTTTGTCGTAGTTGATGGCGACATAGGCGTAATCAACGGCCAGCGCATCGGGCAGGGAAGCGGTTACGGGTGCGGATTTGGGTTGGTTGGCAGCGAGGATGCCGGCGGCTTTGGCTTTGCCGATGTTGGCGTTGTCCAAACCGTAAACCGCATCGGCAATCGGGTTGGCCTTGCTCAAAATTAGCTTGTTGAGCATTTCGTTGCCGCTGCCGGCCTTGATGACGGACACTTTGGCATCGTTGGCTTTTTCAAATTGCGCGATGACGGATTGGGGCAGGCTGAAGGATTTGTGCACGGCCAAACGCACTTCGGTTTGGGCGTACAGGTTTGCCGAAGCCAACAACAGGGCCACGGCGGACAATTTCAGTTTCATTCTCTTTCCTTTGTACGGGTAAAATACGAAATATCATAACAAAATCTGCATATCAAGGCACGATATGAATCATTCTCCCGTTTGGCTGTTTGACCTCGACAATACTTTGCACAATGCCGAAGCAGGCATTTTCTACATTATCAACCGCGCCATGACCGAATACATGGCAGGCCGTCTGAAACTTTCCGAAGAAGCCGCCTCCCATCTGCGCCAAGATTATTGGCACCGATACGGCGCGACGCTTGCCGGTTTGCAAATCCACCATCCCGAAGTCGATATCGATGAATTTTTGCGTGAAAGTCACCCGCTTAAGCAAATTTTGGCAAAGGTAGAGGGTATGGATGGAACTGATGACGTTTTAGGCCGTCTGAAAGGGCGAAAAGCCGTATTTTCCAACGGGCCTTCGTTTTATGTCCGCGCATTGGTTGAGGCGTTGGGCTTGGAAGCGCATTTTGACGGCTTGTTCGGCACGGACGACTTCGGCCTGCTCTACAAACCCAATCCGCAGGCCTATCTCAACGTCTGCCGCCTGTTGGGCGTCAAACCCGAACAGTGCATTATGGTGGACGACAGCGCCGACAATCTGCACCAAGCCAAAGCCTTGGGTATGAAGACTGTTTGGTACGGCGAAAAAGCCCATCCGTTGCCATTTGCCGACGGCATAGCGAAAGATATGCAGGGTTTGCTTGAATTTTGCACAAAACTGCCGTGAAGTTTTGAAAAAACAAGTACAATACACGGTATTGCCGACATTTAAAAACAAGGACAACATCATGCGTAAACTCGCTTTAATTCTGACTACCGCCGCCGTTTTGGCCGGTTGCTCTTGGGAAACCTACACCAACGAATCCGGCCGTACCGCCGTACGCCAAAAATATGCTACCGGCACACCTATCGTTTATCAGGACGGTACTTATTCTAAAAACATGAATTACAACCAGTTCCGCCCTGAGCGCCGCGCCGTCCAATCCAATCAAGCGGATCATGCTGAACACGGCGAACGCGGCCAGCACTGGCAAAAACCGCAATTTGCCAACCAACAGCCAGCAACCGAATAACAATATCCCCAAGGCCGTCTGAAACGGAGTGAAAAACAACCAACACTTGTTGCCACACTTTTCAGACGGCCTCAAACAACGACAACGGAAACCGTATCATGGCTCAGACAGCTTTAAATATCGTCATCCTCGCCGCCGGCAAAGGCACGCGCATGTACTCCAAAATGCCCAAAGTGCTGCACCGCATCGGCGGCCTTCCCATGGTTGAGCGCGTTATCGACACCGCCGCCTCCCTGAATCCCCAAAACATCTGCGTCGTCATCGGCCACGGCAAAGAGCAAGTCTTGGACACCGTCAAACGCGATGTCGTTTGGGTCGAACAAACCGAACAGCTCGGTACCGGCCACGCCGTCAAAACCGCCCTGCCGCACCTGTCTGCCGAAGGCCGCACGCTGGTGTTGTACGGCGACGTCCCCCTGATTGACGCAGCCACCCTCGAAACCCTGCTCGAAGCCGCAGGCGACGAAGTCGGCCTGTTGACCGACGTGCCCAACGACCCGACAGGTTTGGGCCGCATCATCCGCGACAGTAACGGCAGCGTAACCGCCATTGTCGAAGAAAAAGACGCCGATGCCGCCCAAAAGGCCGTGAAAGAAATCAATACCGGCATTTTGGTTCTGCCCAACGCCAAACTCGAAGCTTGGTTGAACAGCCTTTCCAGCAACAATGCCCAAGGCGAATACTACCTGACCGACCTCATCGCCAAAGCCGTTGCCGACGGCATCAAAGTTCATCCCGTCCAAGTCCGCGCCTCCCATCTGGCCGCCGGCGTGAACAACAAACTCCAACTGGCCGAACTCGAGCGTATTTTCCAAACCGAACAGGCGCAAGAATTGCTCAAAGCAGGCGTAACCCTGCGCGATCCGGCACGTTTCGATTTACGAGGCCGTCTGAAACACGGACAAGATGTCGTGATTGACGTCAACGTCGTCATCGAAGGCGAAGTCGAACTCGGCGACAACGTCGAAATCGGTGCCAACTGCGTGATCAAGAACGCCAAAATCGGTGCTAACACCAAAATCGCCCCATTTTCCCATTTTGAAGGTTGCGAAGTCGGTGAAAACAACCAAATCGGCCCATACGCCCGTTTGCGTCCGCAAGCCAAACTGGCCGACGACGTACACATCGGCAACTTCGTCGAAGTCAAAAACGCCACCATCGGCAACGGCACCAAAGCCAACCACCTCACCTACATCGGTGATGCCGAGATCGGCAGCAAAACCAACTTCGGCGCTGGCACGATTATTGCCAACTACGACGGCGTGAACAAACACAAAACCGTCATCGGCGACGAAGTACGCATCGGTTCAAACTGCGTACTGGTTGCCCCCGTCACCCTCGGCAACAAAGTAACGACAGGCGCGGGCAGCGCGATTACCCGCAACTGCGAAGACGGCAAACTCGTTCTCGCCCGCTCCCGCCAAACCGTCATCGAAGGCTGGGTGCGTCCGGAAAAAGGCGATAAGAAGTA
>ERZ773066.347-NODE-347-length-27011-cov-5.621346_pt1 | contig 27011 bp, 33 predicted proteins | sample MGYA00580573_ERZ773066 | MGnify/ENA primary metagenome ERZ773066 (study PRJEB29015, sample SAMEA2738128) | human oral metagenome | biome: human oral; feature: human-associated habitat; material: saliva | place: China | collected 2203 ... | reverse complement strand
CACTCGTTGAATCTAACCCGAAGCATACACTCTTTGTTCTTGAAGATCTGACAGGTATCCGCAATGTCACAGAACGTGTCAAAACGAAAGACCGTTATGTATCTGTATCATGGTCATTCTATGACCTTGAACAAAAACTGATTTACAAGGCTAAACAGAATCAATCTACTGTGATTAAGGTTGATCCTCGTTACACAAGTCAATGTTGTCCTGTATGTGGACACATTGAAAAGTCTAATCGTAATAAGAAGATACATCTGTTTACCTGTAAAAACTGTGGCTACAAGTCTAACGATGATCGTATTGGAGCCATGAATCTGTATCACATGGGAATCAGCTATCTCAAAGAAACTCAAGTACCAGATACAGTTACGATAGAGTAAACTTTATCGTAAAGGGTGTTGTCAACCACCCTATGATGTAACGCCACTTTGAGCAGCAATGCTCATTGGGGTTAAAGGTCGGAGGCGTAAGCCGCTAGTACGACTGGGCAGTTACAAGCCCACTACCTTTAGGTGGTGGGTAGTTGACTTTAGATACAAATAACTGAGAATTCTCGTGTTCTATCACTTGAAAATCATTTTAAATATTTTCTTTGATGCTTAAATTCTGATGTTGGTGTAAAGTTTGACGCCATATCTCTAGCTTTCAAGTCTTTCCTTGCCCTTTCTTCCAATTTGGCTTCTTTTTGTGTTAAGGATCTATCCAAGTGATCCACCAACTCTGACAATCTGAATCCCTGTCTTTCCAAAATATTCTTTTTTAACTCTTCTAAATATGGATGCAATTCCTTTGGTGTATTTTCTTTTGCAAGCTCGATTTCTCTACATACACCCATCTTGCTAAAATATTCTCTCATCTTATTTCCTCGCTTCCTTATACTTCTATTATATGCTACAAAGAAACTAATGTCAAATAAAAAAGTCAGTTGTGAACTGACCCTTTTTAATATGTCCAATATGATAGATATACGTTAACACTTGTGGTATCAAGACAAGTATACATAGCAATAGGACCTGCTGGATTGCTAGAATAGTATTCTCCGTTAGATTTTGTAACGGTACCATAGTTATGTGCATTCCAGTCTTCTGAAACTTTGTATAGTGTAACTACGGATCCATCTGGCTTATACCATGTTGCTGTTGAGGCGTATTCGATTGCTGTGAAACCGAGATTCCAGTGGGCTCCGAAGATTGTTGGGTATCCTTCACCAACCCAACAATCACCTCTATCTACAATATCTTGAAAGCCTCTGCTTTCCAATACCCATGATGTGCCACCGACATACAATCTTCCGTAGTTGCCCATCGTCATTGCTGGAGGACTGTAAGTGTAGTCTGAGGCTGTATATCCTGAGTAGTTATTCGAATAGTTATAGTTGTTATAGTTATTGTAAGAACTCTGTGCCGCTAGTGCTGCTTGACGTGCAGCTTCTTCAGCTTCCGCTTGTTCTTGAGCGATACGCTCTTGCTCAATACGCTCTTCTCCTGCCTTCACATCACTCTCGATGTCCTTGCAGGCGTTTTTCATTTCCGTACTATTGTTTAACGAAACGATAGTCGGTACATCTGTAATAAAGCTTGTTGTATTTGATGCTGCTTTGATTGCGTCTAAACGCATATTTGGGTTAAAAAACAGTAGAATGGAAACTAATAATTTTGCAAACATATCTTCTTAATCACTTTGCAAACAAATATGTTGTATTTCCTTCTACAAGGCTTAGTGTTTCTCCTTCAACCTTGAACTTTAATCTTGCTGTCTCGTCTTCCCATGTGTCATCTTTTTCATTGTAGTGATAGCCAGTAGTTCCTTTATCTGCACCATCTACAGTCATTGAAACTTCCTTCTCTGTGAATGTGAAGCCTAACAAGTTCTTCTTGTATGCTTCTTCCTGGAGAATTGTCTTTAACTCTTCTAAGGTGTATGTCTTGTCATTCACCTTAACAGAGTTTAACTTCCATTCTCCGATCAACACCTTTTTCTGTTGATCTTGGGCGTTTTCTTCTTTCTTTTCTTCGGATTTCTCTTCAGACTTGTCTTCAGATTTTTCGTCCTTCTTTTCTGCTACATCCTCTTTCTTTTCTTTGTCCGCCGATTCGGTTGTAGTCTTTTCTAAGCTGGTATCAGTTTTCTTCTGCACATCTTCTTTTGTGGAAGGTTGTGTTGAAGTGGAATTTGTTGCACTACACCCAGCTAGCATAGTAGCAACCATAGTTCCTAAGAGCAATTTCTTTAAATTCATTTTATCTTTTTTCTCCTCTTTCATAGATATATTATGTTATTTTTTACAGAAACTAACATAAAAAAATCCCCGATTTTTACATTTTTTACAGGGAATTTTCGTTGGATGTCTTTTTTAATACCAATATGCCAAATATAAACACAATCATGCTTCCGAAGAAATATGCGTGCATGTTTGAGCTAACACCTGTTCCAATCTCATTTTTATTCTTGTTTGGAATGTTACTTGGAGATTCGGAAGGATTTTCTTTATCTTTCTTGAATTCGATCTTTGTATACTTCTGAGCGTCATCATCTTTAGATAGGACGGCTTCTGCAACCATTTTTTCAGAATCATTGTTCAGAACCATTACCTGTAGATGATATTTATTTTCAGCATCATCCTTACGATAGATATCGTATTCATAGTTTCCTAATTGCGTATAGGATAGCTCGATTTCGTTTTTAATTTCCTGATTCAATCCTTCGCCTTCTAAGATTACGTCATCATAATCAGATTCAACAGGAATTTTAATAGTGACTCCATGGTTATCTGCTAACGCTGGGGTAACAACTGAAAACAAAATTCCAAATGTGATCAAAAGCTTGCTTAATATTTTTCTCATTACTTTTCCGCTTCTTTCTTGTATTGTTCTCTCGTGATTTCCTGCATTTTCCCTAGTAGAACACATCGATATAGTGTATTAGGTGTCTTACAAGTTGTTAATGCAATCAGTTTATCTTCTTCTGTATATCCTCTCGATTCATTTTTAGTATCTAAAGAGAATATTGTTTCATCGGTTGCTTCTGTAACTTCATATTTAATAAAGTTTATCTTGTATACACGTTCTTTTGTCAGAACGTATCCAGTTTTGTGTGTAGTTAAATATGCTGTATCTTCGTACTTGTCCAGAGCCCCAAACATATAACCATGCTCCATGTGGTGTCCATAGAGAATATTATAGCTATCTGAGAAATCTTTCTTGTTTTTGAAATCCAAGAAGATTGAGCCTGCAAGAGAATACTTCCCGTTGTAATCTTTGTTAATGTATTCTAAGTTGTCTTCTCCCTGCATGATCGGATAGTTCACGTTTGTATCTGGCACGTACAACCAAGCAGTAGCTAGTGGAGCATCTTCGAATGTGATTTCTTTTTCTGTCACTGTTGGATGATACCCCACTTTTTGTTGTGCTTCTACTTGATGATAGATATTGTAGTTGTCAAGCATGGAATATCCACCAATAAGCATGCATACGATACAAACGAGAAGAATAGCATTATCATAGGCATTATTTAGGTGTCTAAATATCTTATTGATGGATCTTCTCATAGTTTATTCCGCTTCTACTTCTCTCTTCTTTTTGATGATCATGAACGCTACTACGCCACCAGCTAGAACTGTAGCTACAGCAGCCTTGTTGTTGATCAAGATACCTGTAGGGATAACACCTGATTTATCATTTGTATAACCAGTCTTGATCTTATCGGAAGCACCTAATGTACCAGCTGTTTCACCTTCTGCTACACCAGCGATCTTGGCTGTGGACTTGTATCCGTCAGCATCTTCAGTAACAGTATATTCAGCACCGTTAATTAAGGATACCATCTTAACAGATTCGCCATCTGCAAGCTTGAATGTTGCAGTACCATTACCATCTTCATCTGTAACAAGTGTTGTATCACCTAACGTATATGTAAAATTAGGGATAGCCTTCTTGATTTCAAGTGTAAATGTGAACTTTTTGCTCTTATCACCTTGGTTTCCTGTAACCTTCTTCATGATTGTGATTTCATCATCTGCTGATAGCTTACCAGAGAATCCATCCACCTTATCATCAAGATTGTATGCTGCATCACCAGCCGCCTCTAATGCTGGAGCGTCAGTTCCTGTGTGTAATAATGTTGCTGCAACCTTTAGTGTGCCACCATCATCTACTACATATACGTCTAATGTACGTGTATTACCACTATCTACGACAGCGACGTTATCCTTACCACCAACAGTGTAACCACCTGTGATGATGTAACGATAGATACCTGGCTCTGTATAAGTACAGGAGCTGAGGTCGATTGTTCCTTCTGTGCCTTGAGTTAAGTCTACATTAGCGATTGTAGGTGTTCCTACGCCAGCCTTAATACCCTGTGTTGTTGCTGTTGCTGCAACTGCTGTGCCTGGAGCCACTGTAGCTTTAAATACCTTTGCTCCTGCTGTACCGCCTTCTGTTGTTAATGTTGTGTTAAATGTTACATCTCCACCTGTAATTGGTGTGTAGGATGCAGCAAATGCTGTCGCCGTTGTTGCTCCAATTGCTAGAGCTGAAGCTGCTACGCTTCCAAGTAATTTCTTAATATTCATCTTTTTCTCCTTATTTCTTCTTTCTTTTTACGTGTAAAGTCAGATTAGAAACCACGTCTTCGTGTGATGAAGAAAACTTTCCCCTCGATATCGCTTTCTTTGATTGTTCCAAATTCTCTGCTATCACTTTCATCTTCTCTATAGTCATTTAGAACAAAGATTTCTCCTTCTGGGACCTTAATCGGATATTCTTTTTCACCTTTACTGGTGAGCGAATTTGTGTTTTCAGCGGGTTGCATTCCATTTACTGTCAAAATTCCTTCTTTTGAAATGTCAACTTCCTGTCCAGATTTTGCGATCACTCGATAGAGTCTGTTTTTATATATTACTACATCGCTTAATTGAGCATCTTTATCATATTTCTCTACCACAACGAGGTCCCCATCTTTAATGGATGGGAACATGTTGTTGTCGTAGTATATTGTGGCTGTTACCACAAATTGATTTAAAAGTACCAGAGCGACGCATGTAATCAAAATTCGTTGGACGAATCCCCATATTTGTTTATTTTTCTTTTTACTCTCTATTTTTGTCATTTAATTTTCTTCCATCTTTTTCTTCTTTTTGATCAGCAAGAATGCGATACCACCAATCATAATCAGTGCAATTCCAATTTGCGATAGTTCAACATTTGTTGGCACTACCATTCCCTTAGTATTTACAAACTTGATCTCAGTGGAAGCAGCCTCTTCAGCGATTTCAGCAGTGATTTCTTTACCTTCTTGCTTACTATCTTGCTTACCGATTACTTCTACAGTTGTTGCATAATCATTTTCATCTTCTACAACATTTGCTTCCTTGATCCATGTTCCTTGAGCAAATCCTGATAATGTAGCCTTTTCACCATCTGCAAGTTTGAAGTTGTAATATCCTTCAGCATCTGCTGTTAATTCACTATGATTTCCAGCCGTATCAATCAGTGTTAGGCTACCAGTATATGGATTACTGTTGTTATCCGTTAATTTAGCCTTGAAGTCAAACTTGTCGTTCTTATTTCCTGCATTTCCTCTTACATCTTTCGATACACTAATAACTTGTGCTTTTTCGTTATTACATGTCATATAGATGTAATCTTCTTGCTTAGGATTCATCCACTCTGTTGAATAAGCAATTCCAACTTCTCTATTTTCAGTTGAAACACCTGTCATATCATTTTGCCAGTTCGGAATGTATCCATCAGATTCTTCCTCTGTGACCATGATATCGGCATACTTTGGAATGCCTGCGACTTCCACATTTTCGCCATTCTTTAGAGTAAACGAGAACACAGTGACATCTCCTTGATACTTAACTGTCTTTCTTGTTTGCTCTCCATCTTCATTCGTATGAATGAGTGTTACAACATCTTGCGAATGTAAGCCTCGAATGCTTCCTGTGAACTGGAAATCTTCGCTAGAGGAAGAATTTGTAAGGTTCTTTGCGTATGTCGCTGAGTATACATCTGAAATATCATTTGTTAATACAGCTCTATTTGTTTTACCTGTTTTCGCTGTGTAAACCTTTGAAGTGAAATCTTGGTTTGTTTTGCCGCCTTCATTGTTAATGAGGTTATCGTCTTCGAAGATCTTGATTGATGGCGTACAAACAATCTTATATCCATCCACCAATGACTTAACATCTGTTTCTTTTACCTTGTATTTAACCTGATCAACACCTTCAAAGACAAACTTTACTGCAATTGTTTTTGAAATGTTTGTCGATACAGAGGCTAGTCCGTTTTCGTCAGATGTGAAAGTTTCTTCGTATTGGGTTGCTTGGTTTACATATTTGTATGTTGTATTAGGTGTTAATCCGCTAAACTCTACAGTGATATTGAAGTATGTATCTTCATGTGTTCCAGTGTATGTTTCTGGCAAATGCTTTTCAACTACAATCTCTGTTGTGTTTGCCGTTGTTGGTGGAATATCCTTTTTATTTGTGAATACAGCCTCTTTATCAGTGTCTAATACTCCTGATGTATTTTCTGCACTTGTTTGCGTCCAACCAGTCTGTGGCTGCTCTTGGATTGTGTAGTTTACGTTTACTGGTAATTCAATTTCCGTTGACGAATTTCCATTGATTCTTACAACTGCTTCGCCATTATTGAAGATTACGTTGTTGAACTTTTGGACACCAGAAACACCTTCGCCTGTTAATTTAATGTTGAAGGCAAATGAAGTTCCATCTTCGATATCAACATTCTTTGTGATTTTTAGCTTTCTTGTCGTTGTAACAACATTGTTGTATTCATTGATAACTGTTGTCTCAAACTTACCTGTCTTATCATCGTAGTTTAGGATTGAAACCTTTTTGCCATTGATTTCCTTTGTCGCATCTACACGTTTGTAGTTCGGATTGTCATCTTCAACTAAATAGTGTTCTTGTGTCTTATCAATGATAGGCATAACGTAAGTCATTGAGCCATCTGAGTTCTTGATCCACTTACTATCATCTGTTTCATAATAGCGTCCACCATTTGCGGTTAAATCAAATCCCTTTGCTTTTGTCTCTCTCACCCAATATCCTGCGATATTATTCATATCTGTAGGTTTTGTTGCATACTTTTCTTCAGCTACTGGTGAGCCATTTGTGTTGTATTTCAGGATCCATCTTCCAGTATATTTGTCTGATTCTTGGAAAAGATTGAACTCTGATGTTAATCCATAACCGATATCATTGAATACAGTATTTTCTGATGTCTTAACAATTTGGAGTCCCTTTTTTCTTACGACTACATTGTTACTTTCAAGGAAATTTGGATCTGAATAATTTGAGAAGTCAAAGCTTGTTTGTGCCCCAAGACCATAGATATAATCTACAACCATATTAGCTAGGTATGGCTTCTTTCCGTTTACATCCACGTGATTTGGTTGTGGCATTTTGGATGTATCCATATTTGCATATAAAGAGAATGCTCCAGAGAATCTTCCTGTAAATTGTGAGAAGTCAAATTTAGCACCAAGGATTTCAGCGTTTTGCATGAATCCTCCGTAGTCAGGATATGATGAAGGATTGATGTTTTCTTGTGTAATTCCTGTTAGATCAATCATATGCTTCGTATTTTTATATAATTGGAATGCAAAGTTCGCATTCTCTATCTTTGATATTCTTTGTCTTGAAAATAAATCTTTGACATCAATTGAAGAGCCACTAAACATGGAATCAATGCGAGTTACTTCTGTAAGGTCTAATGAGGAAAGATTTGCTGTTGAGTCTTCGCCATTGTTATTTGGATCCCAAGCCAACGCAAACATCTCCCTAGCATTCCTTGGTTGCATCTTTAAGTTTTCCAAGCCTTCGATTTCTTTTACGGTGGCTCTTGCAAACATTGCTTCAGTGTTACCAAATTTTAGTTTGGACCAATTCTCTCCAAATTTAATCTTTCTTGCACGTGCCCCTCTAAACAGAAAATTTAGACTTACATAATCAGAGAAGTTGGCTCCATCTGGAGTTTCCGTTCTTCCTTTTGCATCTAATACTGTTACATGAGATAAATCAATCATGGCAGCGGATCCAACGTATGGTGAAACTTCTTTTATGTTATCATTCATCAATCTATTGAAGAAGATCCAAGCCCAACCATTTAGAGTGTGACCTGGAATATAATCGCTTGGACAGATTCCTATTGTTTTATCAAAGTCTAAAGTTGAAATTCCATTGAACCATTGATACTTCGTTTCTCTATCCTGGTTAATTTGTTCAAAAGCTCCAAGAACCCAAGCTGGTTTTATTGCTTCTAAACTTCCACTTCCAGTTGTTAGTCTCGTGTATCCATCTTCATAAACTTCTATCTTTGCTGTCGTTGCTGTTCCATCTGAAAACTGATCAAGTGGCAACGATATTTTTAATTCTCCATGTGCAGCTAGTGGTAGTTCAGAAGAAAGAATAGGACTGCTACCGCTTCCTTCTTCTGCGTGTACCGAACTTGGTAATAGAGTAATGATAAACAATGTTGCTATAAACAGTTTTAATATTTTTTTTATCATTTTATTTCCTTTCCTTGTCTTTTAGAGCCCCTCATCTGGTTCTGGTATTTCTGGAGCTCCCGTGTTACCACTTTCATCTGTATTATTTCCCGCCTGTGGACTTACAGCAGAACCTGTTGCATCATCAATGTTCGTGTAAACCCTAATCTTTGGAATATATCCATCTGGGTTTCCGTTTACCCACTTCTTCGTGATAATCAATGAATCTGTTGCAGCTGGCATATTTTTGACAATATATTTACCGTCAACTTGTTCCATGTCCATGGTATACGTTCCATCATTGTTTACGACTAGAGTATATTCTTTTGGATCCTGCATGAATTTCTTTCTGTCGCTTGTCGTTGGGTTTTGATTTTCTCTAACTGTATAAGTTCCGACTGGAATATTTACACTTACCTTACCAGTTCCATAATCTGGGGAAACCTTTGTGTTTACTGGCACGCCTTCATAGTCTGTACCCGTGATTTGGAAGCTGATGTCTCCCCATATAGGTTGGTTTGTTTCTCCATTTAGTTTATACCACTCTACACGGGCGAGTCGGTTGTAATTGAATACAGTGTCGATCTTTGTGTTTGTTGTCTTATTTGTAATCGTTACAACACCATAATCATCAATCTTGACTTCTAACCCATCTTTTAATTTCATGAATTCTTGTGGTGTGTATGTTTCTTTGAGCTTATAAGTTCCCTTTTCGATATTCTTGAAAACAACTTTACCATTCTTGTCTGATCTCACCTTTTCAATTAAATCATTTCCATAATCCGAAGTTCCAGATAATGTAAATTCTACATCTTCGATTGGAGCGGAAATTCCTTCTTTATTCGGGAATGTCTTTTTCTCAAATACCACATTTGCGTGAACACGAGGCGTATTGAAGATTGTAATTTCTGAAACTTCTTTATTATCAATTAGCACTCTTCCGTGTTCTGTAATTTCAACAACATGTTTTTCTTCATTTAAGAAATAATCTGGAGTTGTTTCGTATTCTGTTAAGGTATACTTTCCGACTGGAATCTTCTTAAAATTAATCATTCCCTTGCTGTCTGTTAGTTTGATTTCATCTACATACTCGCCATAAGCACTTCTTCCACTCAACTTAAACTGGATTCCAGGGATAGGTCTCTTTGTTGTAGCGTCTTGCTTATTTAATTGGAAGTTGCCCATGATCTTATACGTTGTGGTTGTGTAACCGTTGAAGATATAGTTTGGTGACTCTGCACCAGCTTCTCCAACAGCTGTAGCGTGTGCATATACAACGTTATAATTCTTATATGCATTTTCGATAATTGGAAGCTGAGCAGGAGCTTTCATATTTAGGATTGCAACAAGTGATTGTGATTTTCCGAGGTAAGCAATTGAATTGTCGCTCTTTCTTCTACAGTCGATTGCAATCGTCTTAATTGCTGAAAGATCTGAATTTGCATCCAATCTTGTGAAATTTTCCAGTTTTTCTTCTGGTGTCAGACCTCTTAATGTTTCTAAGTCGATATCTTCTGTTGAACCATATAGCACTGGGGCGAATCCAAGTCGTTCCATTTGTGTGGTATCAATTGACTGTAATATTCCTCGCCAATTTGGCTTATCACCATCTGGGGTTGTATATTTTTCGATATTATCGAACAAGATGATGTCCTTTGTATTTGAAGTTGCCGAGTTTGCAAAAGTTAGTTTGTAGAAATAATCCTCATTTGGAGCTACAACTGTATTTGCTGTAAACTTTCCGTCTGTAGAATTCTTTACCGCCTTCTTTAAACCAGAAGAGAAGTATACAAGTGTAGACAAGTTATATGTTGTATCTGCGTAGATAAATCTATTTCCTTTATCTGTTGTTAAGTTACTCATTTCCTTTTTGTATGATCTAAGAATAGAGGCATCGTCAGCTGTTCCGTCAGTAATAGCACTATTGCCTGTTTCAAAAGCAACTGGGTTATACACGTTTCCACCATAATCTCTTATATTGTCGTAAGGGAACAGTGTCTTGAATTTTAGAATTGGATGCTCCATCTGATCGGAGGTTTCGAAGATAACAAGTGTACGCCCTGTATTCTTGTAATTTTGCTTTGTTGTTACTGTAACGTTGTATATCTTGCTGCCATCTTTTTCTTCGAGTGTAACATTGTTTTCATCGACAATTAGACCTGCTGGCATCAAATCGAACCACTTGCCACCATCTTGTGGGATTGACGATACGTCTGTGCTTGACGTTCTAGCTGTCTCTTCAGTGTCGATGACCCATGTTAATTCATATTGTTTTCTAATACGGTTATTCAACACCTCTGCAACGTTCTTACGAATTCTTTCATCGGTCTGTGTCTTTCTTGCAAAATCGTATTCTAATGGTGCTGTATAGTTGAAGATCTCTTCGCCATTGGCTTTTCTCATATAGCCATGAACTTCGGATTGGACAATGATGTCTTCCTTGTTGGCAATAAAAGCGTCAACCTTTGGAGAATGCTTTAGTTCATAATTTGATCCAGCCAGAATCTCAGTGAAGTAATATGGATTTTTGGATACCAATTTATATGCAATTACATTGTTATCAAACTTTAGATTATTACCAGATGATGTTAATCCCTCTTTTATGATGTTATATTGATTCTTTGCTACATCATAGTCTGCAACATGAACATATTCTGAGCTTTGGTTATCATATTTTGCATATACTTCTACAAACGCATTTTCTGGTGTGAAAAATGGATTTGGTTTGAACTTGTTGTACGTAGAATCATATTTTGCCTCTATAAATCTTGCGTTTAATGCAACATTTTGGATTTGATAATCTTCAGAAGTTAAGTTATCAATTACGCTTCCCATTTCTTTTAGCTTGATTCCATCTACAAACTGTTCGTAGATAACGTTTTGCTTAAAGTAGTTTTCTGGAAGTCTTTCTTTTCCTTCTTCTACTGTGAAATACTCAGGCATTCCATAAATATAATAGCCAAAGTCAAGATTGCCGTATGTGTTCAATTTTCCACTCTGGAAATCTTGTAAGTCGTATCTTGAATATTCGCCTAACTTTACGCCTACTGAACTCCAATTTTGTTGAATACTGTCCTTATCTACACGGAAAATGTTATCTCCGTATTGAAGAGAAATGAAATTTCCTTCTTTAACAGACCATGGATCCTTGAAGTAGTTTACATCTACATCTGTTGTTTGCTCTGTTGGCTCATCCTGGTGATCAATGCCTTCTACAACAAATTTGTTGGTTGTTTTAATGGAAACAGTCTGATCATCTTCGTATTCTGCCTTTGGAAATCTATAAAGAACGGAATCAATTCTATCAATGAATTGGTAACTATTTGTTTCGCTATTGTTATCAATCCAGCCATTTGTTCCAATATTGTATTTGTATGGAACATAAGTCTTTGAACTGTCGTTTGCATCTACAGCGGTGGATTCGATTGTAAACTTGTATGGTTGGTTACCTCTTGTTACTGATTTGAATTGTAATTCAGAATAGAAGTATGCATCTGCGTCAGCTGGTTTTTCTCCCCAAGCATCATCCCATTCCTTGAATACATCTCCCACAATGGCTCCCCTTACGCCTTCAATATTTGCGTAGGTGTTGATTGTGATCTGTTGTAACTCATTTGAGGAAGTTAGCTGTCCTCCTGCTGTATCAAGCTCTACCTTTGCGTTTACGTGTTCTGCTGACATTGACATATCTGCATATTCGCTAGCCTTATCTGTTAATTGGTAGGCGTATTCAAAGTTATATGTCTTGCCAGATGGAACTGGGCGTCTATTTGAAATGACAACTTCTCCATCGATAATTTCGTACATCCATAACGATGTTACTTCTTCGCCCTGGGCGATTGCTTCTTCAACTTCTTTTTTAGATGGGATAGAAATCTTAAAAGTATCACCGATGGATCCGTCACGCTTTGTGAAGATTGACGCTGGTAGCTTCAGTCTTGCGGTAGGAATTTTTTCTGTTCCACTTACTGAAAACTCTGTTACGTATTTGAAAGAACGTTTCGCCTCATTTTGTGTTGGGGCGTAAGTAACTTCATCTGTTGTTGTTTGAAACGACTCTATTGCGTTAGTGCTGTTGGATGTAACATCTTCTGCATTTACTGTACGTGGCGTTACAAGCGTTGCAATACAAGTTAATGCCAAGAGCTTTTTAATTAAATTCTGCATTTATTTTTCCTTTCTTTATTTGAAACCTTGTTCTTTTAGGTATGACACAAATTCCTTATATGATGGGTAACTGGAGTTGATCCAAAACTTTGTTAGGTCCTGAACTTTTTCGAAATCAACTGTCGTTACCATTGTCATTATATTATTTTTAATGGATACTTTAACATCTAAGATAGATCCTTTTCCATAATCTTTTTCCAACCCTTCTTTGTATTCTTTAGCTACTTGATCCGCATTGCTTTCATTATAATTTATTTCGTCTGTTGGATAATCAGTAGAAAAAACGACAGTTTTAATGTTGTCATCTTCATGGTTGATTGTAACGGTTTCTCTATTATGTTTTAGGGTTGCTGTTTTATTATTGTTGCATCCTGTCATTGTGCATAAGCAAGTAAGCACAAACAAAATACTTAATATTTTTTTCATGAATCTTCTCCTTTTTCTACATTGTAAATTGTACTATATATCATTATTTTTTACAATCTTAAATTTGCTTAAAAGAAAATAAGTAATATTTCTCACTTATTCCTCATCTTCTTCCTCTTCTTCTTCATTGCTCCAGTCGATTGCCTGTCCACAATATGGACAGAAATCGTGTTGCTCATAATCTAGCTCAAATTCGTGATGACAGTTAGGGCAATTCCAGTGGTCGAAGATAATTTGTCCATCTTCCTCTACACTGTCTGACCAGTATTCTGGTTTCACTTTAGTTGTCCTGTTTACTAGATCCCGAAGTTGGTGGTCGATGACTCTGTTTGCCGCTAAGTGATTCATCACATTAGGTTCTTTAGTGTTTAATACTTCTTGTACAAAATCCAATGCTTCTTGATATGTTTCCATTTATTTTTCTCCTTATTTGCTCATTTTTAATTCCTGATCAATTTCTTGGTGTCTGATTGTAAACATTCTTGATATTGTATCATAGACTTGTTTAGCTCTAGCCATTTCTGCTTCAAACACTGTTTCTCGCATTAGCATGTCTTCGATAATATCCTTATCAACTTCTTTTCTTTTTAGGGCTCGCTTTAATAGATTTGCGTGCGTCTTGATTGTGATTAGGTAAGTGTAATAAGCAGATGCCTTAGCCATCATCTTAGCTGCGTTCCCGTTCCCTTCTTCTACTGATAAGGGTACTTCCAGCTTATAGCTTCTGCTAAGATACATTAGCAGCATTTCTGGATCCATTTTCAGCAAGTCCATTTCTGTAAGCTTGTTTTCTTCTTGTCCTTTGCTCATTGCTTATCCTTTTTAGTTATTCTTTGCACCGCACACATGCAATACCAGATAAACACTAAGTAAAAAGCGTGTGCAAAGATGATCAGTTGTAAAATATTTTTGAAAATTCCATATAAGCGTTCTTCCACAAGCATACAGATAAGCAACGTTAATGTAATCTGCTGGGACGCCTTGGCTAGCCTTTCCATGTACTGATCAGGCGTATCATTCTTTTTGATCAGCATCATTTTCTCGATTACTTCTTTAACCATTTTTTACCTCCATTTTCTAACAGGTTGTTTCTAATATTTATAATTTCTGTAAATGTCTCTTGATGCATTAGCTTTTTCACTTCATCTTCTGTAATCACTTCTTTTTTGATGAGTAATTTACCGTCTTTCACTTCTCTATTTAGTAATATCCATGACTCCTTCGGATCCACTGGATTGTCCACTAAAATCAGTTTTGTTTTCTCGGAGAGCTTTAATACGATATTGGGATTTGGCTTTTCGCTAAGTGCAAAGAATGTTACTAAACAGATCTCTAAGCCATCAACGTCTGTTACGACTGTTGTACTGTTCGTTTCTTCAATGTCTATTTTTTGGCGTTCTAAGGCATCTTTAGCTGTGTTTAGGGTCTTTAATAACTTATCCTTTATCTCTTTATTTAAAATCTCGTACGAAGCTAGAGATAGTAGAGCTATTACTAGCAAAATATAAGGAAGGCTCGTTATACTCTCGATCTTACTAATATTTGTGGCAAAACTAAAGATGACAGCAAGTGTTGAAGAAATGTAAACGCCAAACAGTGAAAGGCGTCTCAAAAGAAATAACATTGGAGATGACTTTGACTCCAGTTCTTTGATTATCTTATCCATTTTTTGATTTTTTGTTTCTTTATTTTTATCCATAAGTATCCTCTCTTTCTTAGATTACAAAATACAACCTGATTCCTGTCTTTGTATATCGTTGTCCGTATTTATATTCTTCTGACTTTTCTATCTTAGATCTTGCTTCAAGAATACGTTCGTCAGTGTATTCTGCCATTTGTCTTTTTATCTTTGCCTTGTAGTTCTTCTGTGCCAAGAACGGAAGCCTACAGGAAATGGGTAGCGTTAGCATTTGACTAATATCGAAGCCCTTCTTCCTTACTAGAACGATAGAAGAAACAAGCGAAAGGTCGAAGGAATCAATATGCTCTGCAAGGCTATACTTTTTCATGTTATATCTCATCATATTTTTTCTCTCTTTCTTTCTATTATTATTTTATCACATTATATTCTTTTTAGCAAACAAAAAGTACCAATTATATGGTACTTAAATGTTTTACAAATTGTACGCTTTCTTAACGATTTCGCAGACTTCATCAAACTTATCTGCAAGTCTTAACACTCTTTCGATGGACTCTTCTGTTATTTCGTCTTCTTCTTTTAAAGAGAAATCAACTGTTTCTCCATTATAAGTGATATACACGTAGCGTCTAAAGAAGTCTTTTGTGCTTTGGCTCAAGCTTAATTTGATTACTAAATTTTCTGCTGGTGTTAACACGATCTCACATGGATAAGTGATGGATAAACCAGAGGTAGTCACAACATCAATATGCATCTTTGATTTGAACTCTGTTTCAATGACACTTGATAATAAGCCAATTAACTTGCCTGTGGAAACTTTGCTGCGAGCAAGCTTATATCTACCAATTCTTCCGCCACCATATTGTTGGATCAATCTTTTCTCATATCGATTTTCACCTTTTCGGTTCATGCTATATCTATATGGTAAACGGGATATATCTTCGATATTGTAAGAAATATGAAATTCGTACATTAAGTCTGTATTTGAGTTAAATACTTTGATAATGCTTGAAGCACTATATACATTCTTATCAATATATCCCTCTGAAGAACGGTTGATGGCGTTCAATAGTTCAGATAATGCAGAACCATGAAAGTTAGCATCTTTAAGGAAGTTTTTAACATCGTGCAACACTCTGTTTTTGTTACCAACAAACGTCTCTTCTGCACTCTTCTTTTCACTAATGTTGCTTACCAATCTTGTCTTTTCACTATACACTTCAATCGTACACACCTTAACTCTCTTCTTCATTAGTATTTCCTCTTCTTTCCATTAACTCTTTTACCTTCTTTTCGATCGGTTCTACTAATAACTTCCTACCGACTGACGTTAGTCTTGCATTTTTGATGTGTCCACCAGCTGTTCTATCTGTTTCTATCATCGCATTTTTTTCTAGCGTTCTAACTAAATGTGTGGCTCTTTCTTGGCTGGTTTTCAATGCTTCTGCTATATCTCTAGCCTCATTTCCTTCTGTTAGGATTAACGCAGCTCTTACAGCATCTGGTTGTAACTTGAGAACTTTCGCTCTTGCCTTGATAATCTTATCAACCAAAATGGTTGTTTCTATAAATTCTTTGCAATTTCTTGCTTTTACAATAACGTTACCTTCCATATTTTTCTCTCTTCTTTCTTTATATACTTATTATAACACGATATTTTCTATAAAGCAAATAAAAAAGAGTGTTTTAACACTCCTTCTTTTTATTTTTCTTCAGGTTTTCGTTTAGGAAGATTAGTTGTGCTAGAATTAGAACTAATACACTTCCCACGACTTCTACTTCAAATAATATTGATAAATCTGTAGCTATGTGGACTGTATATGCATAATACAAATTAACCAAGAGTGATGCTACTCCTGCGGTAGTCAACCAGCGTGCAATAATTTCGTTCCAGGTTGAATTGCCGTAACGATCTAAACCTTTACCTAAAAGTTCCTTTACTCTTGCTGCTGCTTTCTTTAAAATCATATCTTCTTCTCCTTTTTCTTGTTTCATTCTAGCATATTATCTTCTTTTTAGCAAATAAAAAAAGTGCCTATTATATTGTATGGCACTTTCTGGGTTTCATCCCTTTTTGTAAAGTTTTTTATATTTGATATCATGGAGGTTTTTTATTCACTTCTATCGGAGGTTGTTGATCCAGATTTTTGGGAGGATTACTACTGGATCACGTAGAGGTGAACAACCAAGGAAAGTTCTTCTGTTGTTCCTTCCTTGTAATTACATATTATCATAACAGTATATACATGTCAAGAGCCAAAAAGAAAATAGTGAACTACACGCCACTTAGTAGCATGCTTCCATACTGTTGGTAGTAGAAACTACCACACCAAGATTAGATAGATTGTCTAAAAAGCCAGTCATCCTCTCAGTGCTAACAGTATCCGTGTTTAACGAGCGATACGTTCCATACCCGCTCAGTAATACCATCATATTCGCAGAGTGAACATCTCTATCTGGATTTTCAAATCCGCAGTTGTTACAATGGTATGATCTTTTATCTAAACTATGTTTTGTTAAACAACCACATATAGGACAGGTTTGAGTCGTAGGAACGGAACTCTCTAACATAACGTTAGATGGGTTCTGTTTTAGTTTGTCTTTCACTCTACCCAGGATCCCGTGTTGTATCTTTCTACCAAAACTAAATCTACGTTTAGACTTCTTGCGTTTCCATTGACGTAATAATTCGTCTTGGAAACAGATGATATAGTTCTCGCTCAAAACAGAATTAAGCTTATTGACTACATCATTTTTCTTGTTGTTCTGGTGTTCAAAGATCTTTTTGATTCGGTGTAAGGTTTGCTTGTACTGGTTAGAACCCTTAGTTTGACGAGCTAACTTCCTCATCAGACCTTTTAGTTGTTCACTTTCTTCCAAGTAGAAATTTACCTTTACACCATTAGAAAATATCAATTGATCCTTGACCCCCATATCTAAACCGATGGCTTCTTTTTCTGTGTTAGACTGAGTTTGTTTTTTAGAATAAGTTGTTATGTTGATATAGAAACCTGATGGCTTCTGGATCAGTTTGGCATTCGCAAACTCAGCTTCGTTTAAGTTAATCTGTTCTAGCCCATTTACAACTAAAACACCAATCTTCTCTATTCTAATTTTGTTTTTACTTTTAATAACATAAGTCTTTCCAAATTGCTTTAAGTTAATTTCGTTACACTCTTTTTTAAATTGGAGAATACCAACCTTTAGACCGTGTTTTTTGGCTTTTGATAAGTTAGAAACATTGGTTTTAACGCTATCTGCAACGGATTGTTTCATAATTTTTGGAGAAAAAATGCAAAAATATTTAATTGTTCCCTGTGCTTATATACTATCATATATTAACAGTATATGCAAGTGTCAATTTTTATTATATCCAAAGATTCTCGTTTTAAAAACTTCCTTCCAATAATTTTCACGTGCATAGATACGTGCTGGTTGGGTATTCTTTGGGAAGATCTCAAGAAGTGTGTAAGTGAAATTTTCAACGAAATAGTCTTCCCCTTCGTTTTCTAATAGCTCTTTTAATCCTTTATTTCCACCCGTAAACGAGGTTTTATAGTCATTCCATCTTTGTAAGATGCCATCTTTACCACTTGCAGAACCGATATATAACTTTCCGTTTCGTGTATCAGTAATACAATAGATTCCTTTAACACCAGATAGTGCTGCTCTGTAGTCTGCATATCGAACGCCGTCAATCATTGACTTTAATGTCTTGAATGGTAGGTGTACATTTTCAAAGCCGCTAAACTTGATTGGTTCGTAGATGTTAGGTAGAATTTCTGCCACTTCGATATTCTTGATCATATTTTCTGCACTGAAGATATATCTGGAATACGTGTTTCCTTTGTGATAGTGGATGATCAAACGACCAACTAAACTACTGTATTCAGGTAATTCATCATGCCCACATGTGCCGATGTTGTCGGCATCTGGAATCGAAGTTATTTTACCAGCTGACACCAATAGCCACTTATCATCGCTTTCCTGTAATCTTACGAACCCGAAACATAGTTGTCCGATCGAAGTGAAGTTTCTTTGCTTTCCTTGGTGGGAATGATATGTGAAATCTGTATTTCTGTCATTTGGATCGCTCTCATACCAATCTAAAAAGTGCGTTCTACCCTGCCAACCCATGTTTAAGCCGATCTTGGTGTTTGCAATCTGATTCTTTGTTAGATGTAAAATGTCATTTAGTTTTAATTTCTTGTCATCGCTCATATTTTATCCCTCTTTCTTCTTATATAACAGTATATCATATTTTTGCAAAAAGTCAAAAAATAAAAGAAGGCTTACTAGACCTTCTTTCAGTAATATGTGCTTAACAAATAAGCAAGTAAGAGAGATTAGGGATTATGCTTCCCTGGACCTATGTCCACCTATATATTATTACAAGCAAATACAGAATGCAAGAAGAAAATAAAAAAGAGAACGCCATTTTCTTTAACGCCCTCGCATCTCTTTCTGCATACGCAGTAGAGTGTTGTAAGTTTTACCTTACGATTAACTTGTGTTTTTAGAGTCTACTTTTTAGTGTGTATCGTTCGCTCAAGCAAAAGAGCTGAGTGGGATGGTGTACTTCGTTTGCTTGATTTACGATACTCCTTTATTTTACTTGCTTGCGTTCAAAATGTCAATCATTATTTTCTTCTTAATATCCAACTAATGTTTGCTAAAAAGAAACTATTGTGTTATACTATAAGTATAGAAAAAAAGAGAGAAAAAGATATGGGAAAACTTGTTTTGAAAAAGGATTGGGAAGATTTAACAATTATGGAGTGGGAAGGAATATTGGAAGATGTTTCCGAAGTTAGCACGAAGTTTGAGTATCGGACATTTATGGTAGCAGAAGAAAAAGCTTATGAGCTTGTCATGAAGAATGATGGTAAAATCTGTGGTCGATGGACTGGAAACAAGTTGGATTTGTTAAAGGGCTGTTCAGCTTGCCATAAGGAGATTATTGAGGCATATTTGACTGGCTATTGTGCAGGGTTCATCTCCAACAGATTATCGCTGATCCAAAAAGTAAGCGATTGTGAAATGTGGATCGGCATGGAAGTTAATAAGTAGAAGAAAGAGAGGAAAATCAATGCTAAGAGGAAAATTAATGTTGTTTACAGAGGAAAATAAGAAAGGTGTTATAAGTGTATGTGACTCTATCATGAGCGGGAAAGAATTAAGCGTAAAACAGATAGAAGACGCTTATTCGTTTACGTTGGAAGTTGGCTGCGAAGTGAACTACCACACCTGATACATAGTTCAGATGTGGCATCCTTATGATGTACTCTTGTACTGTATTCAGTAATAATATTATCAAAATGATTTTAATTTATGTGGCTTAGTAGCTTTGCTACGGTTTCACATTGGTCGGCTCACACGACCTCTACCGCTTTTATACGGTTACTTACAATTTAAAGTTTCAAATCTAACAATTGCAGGATCTAATAGTCTTGCAATTTTTATTTTCGTTCCCGCTTAGACTACTAGAATTATCCAGAAAAGAACTTGAAGCAGAAGCTGAAGACATGCGAAAGGACTGAATAAAGTCCTTTTTTAGTTGCTAAAAAGAATATATTGTAGTATAATAAGTATATAGCAAGAAAGGGATAAAATAGATGTTAAATAAAGAAAAAAGTAAAGAATACGAAAAGTATCTTATGAAGAAGAAAGCTGAATTAGTAAAGTACTTGCGAGAAAAGTCAGTTGGCTTTGGGAGATTTGCTTCCATGGATGAGTATCTGGACAAACTGAAGAAAGAAGAGAAGCTTTGCTATGAAGGAGATGCAACCAGATTATATCAGAGTGTTTATGCAGCACTTGCTAGATATTTCGATAGACAAAGTGATGAGTTCTTGTCTGACCGCCTTGGTATTCACGATACGAATGATGCGATTGCGTATATGTTTGGGAAGCGATTTGAACACAATAAGGTTGATATCGTGGAACTAATTGGGCAGTTAGATGATGGTTGTGCAGATTTTTCTGACAGCGATCACTACTTATTATCTAAACTCAACAAATCGTACATTAAATTCTTGGAGAATAAGATCCTCCACATCCAGACGATCACTGGGCAAGAATTTGTTATGAGCAAAGCAGCATTTCAGATTACAAATGTAACAATAAATGCTGGTGGTTCAATGATAATCGACTATCAATGCATATTTAAGGAAAAAGTTTGTGATGGAAGAATATGGATTGGTGTAAGATATTTGTCAATGAGTGATGAACAGTTGCGAAAGAATGCCCAACAAAAGAAGAGTATTCTTGGTTGGAAATATTAAGGAGAAGAGAATATGGAAAGAAAATTTAATATTGTGATTTGTCCAGAGTATGATGTACCATTGGATAAGTTAAAGGAATCTGGAGTGGAATTTTGCAAAAAAGAATTGTCTGATTTTGGAACGGTTGGCGTTCCACTGTATCTATTCGATGTTGACATGATTATGCGAAGCATTCCTGTGGATATTACCACTTGGTTATGGCATAAGGAACGTAAGGGAATAAGCACTGAGGAATGGGCAAAGAAAGCACGAAAAGGAAATTATGTGAAAAAAGCTCTTGAGAAGAATTTTGGTCCATTATGTGAGATCGCAGTCGAAAACCTTAAAGCCGTTTATGAGCTTTTTAGTGATATTTACATTGGCGTAAAGGAAAATGGAGAAGAATATCTTGTTGAAACGTTGAACAGAGTTAATGAGGTAGCAATAGAAGACATGGGGAATCTAATTCGCTGTTTTGTTGAACACGGGTATATTAGTCAGCAAGACTACCTTGAACGGAATTACCCTATGGCATTCAGAATTGTTGATGATCCGCAGCTTGGCAAGACAAGGTTAGCTGATTTGGTATTCTTTTATAAAGAAGGCGAATATGAAGAGGAAAGAGCGAACACGGATGTTAAAATGTTTTGCAAGATGAATGAAGTTTCTGCAAGAATGTTTTATTGCCACAAGCAAGACGATGACGACGATCGTCCACATGGGCAACTTTCGTAGAAATAAAAAAAGTGCTATTTAAGCACTTTCTTTTTTTATTTTCCAATTACAATCTCTGCGTCATAATCTTCGTCCACATCTGGAGCGAAGTACATTTTAGCCTTGCGATCAAGGGTTTCTTTTGGTAACTCATTTAAGAGGTCGTCCCCATCCTTTTTGCTTCCGTTTAATAGGAATGTGAAACCTGGTCGATGACATAAAATTGACTCCACAGTTCCTTCTACAAAGAAGACTTCTCTTCCTACAATGGCAACCATATCTTCTCGTAAGAAATCCTGGTACTTGTCTAACAAATTTTCTTTTTCTTTTAGAATAAGATCTGCTAGTTCTTTCTTACTCAAGAACGTAACTGTTTTGTTCTTGTTGGAAACCAAAACAAATGGTTTTTTAGCACACTGCTTATTTGAAGATTCAGTGGCTTTAAATGGGCTGTAGTATCCATCAGTACAACCTTCCTTCTTTATATAAGCAGCGATCTCATTTTCAACTTGTTTTGCAAAGTGTTGTAATCCGAAGCTGTACATATAACCATCAGAAATGTATGTACCCTGTATATCCCCAATAAACCAGTCTTGTTCGATGTTAAATATCTCCGAAATTAGAATCATCCATTCTTCAATGGACATCTTATTACAATTTCTTTGGTATCTTACACCAGCTTTTCTTGATAGGAAATTCTCTAAGATTTCTGATGTAGTATCAATGACCGCAAGATCTGGATCGTCATCTACATTTTCGCCTTCAATAAAGACTGTTTCACCAGATGTCTTATCGTAACGATAACAGTCTTGTCCGTTAATTCTAAGGAATATCCTTGCGATATCTAGGCTATCATCATCGTAAAAATCAGCTCCATCAATCACTTCGCCATTGTGATACACAGCTTCTCCTACGCCATCCACAACTGTTTCTCCAGCGTGTTCGATGTAGAAATCAAAATTTACTGCATTGCTAATAGCTCTGATCTTCTCGAATGGAACGTCCCATTTTGAACAGAAGGATATAGAATTGGTTTCCATATCTAATTCCTCTATTGTTACTTCTTGGGATAATAATCCATATTGAATTAGTAGTATCAATAATTCTTTGAAATCCTCTTTGTTTTTGCAAAATAAATTCGTTTTAACCAAGTTTGCCATATTTAATTTTCCTCCTTAATTTCATGCATCTCCATAATCTGATCAAATATTTCTGAAGTGATCTGGAGAGTGTTTTGGTTCTCAATAATTCCACCATCAAGTTCTTCGCCATTGTGGTAGATCGTGTAGTCGCAATCATCATCTGAGTTGATCTGTACTGCGATTATGTAGTCGCCAACTTGCTTGACTATATCATAGATTTCTAGTAATTCTTCAATCAATTCTTGATTATCCATACTACTTACCTACTGGCATCTTTGTAAATGCCTTCTTGTCAAGTCCACAGAAAGCCTTGATGTGCTTCCCAGTTGTCATTGTGTAATCATCGTACAAACGTACTAGCGTGCCATCTGATAAGCGTTTGATGATTGGTGTGTCGTAGCTATATAGAGTTTCCGTTCCATCTTCCTCTATTACGACTTTTGCCTTTCCATAAAAACTTGCCTGTCCTGTTGTTGGTGTCAATTCATAAATTTTCATGTTATTTTCCTCCTTTAGCCTTACTGGCTCTTACATGATTTTCCACCTTATTTGCGTTAATTTTCTCCATAACATCAAATAAGATACGTATTTATTATGCGAGAATATAAGAAAGAAAAAAGGCTGGAACCTAGGTTCTCGCTTAATATTGGTTTGTGGTGTTAAATAGTGTATGATTTAGTTGATATAAAGAAAGGGAAAGCGATTAGATTTATGTTGGAAGGCGTACCAAGGTTTAGGGCAAGAAGAATGACCGACGGTGAGTATGTTGAAGGCTGTTTAATCATGCACGAAGATAGCTGTTTTGCTTATATTCTTACAGATGACGGTTTTAATTACATGATTACAGATGATCTGACTGGCGACTGCAAGTGTAAGCTTGTGAGAGTTCTTGGGCATTCCGTAGAACAAATTCAGTGATACTAAAAAGACATCCATTTGAGATGTCTTTATTTTTTTATTCACGGTTGAAATCGCTAACAATAGAGTCAATTTCTATCTTGATGCCATGTAGCATACGGCAACTACGGATCGCTTTTTTCACCAGCAAGACTGTATCACCATGTTTTCCTGATATCTTCGTTTTAATCTTCTTTGTTTCGTTTACAAACGGCTTTGCGAGCAGCTGTATCTCTATCAACGCCATATCACCTTCGCCTGATGCCTGAATGGATACATTGACGGCAAGTTTTTTCCCGCAAACTTCTTTTGTTAGCTGTATGCTTTCCTGATCCGCTTGAACTTCCGTAAGTCCAGTAATTTGGCTTACAAGTTCTTTCTTAATATTTTCTATACTAATACTTCCTTGCTTATGTTCTTTCTTTGCCATTTTACTTACTTTCTTGTTGCTTCTATAAAAAGTTCAATCAAACGCTTCGCTGATATTAGGACTAAGAATACTGCTAATGCCTTGGCTGTAATTGTGTTCCAGGTGAATAGCGTCCATGTGGATAGCGTGAAAGCTATGGTGTAAAAAATTAGTACCAATACTAATGTAGGAATGCTTTTTTTATTCATTTTTTTTTATTCTTCCTCATTTCTTTCTAGTTTTTTATGAGCCTTATCTGTAATGATGTCTGATATTTTATAAATTTTACCATCCTCTAACTGATCTGCAAAATACTTCATCTGATATTCGATGTCGTATTTGCCTTTTGGTTTTTCAAATTCCCATGAGCTGCTAAAATTAGATTTTTCATCTAATGCGTCAATACGATTTTTCTTCTTGTTGAGCCTAATATATAATTCATCATCATCTTTAATGCACGAAAGGAGTTCCTCTTTTACAGCGATAGGGCAATCAACAACGTTTTCGTCGATCATGTATTTCTTATCTCTCATCTTTTCTTCGATGAAGTTGTAATCATCTATGGCAATCCATGCTAATGCCCCAATGGCTGTTGCAACAAGCATTATTATCATTACAATAGAACCGAATATTAGAGTTGCTCCAAGAAAGATATTTTTTGCGTGAAAAGAATACATGAAAAATTTTCCGAAAGCAATTACTCCAGCAACGGAAATTGCAAAGGCTATTATTGGTTTAAATGCCACCTTAAATATTGTCTTGATTATCGTGCCCACTCCTAGCCACTTTCTAATTTCTCTCTTACTTTCCCTTTTCGTTGTCAGTTTATCACCTAACTGTCTGCATAATGTTTTCTTTTTCTCTAGTTCATCGACCTCGTTATCTGCTTCGAGGCATTTATCGAATGGAAGAGATTTACTTGTTTCGTTATTTTTATGGATTCCTTTGTGGATTTCCTTTTCTTTTTCTACAACTTCTTCCTGATCATCTTCTTCCTCTAAAATACTTTCCAGAGTGAAGCAATTATTAGACTGTTGCTGCTGTGTTTGTCCTGCCATTTTCCCCTTTCCTTTCTAATAATTTCTTGCTGAAAACACGATACCAATATTATCATCCACCCATGCATCTGGAATTTTCTTTGCATATTCTTCAAATTTGGTTAATGGTATATCCCAAATATTGTAAGTCGCCTTTTCGAATGGCATCTCCATACCGAATGTTTCTTCATCCCAGTCTTCTTCTTGATCCTGGAAGTACATGCCACTGATATCACACTTGCTTTCCTCAAAAATAATTTTCGGTGAAGTGTCGTCAGTACAGTCAAAATGCCAATCAATCTCTGCTATACAATCTGCTTCGCTTTCTTGTTTTAACATGAGATCATTTAGGAAGGATACGATTGGTTTCTCTGATGGGTTTGTATTGTTTCTTGTGTAGAAGTCGAACTTGCTTATAAATTCTTCGTGATTTCCGTTTCTATAATTTTCGATATCTAAGCCATCAATGATGTGATACAAATTGACAACCATGGCAGCTGTTTCACCGATGGTTTTACCGTTTTTCAAATTTGTTTGCCAGTTATCTTTTATCTTTGCAATAAAATCTGCCATCTTTTCTTGTGCTTCTTTGACTGTTTCTACCTCAAATAATACTGTTGCCAGCATTTCTTTGTTGTCGTCTGCATCTTTGTTATAGTTCTTAATTAAGAATTTCATATTGTTTTCTCCTTTACTTATCTTGTTTTACCTTGTTCTAAATGGTGAACTCCACATCAATTGGATCAAGCTGCATGACTACTTCGTATGGGATTGGTTCTAGTTCCATTACTCTTTTTTTACTTGCATTTAATGTGATTCTTCCGATCGCAAAATCTCTCTTTGAAACTCCGTACTTTTTGCATAAACAGGAATCCCCAGTTTTTCGCACTTTTTGTTTCTCCATAAAGTTCAAAACCTGCAATATACCCGAATCTTCTTTCGTTCATTGCAATAAATTCGTTTATACGACCAACCAAGCAGAATAATGGATTGATTACAGGATAAGGTGCTGAAGCTATGAACTTACAATAACTTTCAATAATCTTCTTCCCACGGCGATTAAATAATCGTAACGCCTTTTCCTCGCTTATATATGTGTATTTGTATCCGTTTTTTGTGCATGTGTGAAGAATATATTCTCTTTTTGGTTTCTCTGCTGGATTGTAGGTTTTTGGTTCCCAGAGCGTATCAGATGTTAGTGGCAAGATTAAGACAGATGTTATCGACCAATCGCTATATTCATTGTAGATTGTGTTAGACATTTTTAACCAATCATCTATCGTTAATTCGTTTTGTCTTTTTAATAAAGCAAATTTCATTTTTATTTCCTCCCTTTTACATATACATTATAGCATAGTATTTTCTTTTTAGCAAGTAAAAAAGAGGCTTTCGCCTCTCATAAGATATGGTTGGAGGTTTGGACATCCCCCCAGGACTTTTGTCCGTTTTCATGTTACCATAATCTTTGATGATCTACAACTTTTTTATAAACAATTTTCGAAATAGAAATCAACTGCATGGGTACTAGAGAATATTCTTAATTCTACAAATAATTTTCCAGCCCCTGCCTTATCGTAATAATAATCTGTTGTTGCATTACCAACAGCCTCATAGAAATCGTTAGCTGGTCCAGCTCCATCTTCTTCTTTCAGTAGCTTCCAAAATTCGTCAGCATTGTTAGTGGGTTGTAGATGTTTGCATTTATCTTTTAGGTGATTTACAAAGTGTGATTTTTCTTTTGTTTTCATAAATTACCCACCTCTGTTTTATCTGCGGAAACCCACTACCTTTAGGTGG
>ERZ773066.341-NODE-341-length-27197-cov-4.736571_pt1 | contig 27197 bp, 16 predicted proteins | sample MGYA00580573_ERZ773066 | MGnify/ENA primary metagenome ERZ773066 (study PRJEB29015, sample SAMEA2738128) | human oral metagenome | biome: human oral; feature: human-associated habitat; material: saliva | place: China | collected 2203 ... | reverse complement strand
AGGTCGTGAAAAGGCCCTTAAAGACCTTTTCGGGTACTGTGGAGTAAGGCCCGTTGTCAACTCACCTTTCTGTTGTGACTTTGGTTGCAACATCAGTGTAGGCGACTATTTCTTTGCCAATTTCTACCTTACTATACTTGATGAGGCGAAAGTCTCCATCGGAAATCATGTCTATATAGGCCCCAACGTGAGCCTATATACGGCTTGTCACCCCACAGATCCAGTGGAACGGCGTAACGGAATAGAGTGGGCTTGCCCCATAACCATTGGGAACGACGTATGGATAGGGGGCAGTGTGACCGTCCTTCCGGGCGTAACCATCGGTCATGGCAGCACGATTGGGGCCGGTTCGGTGGTCATTCAGGACATTCCCGACGGCTCGGTTGCCGTGGGAAATCCCTGCCGTGTGGTCAAAACGGTGGCTTATTCGCCGGCCGATGCCCTGCAAAACGCCTCGCAGGAATAAAGTAATGGGACGAAACTTAGCGGTATCAATGGGCAGACACGTTGAAGTTAACGTCGCAAGCATAGAATAATGAAATGAAATACAGGCAATATAAATGATAAAAAGTAAGGAAAAATGAACCCGATAAAAGCTTTTCTTTGCGTCGTCTGCTGCCTTTCGGCCTCCAACGGCATGGCTTCCGGCAACCCAAATGGCGCACCCAAGCACTGGGCTTTGCAGGCGAGCTTCGGTGGAACGACCCTCGCTGACGACACATCCGATGGGCAAGACTTCTATATAGGCGACGAAGAAGGCAACTATTTCGCCCTTTCGGCCGACTATTATCTCAATCCTCACCTCGTTTTGACAGGTAACCTCTACTACGAACAGGACGGTATTGCCACGCAATATGCCGCAGGTATCGGGCTAAAAAAGGTGAACATGCTCGGTCTGGAGGGCGGCATCAAGTGGTATTTCTGCCCACAAAAATGGGTTGTTCAGCCTCATATCGGTGGCTTAATACAGACAAATTTCCTCAATTTGAAGCGCATGCAAGGCAGTGAAACCCATGTGTTGCAACAGGCATATCCCGGCAGTCACGTCCAAATGAACTACGATGTGCAGTGTCCAGCCATTGCCCTGAAACCTAAAATCGGCGTGGATATCCGCATCATCAGCTCCGTTTCGCTCTGCTTCGCCTACGACATCGGCTTCGGATTGGGCGGGCATCACCGTGCCGATATGCGGTTTCTAGACCTTCCGTTCACGGGGCAAACATGCCAATATCAGGCAGACAACATTCGGACAACTGTCAGTTTGGGACTCAAAATTGACTTCCCGACGAGGCCAGTCTCCGGAAAAACGGTCAACAACCTATTCATGATTCTAAGCGCATGGCTTGAATCCAAGTCGCAGAACCGCTCAACTTTCTCCCATGGCTCATTTTGATTTCGAACTATTCCGGCAGGAAGTGGCGAATATCGTCAGCCAAATTCCGCGCGGATATGTGCTCACCTACGGTCGGATAGCGCGTCTCTCGGGCTATCCTTCGCATGCCCGTCAGGTGGGACGTGCGCTACACGGCATGACCGATAAGGCCATTCCGTGCCACAGGGTGGTGGACAGTGTGGGGCGAACTGCCCCCAACTGGCCCGCTCAACGGACACTGCTCGCTGCTGAAAACGTGTGCTTCAAGGCCAATGGTAACGTCGACCTGCGCCGTTCGCAATGGAATTACGAGGCCGAGGAAGTCTGATTCGGAACCGATCGCCGCAAAATTAAAATTCAACACGCCTTCTCCTCGTTTTTTATTTCAGCTATATTGCGCGCTAATCTCAGCCATTTTAGCGTGTAATATGGGTGAGATTGCGCGGTAAAATGGGTGAGATTGGAACGCAGGATATAAGTAATACGCCAGTTCGGGATAAGAAAGTTCTCTAAAAAGTTGGTAATCTCGCTATTATTTTGTAACTTTATAGTTGAAAATCAATCACTTACAAAACATATATAGCGATGATTACCACAGACAAAGTTACAGAAATATTTTGTATATTGGATGAGTTCTGCAAGAATTTAGATGCCGAGTTAACTAAAAACCTACATATCGCCCCCATAGACGAGGGATATAAGCGCATGCGAAACCGCAAAGGGCAGATGTCCAAGAGCGAAATCATGACCATCCTGTTGTGCTATCATTTTGGCTCTTTCCGCAACTTCAAGCACTATTACCTCTTCTTCATCAAGGAGCATCTGGCAAGCTACTTCCCTAAGGCCGTGTCCTACACGCGTTTCGTGGAACTCATGCCTCGCGTGTTCTTCGAGCTGATGGCCTTCATGCGCATCCAAGGTTTTGGAAAGTGCACGGGCATTAGTTTCGTGGACAGCACGATGATTCCCGTATGCCACAACATGAGAAGGAATTTCAACAAGGTGTTTGATGGACTTGCTAAGAACGGAAAGGGAACAATGGGGTGGTGTCATGGCTTCAAGCTTCATCTGCTGTGCAACGAGATGGGCGATGTACTCACGTTCTGCCTAACTCCCGCAAACGTGGACGACAGGGACCCTAGGGTGTGGCAGGTCTTCACCAAGGTGCTCTACGGCAAAGTATTTGCCGATAAGGGCTACATCAAGCAAGAGTTCTTTGAGAACCTCTTCAACCAAGGCATCCATCTCGTTCACGGGCTCAAATCAAACATGAAAAACAAGCTTATGCCCTTGTGGGACAAGATGATGCTGCGCAAGCGATATATAATAGAATGCATCAACGAACTGCTCAAGAACAAGGCCAACCTTGTTCATTCACGCCATCGCTCCGTACATAACTTCCTCATGAATCTCTGTGCGGCATTGGCTGCATACTGTTTCTTCGAGAATAAGCCAGAGGCACTGCCCGTGCGCATTGAAAAGAGTAGGCAATTGGAACTTTTCTAAGCAAATCCTTATCCCGAACTGGCGTAAGTCATTGATTATCAACGAAGCTGGCATCACAATCTGTTTATGCGCATGTAGGGAGGCACGGTTCGTGCGTCCGTTCAACACGGCCTGTTTACAGCCCGATTACTGTCCACTTGTTAACCCGTTTATTCGTCCATTTGTCGACTCACTCCGCTTGAGCGGACGCACGAACCGTGCCTCCCTACATGCGCATAAATAATTAATTTGTCCACCCGTTTACGCATCAATTGTCAACTGAAACAATGGGTTTCACGTGTTCCTTGGCTGTCTATGGCTCCGGCGCAACGAATTTTACGGGGCGAATAAGCTCACGTAACGGCTTGATATTGAGCTTGAAGAGGTCAAAAGCAAAGCGGGTTTGGTCTTGTTTGTGCTCAACCATGATGCGAACCACGTTTTTCTCTTCGAGAACACCAGTGTTGGGAACAAGCTGTTGATAGACTTTCTTGTAGTATTCTTGTTGATTGCAAGCGTCCATACGCAAGCAAACGAAGACGATTTTGCCATCAATCAGGATGTAATGATTAGGATATATGTTATCAATCGACCATTCTCCACCCTCGAAAGCCTCGCGATAAGCGGGGTGAAAATAGAACACATCGTTGTTAATGCTCACGCCGTTTGTCAGCGTTCCCCGGTCTTCATACAAGTAAGAACAACTCAATATGAATGCCTTTTGCTTGGGAAAGAAACCTACAGCTTGATGAATGAGTTTCAGAAAAGCAGGCTTCATGTGCGTGGTGTCCATGCGTTCCAAGCTGTCCAACAAGCTCTTTTGCTGGGTTTCTTGCGTGTCAGCCTTACAAGCCACCCACAATAGAATGGAAAAAAGACCGATGAAAAGGGCGAAAATGGCAGTTTTGTGTCGTTTCATAAGCATCACGGTTTAGTGATGTAACAAAGATAAGTTTTCTTTCTGACAAATCCAAATCGGTCGTATGGTTTGTTTTGTGGCAGAAGGCTCGCTTTCTTCTTGCATCATCGGGCGCATCCTGCACGCAACTTTCGTTCATTCTCTTTCCCCCGATGATGTTACAAACAAAAAAGAATATGCTACATCAGGGCTTGACAGATTGGAAAATAAAATCTATTTTTGCAAAATGAAGGTTTAATAATCCTAATATGAAAAGAAAATCATTCTCTTTACGGCGCATGTTGGTTTGCGTTTTGTTGTCAATCACGGCTTTGACCGCACGTGCGGCAGCCGATCCCGACTTCTACATCTTCCTTTGTTTCGGACAATCCAACATGGAAGGCGCGGCAAAAATCGAGCCGCAAGACCTTGTGGGCATCGACAGTCGCTTTCAAATGATGGCGGCAGTGGACAACAATCGGTTGGGTAGGAAAATGGGTCAGTGGTATACGGCCGTTCCACCGCTTTGTCGGGAAAACACGGGACTGACTCCGATAGACTATTTCGGCCGGACGATGGTGGAACATCTGCCAAAAAATATCCGAATAGGCGTTATCAACGTAGCAATCGGCGGATGTCATATCGAAACATTCATGCGCGACTCCGTTGCCAACTATGTTCGAACCCGTGCACCGCAATGGATGAAGGGCATGCTCAAGGCTTATGGCGACAATCCATACGACAGATTGGTCGAACTTGCACGTAAAGCACAGCAAGTTGGCGTCATTAAAGGGATTCTTTTGCATCAGGGAGAGTCGAACACAGGCGATAAAACGTGGCCCGGAAAGGTGGCTTTCGTCTATCATCAGCTCATTGCCGACCTGCAACTCAAGGCGGAAGACGTGCCATTGTTGGCCGGAGAAGTGGTCAGAGCCGATGGTCGGGGCAAGTGTATTGCCATGAATCCCATCATTGATGCGCTGCCCCAGACCATTCATACGGCCCATGTCATCTCTTCCGAAGGCTGCACCAGCGGCCCCGATGACTTGCATTTCGATGCCGAAGGCTATCGGGAACTGGGCAGACGCTATGCTTCGAAGATGCTTTCGCTCTTGGGTTATCCGATATATAAGGCTGTCGACATCCCGAAAGATGCCGTTGTGGCTGCTACGGCCGTGCCGGGAAACGACTTTCCGAAGCTGGATACGGCGCGACGTGGCTATTTTTGGCTGAATGCCCCATCGGCAAAAAGCGTGAAAGTGGACATCTGCGGCAAGAAATATGACCTGCAACGCGATGAAAAGGGCGTCTGGACAGGGGTTACCGAACCGCTTGTCGTGGGCTTCCATTACTATTTCTTCTGGGTAGATGGCGTGCAAGTGACCGATCCGGCAAGTGAAACTTTCTTCGGATGTTGCCGCCAGTCGAGTGGAATAGAGGTTCCCGAAGGCCGTGAAGGCGACTATTATCGTCCGCAACAAGGCGTTGCCAAGGGGCAAGTTCGGTCGGTGCAATATTTTGCTACGTCCACTCAAGCGTGGCGAAGGGCGATGGTTTACACGCCGGCCGACTATGAAAAAGGCAAAAAGCGTTATCCTGTTCTTTATCTGCAGCATGGAATGGGTGAAGATGAGACAGGTTGGAGTCGTCAAGGGCTGATGCAAAACATCATGGACAACATGATCGCAAAAGGAGAAGCCGTTCCGATGATTGTTGTCATGGAAAGTGGCGACCTGAAAGCGCCTTTCCGCGGCGGAAGCAGGGATGTGGAACACAGTACTTACGGCGCATCGTTCTATAAAGTGCTGCTTTCCGACCTCATTCCCATGATAGATAACACGTTCCGCACCCAATCCGACCGCGAACATCGAGCCATGGCAGGACTTTCGTGGGGTGGACATCAGACCTTTGATGTGGTTTTCACCAACCTTGACAAGTTCGCTTATGCCGGTAGTTTCAGCGGCGCCATCTTCGGATTGGACGTCAACAAGACCTATAATGGCATTTTTTCACGGCCGAATGAGGTGAACAGCAAGCTGCACTGCCTTTTCTTGGGCTGCGGAACAGATGAAAACATGGGTACGGCCAAACTGATTGACGACTTGGGGGCGGCCGGAATAAAGGTCGACAGCTATGTTTCCAAGGGTACCGGCCACGAATGGTTGACATGGAGAAGGTGCTTGAAAGCATTTGCAGGCAAGCTATTTAAATAGGGAAAAAAACGATTTCATCGCAAATATTTGCAGAAAAATCTGCAGCATGAGGCGTTTTGAACAGCAATGGCTATTAAATAAAAACATATGAAGCAACTTAAACAACAATATTTCAGGCCAGTTCTCCCTCTTTTTCGGGAGCATCGGGCCGGACTTCTGGCTTGTCTTGGCTGCCTGTGCCTTCTTTTTTCAGCGCTTCCGCTTGCTGCTGCCGACCGCTTTGTCAGCTTTTCAAATGGTGACTTCCTGTTGAACGAAGGCGGGAAAGTGGGCATTTTTGTCGATGAAACCGATCAAAAAGGCATTTCTTTGGCGGCACATAACCTCGCAGAAGACCTGAAAAAGGTGTGTGGAGCACAGGTTGTTTTCACCGAAGCAGCGGCTGCCCGCATCGTCATCGGCTCCATCGGACACTCCAAAGCCATCGATAAACTCATCAAAGAAAAGCGACTGAATGGGGCTTTATTGCGTGGAAAACGGGAGAAATTTATACTGCAACGCATCGGAAAACAACTGATCATAGCCGGTAGCGACCGTCGTGGAACGATCTATGGTATCTATGAATTGTCGCAACAAATGGGTGTTTCTCCGTGGTATGATTGGGCAGATGTGCCCATAGAAAGGCATGATAAAATATATATTTCGGCCGGGATTTATACGGACGGAGAGCCTGCCGTGCGCTATCGCGGCCTCTTTTTAAATGACGAAGCGCCCTGTCTGACCTCGTGGGTGAAGCATACTTACGGCACCGACTATGGCGATCATCGCTTCTATGCACGCGTGTTTGAGCTCCTGCTGCGGTTGAAAGGCAACATGCTTTGGCCTGCCATGTGGGGTTGGGCATTCTATGCCGACGACCCGGAAAACAGCAAAACGGCCGATGAAATGGGCATTATCATCGGTACATCGCACCATGAACCGATGGCACGCAACCATCAGGAATGGGCTAGAAAACGCAAAGAATACGGTGCATGGAACTACCAAACGAATCAAAACGTGCTGGATCAGTTTTTCCGCGAAGGCATCCGGCGCAAGGGAAAAGAGGATATCGTGACGATAGGCATGCGGGGTGACGGCGACGAAGCGATGAGTGCAGCGGCCGATACAAGGCTTCTTGAACGCATCGTCAGTAATCAACGCCGCATCATCAGGGAGGTTTCGGGGCGTCCGGCCGGTGAAACACCGCAGGTGTGGGCCTTATATAAAGAGGTATTGGAGTATTATGATAAGGGCATGCGCGTGCCGGATGACGTCACCATCATGCTGTGTGACGACAATTGGGGCAACGTGCGCAGGGTGCCAAATGAACGGGAACGCAAGCACAAAGGAGGCTGGGGACTCTATTATCACGTTGATTATGTGGGTGCACCCCGCAATACCAAGTGGCTCAATGTGACCCCGACACAGCACATGTTTGAGCAACTTCAGCTCGCTTATCAGTACGGATTGGACCGCATTTGGATATTGAATGTGGGCGACTTGAAGCCTATGGAGTATCCCATTTCACTATTCATGGACATGGCATGGAACCCAAATGAATTTGCCATTTCGACCATTACCGACCACACTTTGCGCTTTTGTGCAGAGCAATTCGGCGACAGTCAGGCCCCTGAAGCGGCCCGCATTCTGAACCTGTTGAACAAATATAACGGGCGCATCACGGCCGAAATGCTCGATAAAGACACTTATAATCTGGCCACGGGTGAGTGGAAAACGGTCGTCGGTCAGTACGAACAATTGGAGATGGAAGCCCTGCGTCAGTTCATCACTTTGCGTCCCGAGCAGCGAGATGCCTATCAACAATTGATTTTGTTTCCGCTGCAAGCGATGGGAAACCTCTATAACATGTACTATGCACAAGCCATGAATCATCGGCTTTATGCACGTAACGACCCCGACGCAAACCTTTGGGCCGATCGTTGCGAGGCTGCTTTCAAGCGTGATTCCATGCTTTGCCGGGCTTACAATCGGGATATTTCGGGCGGCAAATGGAACGGAATGATGACGCAGAAACATATCGGTTACACGAGTTGGAACGATGATTTCGCCCACGACATGCAGCCGAAACTCTACCGCATCAGCGACACTTCGGCCGGTGGTTTCAGCTTTGTCGGCCGGCAAGGTGTCGTTTCGATGGAGGCCGAACACTATCATACTGCCACCGATGCAGCACGGGCCAAATGGGCAATCATTCCCTTTATGGGGCGCACTTGCAGTGGAATTACGCTCACGCCTTACACGGAAAGCGTTGCCGGTGCACGGCTTTCTTATCGTTTCTCGATGCCTGATTGCACCACCGACAGCGTGAAGATACACGTCGTTGTGAAGTCTACTTTGGACTATCTGAACAAAGGCAGCCTCACGTATACCGTGAAATTAGACGATGAAATGGGCGAAAACGTGCGGTTCAATGCCCGCCTGAACGAGAAGCCGGAGAATATCTACAGCATCTATTATCCCACGGTTGCCCGTCGGGTTATCGAACATGTCGTGACACTTCCCGTCAAAAAGGCCGATTGGCACACGCTGACGCTTGAGCCGTCAGATCCAGCCATCGTGTTTGAAAAGGTGATCGTAGACTACGGAGGCTATCAGACTTCCTATCTCTTCATGGAAGAAAGTGACCACAGACGCTGAAAATGCTTGACGGAACAGAATGCGAGAACGCACAAAATCCATGGGGCGCAGCATCCGGTTCAAGTCGTATGAGCGCCGTCAGGGAGCCGGTTTGTATCGTTTCGGGCTTTCTTTTCAATGATAACTTTGATGAAATACCAATGGTTTATGACGCATCGTAGATTTCTGATGGCGGTGGTTTTTATCGGTTTCACCGCTTTTCCATCGGTTGCACAAATGCCTCGACCGCTGCCTTCGCTCCATGTTGAGGGCCGAAACATGGTCGACAGACATGGCAACAAAGTGTTGCTTCATGGCGTGATGGATACACCTCATCCCTATTTCAATGGCGGAAGATGGGGTTGGAATATTGATGACAGCAGCGTTCCGGCCTGTCTGAACTATTTTGAAAAGCTCTTTCGGGGCCTGACCGATGCTTCGCAGGGCGCTTATTGCAATGTGTTCCGCCTGCATCTCGACCCTTGTTGGACCAATGATCCGACCAAACCGCTTGTCGGAAAAAAGGGCGAAGAGAACATTTCGCAGTTCAGTGCCGACCGACTCCGGCGCTATTTGCAATCGCTTTATATCCCCTTGATGCAGAAAGCCATGGCGCATGGGCTCTATGTCGTGGTGCGTCCGCCGGGCGTCTGCCCTCATGAAATCCGTGTAGGCGATGCTTATCAGCAATATCTAACGACGGTTTGGGACATCGTTTCGCGTGAAGCTGTCGTTCAGCAATATGCCGGTCAGATTTCATTAGAGCTGGCCAATGAGCCCGTAGTCGTTAAGGATGCGACGGGAAAAGCGTCGGATCATGCGCTGCGCGACTTCTTTCAACCCATCGTTGACAAGATTCGCGGCAACGGATTTAAGGGTATTCTTTGGATTCCCGGCAGCAGTTGGCAGGGCAATTACGTGGGTTATGCCCGCCATCCCATCACGGATGACAACTTTGGCTATGCCGTTCACGACTATCCCGGCTGGTATGGTATGAGCGACGAACGGCCAAATGCCGAAGAAGGTATACGCCGGTTTAAAGGTCTTGTGCCCGTTGTCGAGCCCCGACCTGTCATGATTACAGAGGTGGATTGGAGCCCCGAAAAGGCGGGAGAAGGCCATTATGACGAGCATGGAAAATGGGTGAAGGCCAATTACGGCACGTGGGCTACGGCCTCAACAAGCAAATGGGGCGTTGCTTATAAGCGCATGATCGACCATTATGGCAACATATCCATGACGCTTTCGGGCACGGGTTGCTATCTCGATATTGATGAATTGGTTGGCAAAGGACGTGTGGTTGCAGCCTTTGGCGAACTGAAAGAAGCCTGCGGTGCGGCTTGCATGGGGTGGTATAAAGCCTACAACACCACCGCAAAACCCTATCCCGACGACTATGTGTTCAGTGCTGCCGAACGCCGAATCGACAGTATATGCTGGGCATTGAAAGACACCTTGCTCATGCCGGGCGATTCCTATCATGCACCGCTTACGCTTTTCTTCCCCGGCGGAAGAAGCGTGGAAGTATTGCCGAAAGCCATTCAATATACCGTTTCGGCACCCGATGTCGTGGGGATAACGGATGGGGTAATCCATGCAAAAAGCGATGGAACCGCACAAATCACGGCCGTTTATACGACCGAAACCGGTGAGACGTTATCGCGAAAGATAACCGTTCGGGTGCAGATGTTCTCGTTTGAAGCCTCGGCCATAAGGACGGATATTTTCGATCATGGCACGTATGACGAGACCAAACGAGTCTTCCAGCCCGGCAAATGGGGGCAGATGGGGTGGCAGTTCGATGGCGGCATCGGGCTTTCGAAGCATTATCTGGTGTTGAAACTCGACAAACCGCAGACCTGCGGCGCCAAATTGATGCTGTTCCCTCAACAAAGTATTTGGGGAGACAGCTATGAGATTGCGTTGGAAAACAAGACGACTATCGTTGTAGACCTGACCAAGGAAAAGACCAAACAGGGCAAGGTGCTTGGCCACACACCTATTTATATCGTGAGCTTATGGGGCAACGGAGCAGGAGAAATAGACGTAAACAACCTCTATCTGACCGATAATGCCGACGATATGCCCACGGCTATCACCCCCATTGTCAATGCAAATCCCGACTTCACCGACGTTTATAACCTTTATGGAATACGTGTGCGTTCGCACGTTTCCACCGAGATTGCCACCGCGGGGCTTCCTCCCGGCATCTATATTGCAGGCGGGAAGAAAGTGGTGGTGAGGTAAATCAGGGTGCAGTTGCCTTCCCTTTCGTTCGTTCGATTATGCAAACAAGGTGCGACAAAGGGTGATGGCGACACGAAGGAAAATTCAACTTTTCGTATTCAATCATTATTTTCATAGCAACCATGAACAAAATCAAGACCATTCTTTTGTCGTTCGTGACCGTGATGACGGCATCATCGGCATTGGCGCAGCCGTCGCTAACCGGCATGGCGTATCCGTATCAGAATCCAAACCTTAGCGCCTTGACACGCGCACAGGATTTGTTGAGTCGCTTAACCCTTGAAGAAAAAGCCCTGTTGATGCTTGATGAGTCGCCGGCCATACCGCGGTTGGGCATCAAGAAATTCTTTTGGTGGAGCGAAGCCTTGCATGGTGCGGCCAACATGGGCAACGTGACCGTGTTTCCCGAGCCCATTGCGATGGCGGCTTCGTTCAATGATGCACTGTTATATAAGGTGTTTAGCGCAGCAAGTGATGAGATGCGGGCTCAGTATCATCATCGAATAAGGAACGGAGGCGAGGATGAAAAGTTCCATAGTCTGTCGGTTTGGACACCCAATGTGAATATTTTTCGCGACCCACGATGGGGACGTGGACAGGAAACCTACGGTGAAGATCCCTATCTGACGGCTGTGATGGGAACGGCGGTTGTGCGTGGTTTGCAAGGACCTGAAGACAGTAAGTATCGCAAACTGTGGGCTTGTGCAAAGCATTATGCCGTGCACAGCGGGCCCGAATATACGCGTCACACGGCCAATCTGAACAATGTGTCGCCGCGTGATCTGTGGGAAACCTATCTTCCCGCATTCAAAACGCTCGTTGAGGAAGCCAAGGTGCGCGAGGTGATGTGTGCTTATCAGGCGCTCGATGACGAACCTTGTTGCGGAAACAGCCGACTGCTGCAGCAAATTCTGCGCGACGAGTGGGGCTTTCAGTACTTGGTAGTGAGCGATTGCGGTGCCGTGAGTGACATTTGGCAGAACCACAAGACCTCAAGTGATGCTGTTCATGCCACAGCCAAGGCCGCGCTGGCCGGAACCGATGTGGAATGCGGTTTCAACTACACCTATAAGTGTATTCCCGAAGCTGTGCAGCGCGGCCTGATCAGCGAGAAGGAGGTCGACAAACATGTGCTTCGTCTGCTTGAAGGGCGTTTCGACCTTGGCGAAATGGACGACCCGGCGCTTGTTCCATGGTCGGAAATCCCTTATTCTGTAATGGATAGCAAGGCTCACCGCCAACTTTCGCTCGATATGGCACGCCAATCTATCGTGCTGTTGCAGAACAAGCAAAACATGCTTCCACTGAAGAAAAACAACGAACGCATCGCTGTGATCGGCCCGAATGCCGATAATGTGCCGATGATGTGGGGCAATTACAACGGTACCCCCAACCGTACGGTGACCATCCTTGACGGTATACGGGCCAAGCATAAGAACGTGAAATACATCAAAGGCTGCGATCTTACCGACACAATGGTGGTCGATCCGTTGTTTGATGCATGCATGATAGCCGGCAAACGCGGGCTACGTGGTACCTTTTGGAACAATACAACGATGACTGGGAAACCTGTTACGACACAATATTATCATGGTGAAGTGGCTGCAACGACAGCTGGTATGCACAGCTTTGCGCCCGGTGTAAAAGTAGAAGGCTTCTCGGCCAAATATGAAACCGTGCTGCGATCAAAGCGTGATGGCGAGGCCGTTTTGAAAGTAGAAGGGTGTGGCGACTTTGAAGTATGGGTCAATGGCAAGCAGATGCAGCACCAACACACATGGCGAACAACACCGACTCGTACACCTATTCGGCTTGAGGCCGGCAAAGACTATCGCATAGAAGTGCGCTTTACCTATGTGAATACATGGGGTGCAAACATTCGAATCAATATCGGAACCGAGCGACCTATTGACTACCAGGAAGTCATTCGGGCATTGAAGGGCATTGAAAAAGTGGTCTTTGTAGGTGGTATCTCACCTGCTTTGGAAGGCGAAGAAATGCCTGTGGACATACCGGGGTTCAAGGGAGGAGACCGAACAGACATCGAACTTCCACGTGTTCAGCGGGATTTCATCAAGGCCCTTCACGCTGCAGGCAAGCAGCTTGTCTATGTGAACTGTTCGGGGTCGGCTATTGCTCTGGAGCCGGAAACCACAGCCTGCGACGCCATTGTACAGGCATGGTATGCCGGGCAAGAGGGCGGAACGGCCGTTGCCGATGTGCTCTTCGGCGATTATAATCCTTCGGGAAAACTGCCCGTCACCTTCTATAAGAACAGTAATCAGCTGCCCGATTACGAGAATTACAGCATGAAAGGGCGCACTTATCGTTATTTCTCCGACCCGCTCTTTGCTTTTGGTCATGGCCTTAGCTATACAACGTTCAATATGGGAACGGCTGAAATCATCAAAAAGGCTGATTCCATCGTGGTGCGTATTCCCGTAGAAAACGTTGGCAGTAAGGACGGAACAGAGACCGTTTTACTGTATATCAAGAACCATCAGGACCCGAACGGGCCGATAAAATCACTGCGCGGCTTCAGTCGTGTCTTTGTGAAAGCCGGACATCAGGCCGTAGCAGAGCTTGTATTGACACGTAAGTCGTTTGAGTTCTTTGACGAAAACACAAATACCGTGCATTTCAAGGAAGGAAAATACGATTTGCTGTATGGTGACAAACGCGTCGAAATAAGAATGTAGTGACCCTAAACCCTTGCATAACATTCACTTTGTTACATGGCGCAAAATGAATGTTACAATATCATGTACGCCGTTAAAAAAGTATTGAATATCTTTGCAAATGTAAAGTCTAATTCTAACCTAATAATTAAAAAATGAGACAAGTACACAGACTTTTTCAACGCTTTTCGCTGATCGTGGCCATGCTTTTCGCGTCGATTGTGGCGGCTTTGGCGCAAAACACCATTCGCGGAACGATTTTAGACGCCGGAGGTGAGCCGTTGATCGGGGCCACTGTCGTCATGAAAGGAAAGCCTTCTGTTGCCGCTGTCACCGATTTTGACGGTAATTTCGAACTGAAGACGCCGGCTAAAAAGGTCACACTCGTTGTTTCTTACGTGGGAATGGTCACCAAGGAGGTTGTCGTTGTCGAGGGACATGCGGCAAAAATCGTCCTGAAAGACGACGATCACACCCTTCAAGAGACCGTTATCGTGGGCTACGGCCAGCAGAAGAAGGCCAGTGTCGTGGGTTCTATCACCCAAACAACGGGGGCTGTGTTGGAACGTGCGGCAGGTGTGAGCGACATCGGAGCCGCTTTGACGGGCAATCTTCCCGGCGTGGTGACCATTCAAGGCAACGGTATGCCGGGCGAAGAAGAACCCCAAATCATCATTCGTGGCGCCAGCACGTGGAACGGAAGCGACCCATTGGTATTGGTTGATGGTATCGAACGCCCGATGAGCAGTGTCGATATCGCTTCGGTGGCCAACATTTCCGTACTGAAAGACGCTTCGGCAACGGCCGTTTACGGTGTGAAAGGCGCCAATGGTGTCATTCTGATTACGACAAAACGTGGTACGGAAGGCAAGGCGAAGATCGACGTGGGCTTCAATGCAACGATGAAAGCACCCTCGAAGTTGCCGAACAAATATGACTCGTACGATGCTTTAAGACTGCGCAATCAGGCTGTAGAGCACGAACTTGGCATTGCGCCCGACTCATGGTCGTATGTTCGTCCGCAGTCTTTTATCGACAATTATCGCAACCAGAACACCTTGGAACAGCGTGAACGCTATGCGAATGTGGACTGGCAGGATGCGCTGTTCAAGAAGTCGACCATGTCTTACAATGCCAATGTGAACATCAGCGGCGGTACAAAGTTCGTGAAATATTTTGCGTCAGCCGACTTCGTACATGAGGGAGATTTGTTCCGAGAATACGACAACGGACGCAACTATAAGGCGGGTTACGGTTACAACCGCATCAATGTTCGCAGCAATCTGGACTTTCAAATCACGAACACTACAACGCTGCGGGCCAACATCTCAGGCTCGAACGGCGTGAAGAAGTCGCCTTGGAGCAACTCCGTGCACAGTGAATGGCAGATCGGACAGCAGTGGGCAGGCGCTTACAACATTGCCCCCGACGTGTTCCTGCCCAAATATTCCGACGGCTCTTGGGGCTTTTATCCCAATGCTTCGAACGTTTCAAACTCTGCACAGAACCTCGCCATCGGCGGTGTGCGCCAGATTACGACGACGCGCATCAACACCGACTTCACACTGGAACAGAAATTGGATTTCATTACCAAGGGACTGAATGCCCGAGGAACGGTTTCCTGGGATAATATCTTTATGGAAAGCGGTCGCGGAATCAACGACCTTTACAACGCTTCGCCGACGAAATATATCGATCCGGAGACCGGAAAGGTGACTTTGGGACAAGAACTTGAAGGCAACAACAAGTTTGATTGGCAGCAAGGTGTGAACTGGACCACCGAAGGAGGCGCCGTAGATAACAACGCAACCGTGCGCAATCTCTATTACCAGTTGCAATTGAACTGGGCCCGTCAGTTCAGACACCACGACGTTTCGGCCATGGGACTCTTCTCCCGACAGGAGAATGCCCGCGGAAGCGTGATGCCTACCTATCGCGAAGACTGGGCGTTCCGTGCCACCTATAACTATGCGGGCCGCTATTTCATCGAGTATAATGGCGCTTACAACGGTTCTGAGAAATTCGGCAAGGCCCATCGCTTTGCTTTCTTCAACTCCGGCGCCCTTGGATGGACCGTTACGGAAGAGAAATTCATGGACCGCCTGCGCGAGAAAGGCATCATCGACCTGTTGAAGCTGCGCGCTTCTTACGGTGAAATCGGCGACGACAACATGGGCGACCCGTTTGATTCGGCCCGTCGCTGGCTGTACATGAGCCAGTGGGCTTATGGCGGTCAGACCACAATGGACCTGGATCATACTGCAAGTATCTATTCATGGTATCGCCAAAGTGCCCTGGGCAATGAGAATGTAAAATGGGAAACCGTGCGCAAAACGAACTTTGGCGTCGACTATGGTTTCCTTGGCGGACTGGTTACAGGCTCCATAGACTTCTTCCATGACCGCCGAAACGATATCCTGATCTTTGGCAGCGGACGCTCCGTTCCGGCTTACTTTGGCACCACAGCGCCTACGATCAATAAAGGAAAGGTGCGCACGACAGGTTATGAATTCGAGGTGCGACTCAACAAAAAGTGGGCAAACGGCCTGCGCCTGTGGGCCAACTTCAACATGACCCACGCCAAGAACAAGGTACTGCTCAAGGACGACCCCGTCCTTCGTCCGGCTTATCAGAAGGATGCCGGCTTCTCCATGGGGCAATACAGATCGTATCTTGACCGCGGCTTCATCAACAACATCGACGACCTGATCGGTTCGCCGGCCCATGAATCCAACGACAACCATCGCCTCGTGGGCGACTACTACATCGTTGATTTCAACGGCGATGGCGTGATCGACAGCAAAGATGCGGCACCCGTAGGCTACAGCGGCTCGCCGATGAACACCTACAATGCAACGCTGGGCGTTGAGTGGAAAGGCTTCTCGGCCATGGCGCAGTTCTACGGTGTGACCGATGTGACCCGCGACGTCACGCTGAGCAGCTTCGGCAACAAGCTCAACAATGTCTATGATGCAGGCACATGGTGGGACAAAAGTGCGCCCGACGCCGACGTCATCGTGCCCAGATGGGGCGCCAACCAATCCAGCTACAGCAACGGAACCCAATTCCTTTACGACGGTTCCTACATCCGATTGAAGAACGTCGAGGTGGCTTACACCTGGACAAGCGGTTGGATCAAGCATCTGGGCATCACCTATCTCAAGCTCTATCTCAACGGCAACAACCTCTGGCTGTGGACACGTATGCCCGACGACCGCGAAGCCAACCTCGGCGGCGGCGGTTTCCTCGGCGCCTACCCTACCGTGAGACGCTTCAATATCGGTGTTAAATTCTCATTGTAGTATTAAACAAAACAGACAAATGAAAACGAACATAAAAACCATTTTGATGTTGATATGCGCCTTGTTTGCACTCAACACGGCGTTGGTTTCTTGCGAAGACTACTTGGATAAGGAGCCCGACTCAACCGTTTCGCCCGACGATGCCTTTGTCAACTTCCGCAATTTCCAGGGTTTCGTGGAAGAAATCTACAATTGTATCCCCGATAAAGAGAAATGTAACTGGTGTCCGTCGTGGAATTGGGGCGATGATGAGGTCTTTAATCCCGAGGCCGACAACCGAATGACGCATCAAGTTGACCTTGGTAACTTCCGTGCATGGGAGACTACGGGCAACTGGCTCTATAAGACAGGGAGCAATCCCACCTCAACCAACAAGTTTGAACACTCGCTTTGGCCACACGCCTGGTATTGTATCCGCAAGGCTAACTTGGGCCTGACCAACCTTGACAAGATGGTTGCTGCATCCAAAGAAGAGAAAGACATGATTGCCGGTCAGCTCTATTTCTTCCGTGCCTGGTGGCACACCGAGCTGATGCAGTTCTTCGGCGGGTTGCCCTACGTGGACACTTACCTCGACAGCAAGTCCGAACTCAACCTGCCCCGCCTCTCCTATCAGGCGTGTGCAGACAAGGCGGCGGCCGACTTCCGCAAGGCGGCCGACCTGTTGCCCGTCAACTGGGACCGCACGAGTGCCGGAGCCGCAACGCAGGGAAAGAACGACCTGCGTATCAATAAGATCATGGCTTTGGGCTATCTGGGCAAGACTTACCTGTGGGCGGCAAGTCCGTTGATGAAGAATGGTGCCCGGCTCGGCGCCTCGAAGGACGGTAAGACCTATGACTATGACGGCGAATATGCCAAGAAGGCGGCCGAAGCCTTCGGAGAGTTGCTCCGTTTGGTGGAGTCGGGACAGACGCAATACGCGTTGGCCGAGTTCAAGTATAAGGATGTTTACAATCACGAAAAGGCTGCCAATGCCACCACATGCTTCTCGGACATCTTCTATACCAGCAAGCAGAACTGGAAGATGCCGGGCTCTGTAGAAGCCATCTTCCGTGGTCCGTCTGCCGATTACAACGGCTCGAACTGGAACACCTCGAAGGTATTCGGTCCGAAGGTCGATAAGGTAGTGGCCCACGACAACGTGATTCACCAGCCGACAGCCAATCTCGTGGAGATGTATGGCATGGCCAACGGGCTTCCCATCACCGACCCCGGTTCGGGCTTCGACCCCAATCATCCTTTCAAAGACCGCGACCCGCGTTTCTATCACGACATCGTGTTCGACGGTTTCAAATACCTGAACGGCACGCCCGGCCAATATGCCCACCTGCAATACTGCGAACTCTTCACGGGCGGCAACATGCGGCCGGTGGCAAACGGCAGTCGCACGGGCTATTTCATTCAGAAGCTGGTGCCCCATACCTGTAACGAGGTAGACAGAACGTACGACTGGGGCGGCAACCTGCATTGCTATCTGCCCTATATGCGCTTGGCCGATATCTATCTGATGTATGCCGAGGCATGTGCGGCCATAGGTGGGGCAACAGGCAAGGCCTCGAACTTTGGCAAAACGGCTGCCGATGCCCTCAACACGCTGCGCGATCGCGTGGGTGCGGGCCATGTCGGGAGTGCTTATCTGTCGGACAAGAACAAGTTCATGGACGAAGTTCGCCGCGAGCGTGCCGTGGAATTGTCTTTCGAAGGATTCCGCTTCAACGACCTGCAGCGTTGGTTGCTCCTCACCGAAGCACCCTACAACGAAAAATATTCGCAGGAGTTTGACCGCGTGGAAAACGCCAACTTCTACAGAAACAACGACCCGAAAGATGCCCGGGTGGCCAATTATCGAAAGGAATTGATACTGACCCGCAGTTTTAATACAAAGCACTATTGGTTCCCGTTGCCTATCAATGAGGTTTATCTCTATCCGGAGTATTATCAGAATCCGGGCTGGTAAAGAATGTTTTAAGTGATACTAAATAGAAATAATCGTATGAATACGAAATTCAAATCCTATAAATCAAAACTTCTTCTGGCAGGCCTTGTCGTGTTGGCTCCTGTCGGTGTCGATGCAAAGGCAGCTGTTGAGCAAGCGACCGACACTGCTGGTGCGGAGAAGGAAATGGTGCAGGTGGCCTATCGCAAGGTGGCCAAGAAGGATATCCTCGGCGGTGTGTCCGTTGTCGACGTGGCCGACTTGATGAAAAAGAACTATAATACCTACAGCCTTGACAATATGCAGGGGTATGTCGGTGGCTTTAACGGTAATTCGCTTTGGGGAATGGACAGCAACAATGCCGGTTATCTGGTCATGGTAGACGGTGTGCCGCGTGATGCAACCAATGTCATGCCGAGCGAAATCGACCAAATCACCTTCTTGAAAGGTGCACAGGCCGTTGTACTCTATGGCAGCAAGGCCGCAAAGGGCGCCGTGCTCATCACGACCAAACGCGGAAAGAACGACGGACTGAAGGTTGAGGTGCGGGCCAACACGGGCTTGCATGTGGCAAAGTCATTCCCCGAATACCTCAGTTCGGCCGAATATATGACGCTTTATAACGAGGCACGTGCGAATGACGGGCTGACACCGCTTTATTCAGCGGCCGACATTTACAATCACGGGTCGGGGCTGAACCCTTATCGTTATCCTAATATCGATTATTATTCATCCGACTACATCCGCAAGATGTATTCGCGCCATGAGGCAACAGCCGAAATCAGCGGTGGCGGAGAGCGTGCACACTTCTACAGCAACATCAATTACTATCGCAGCGGAGACTATTTCAAGTTTGGTGAGGCCAAGAACAACCATATTTCGCGGTTCAGTGTGCGTGGTAATGTCGATGTGAACATCAGTGAAGACATCAAGGCGTGGGTGAACTCAAGCGCCACATTCTACGATTCAAATACGGCCAAGGGAAACTATTGGAATGTGGCAGCAACGATGCGGCCCAATTTCCCGCAGTATGCCAATCCGTTGATACCTGTGGATATGGTCGACCCGCATGCAAAGGCAGCCTTGGAATTGCTGAGTGTAGCCAAGCTGATTGACGGTAAATATTTCCTTGCCGGCTCACAAGCAAACTCATCTTCTTTGTTCGGCGATGTTTATGCAGCCGGCAAGAGCAAGTGGACGAGTCGTCAATTCCAGTTTGACACGGGTGTCAACATCGGACTTGGAAAGCTGTTGACGGGTCTTTCTTTTGAAACGCGCTTCGCCGTGGACTATTCCACCTCCTACACGACATCGTTCGATAACAGCTATGCCGTCTATATCCCGACTTGGTCGAACTATAACGGCAAGGACGTTATCGTGGGATTAAAGAAAGAAGGTGAAGACAAACGTTCGGGCAATCAGAACATCAGCGGCAGTACGGACAACCAGACCATGCTGTTCTCCGCGCAGTTCAACTACAACAACACGTTCAACAACGTGCACAACCTGTCTGCCATGCTGATTGCTTCGGGCTATCAGCAGTCAATGTCGGGACAGTATCATAAGACGTCGAGTGCCAATCTCGCCCTTGGAGCCTCTTACAATTTCATGCAGAAGTATTATGCCGACTTGGGATTGGCCGTTATTCATTCCGCACAATTGGCCCCCGGCCATCGTGAAGCGCTCTCTCCATCACTGACTTTGGGTTGGCGACTCAAGAATGAAAGTTTTCTGAAAGATGTCGATGCTGTCGACAATATGCTGTTGAGCGTTTCGGGAAGCATCATCAACGAGGATATCGACCTTGCCCGCGGAGATGTTCGTTACTATCTTTATAAAGGTTTTTGGACTTCGGACAACGGTTATGGCTGGTATGATGGCTCGAACGATAAGTACACGTATTCGAAAAGAGGCGAGAACGAAGACCTTGGCTTTATCAAGCGCAAAGAGCTTTCTTTGAGTTTCAAAACCTCGTTGTGGAAGCACTTTGTTACGCTTGATGCCAACTTCTTCATCAATTCCATGGAGGGCTATCTCATTGATTCGCCCACCTTCTTCCCCTCACATTTGAACACAAGTTACCCCCAAGGGTCTTTCATGCCCGTGCTGAACTACAACAATGATCGCCGCGTTGGCTTTGATTTCGCCCTGAACTTCAATCGGAAGTTCGGCGAAACGGATCTCTCACTCGGCCTTACCGGCACCTATTATAATACGAAGGCGACAAAGGTTGACGAGAATAATGTTGAAGCCTATCAGAACCGACAGGGAAAGGCTATTGATGGCATTTGGGGTTATAAGAGTGCGGGCTTCTTCCAAAGCGAAGCCGAGATTACAGCCTCTCCCGACCAAAGCAGTCTTGGCAGTACGGTAAGGCCCGGCGACATCAAGTATGTGGACGTTAACCATGATGGCAAGATCGATAACTACGACCAAGTGTATCTTGGTAAAGGGGGATGGTATGGTGCCCCGTTTACGATGGGTGTGAACTTCACTGCCAAGTGGAGAGGTTTCACGTTCTTTGCCCTCGGTGTGGGCAACTTCGGCGCGCATGGTGTGAAGAACTCCTCCTATTATTGGGTGCGTGAGGCCGGCAAGTACTCTGCCGTCGTTCGCAACCGTTGGACTCCTGAAACCGCAGCTACGGCAACTTACCCCCGACTATCGACACTTTCGGGTAGCAATAACTTTGTAACTTCCGACTTTTGGCTGTATAAAACCGATGCATTCCGCTTGGCGAAGGTTCAAATCACCTATGATTTGCCACGCCGTTTGTTTGGTTCGACATGGGTGAAAGGCTTGTCTGCATTCGTTAGTGGGGCCAATCTGCTCACCATTTCGGGCGAGCGTGAGGTGCTGGAGCTGAATGTTGGCAGCGCACCACAGACACGTTACTACAATATCGGGGTGAAAGCGACTTTCTGATGAAATGAAATTAAAAACAAAAGCTATGAAAATAAAGAAGCTATTCCTATTGACGGCATTGGCATTCAGCTTGGTTTCGTGTTCCGATTTGTTTGAGCCTGCACAGGAAAACAACCGGGGTTTGGATGAAATCTACAACGAACCGACTTATGCCCAAGGGCTGTTGGGCTACGGATACGCTATGTTGCCCTACAATACCAAGAGCGTGACGGACGTTGCCACTGATGATGCGGTGAGTAATGATCTGTCTAACGGTTATTTGAAGATGGCCACGGGTGCTTGGGCAGCCAATAACGACCCGATGTCTCAATGGACCAATCGCCGGGCCTGCATACAATACCTGAATATTTTCTTGGAACAGGCAGACAAAGTGAACTGGGCTAAAGACGAAAAAGCCCGAAAAATGTACTGTGATAGCCGTAAAGGCGAGGCTTATGCCTTGAGAGCGCTCAACATGTACTTCTTGTTAATGAACCATGGTGGCTGGGATGCCGATGGGAAACTGCTCGGTGTGCCGAACTTAACGGCCTCAGAGAAACCCTCGGATGACTTCAATAAGGCGCGTAACACGTTCCAAGAGTGTCTCAATCAGATTTATAACGACTTGGAAGAAGCCGAGAAATTGCTCCCACTCGACTATAACGACCTGACGAACGACGCCGATGTTCCGGCCAAATATAAGGCCATCGGCGTTCAGACGGCAGGCGAATACAATCGCGTTTTCGGCGCAATCATGCGCGGACGTATCAGTGGTCGCATTGCAGAAGCCATTTGTTCGCAGGCCTCTTTGCTTGCTGCCAGTCCGGCATTTGCAGCAGGTACGACCGTCAACTACGCCAAAGCGGCCGACGATGCAGCCAAAGTGCTTGACCGTATAGGCGGCGTGAGCGGCATATCGCCCACGGGTAACAAATGGTTTGCACAGACTTCGGAGATTGATAACCTTGGATCGGGTGCCGTTCCACAGGAGATTCTTTGGCGAGGAAGCCGTACAAACGGTGATGAAGACTGGAACCTTGGTCTGAATCAAGAGGCCGATAACTTTCCACCAAGCCTTTATGGCAAGGGAAGAATCAATCCGACGCAGAACTTGGTTGATGCTTTTCCGACCGTTACGGGCTATCCCATCGCCGATAGTCGTGGAGGCTATGATGCCGGTAAGCCTTATGAGAACCGCGATCCACGCCTCGATATGTACGTTATCCATGATGGCAGCAAGTATAAAGGAAAGGAAATCAAAACCGATATCACGACCACTGGCAACGATGATGGCTTGAACAAGGTGAGTAATTCCACGCGAACGGGTTACTATATGAAGAAACTTCTGCGTGAAGATTGCGACCCTAACCCGAATTCCAAGAACGCTAAGTATCACTATCCCGTGTATATTCGCTACACAGAGCTGTTCCTTAACTATGCCGAAGCAGCCAATGAGGCGTGGGGTCCCAAGGGTTCGGGGTCGCATGGTTATTCTGCTTACGATGTCATCAAGGCCATTCGCGACCGCGCAGGAATTACCGATGTAGCCTATCTCAATGAGTGTGCGTCCGATAAAGGCAAGATGCGCGAACTGATTCGCAATGAACGACGCCTCGAACTCTGCTTTGAAAACAAGCGATTTGCCGACCTTCGCCGTTGGAAAGCACCCATCGACGTGGCTGCCGGTGGCGTGCAAATCAAGAAAGATGGCGGAACAACGACGTATAAAGCCTTCAAAGTGGAAGACAGAAACTATAAGGAGTATATGTATTATGGACCGATACCGCAGAGCGAAATACAAAAATGGACGGAGCTCAAGCAGAATAAAGGCTGGGAATTAAACAACAAATAACGCTAAAACTTCAATAAAATGAAAGTAACAAAATATATCTCGATAGCATTGATGGCGGCTTTCGCTTTCGCTCTTGACTCCTGCAAGAATGGAAATCCCGAGTTCTCGGATTACGAAGGCGGCTCATCCGTATATTTCGCTCGCCAGCATGTTGTGCGAAATGTCGTGCTGGGCAATGATGAAACCAGAGACAACACCGATGACAACAACCATGTCTTCTATATTGTCTCCACGATGGGCGGGACCTATCATGGCAGAGACATCACATTAGAGACTGCTGTGGACAATTCGCTATGCGATCGTCTCTACTTTGAAGACGGAGTGACGCCCGTGAAGCCGATGCCGGCAAACTATTATTCGATACCTTCGACCACCGTTTCTTACAATGGAAGTTTCCAAGGACGTTTGCAGGTAAAGTTGGAGGATGCGTTCTTTAATGATCCGGCTTCTGTGACGGGTACTTATGTCATCCCAATCGTCATCAAGGGTCAGGTTGGTGCTGACCGCATCCTGTCGGGTACGCCTGCCATTGAAGGTTCTACACCCTCAAGAACGAACGCAGCTGCCTGGAATGTCGCCCCAAAAGACTATGTGCTTTACTGCGTGAAGTACATGAATCCGTGGTCGGGCTATTATCTTCGTAGCGGAGAAGATAAGATAACCCATAACGGAAATACAGAGACAAAGATACGCAAGGGAGCATCCGTAGAGAAGAATGAGGTATGCCAAATCACGACAAAGTCGTTGAAAGAGTGCATATTCCCCGTTTCCATCAACAAGACGGTCAAGGATGCGCACGGAAATGATGTCGTCCAGGCTGTCACATGCAGACTGAAACTCTCGTTTGATGACAACGGAAACTGCGCCGTGTCTTCCGAAACATCGGGCATGACGGCCACGGGTACGGGCAAGTTCACTTCGAAAGGAGCCACCAATGAGAAAGCCTGGGGCGGCAAGAACCGCGATTTGCTCACCCTTGAATACCGCATTGACTTCGGTGGTGGGCTCACAATGGAAAGCAAAGACGAATTTGTGGCGCAGACACGTGGCAACACGAATGGCGTGGTTGAGTTCAAGCCGCAGTATAAGTAAGTTCCGCTCGAAAGTTATAAGTGTCATATAATTAAGACGAAGAATATGAAATTAAGCAAATTAAATATAGGATTGGGCCTGGCTGTGCTGGCAGCTTTGTCTTCATGTGCCGATGACAAGTTCTCCGAATACAAAACAGACATGACCAAGGACTTGGCAGAATACCAGTACCTGAACGACTACGAGCCATTGAAGAACTATGTCGAGCAGTTGAAGTCAGCTGGCAAGTGCAATCCCGACTTCAAGTTGGGTGTTGCCCTGGGGGCTTCCGACTTCAACAAGCGCGAGTTGGTTTATAGTTTGGCCGGTAGCAACTTCATGGAGATGACTGCCGGAAACGCAATGAAATATGCGTCTTGCGTAAAGGACGACGGGCGCATGGACTTCTCTACCGTGAAAGAGTTTGTTTCCAACGCCAAGGAGGGCGGAATCACCATCTACGGACACACGCTGGCATGGCACTCGCAGCAGAACAATAAATACCTCAACGGCTTGATTGCCGACAGAGAACTTCAGGTTGACCCCAACGCAAAGGTAGAGAAGACCGACTTTGAAAAGGATTGGACGACAGCCGGCAGCTACACCTATTGGGCGCCGAATGAAGTGAAGGCCAACATCACGGTCAATGGCGACGGCTTCAAACTGGTGAATGCTGCCGCAACCGACAACTGGCGCGTGCAATATCACATTGCCGACGGCCTGCCGCTGAAGAAAGACAGCGAGTATATCTTGAAAATGACGGTCAAAGGTTCCGGCGAAGGCACGCTTGCCGTCGGTATCGGCGACTGGGGAGGAAGAGCCAACGGATCGATTGCGTTCAACACCGATTGGAAAGAATATGCCGTGCCGTTCAAGGCTGTTGCCAACGGCGGCTTTGTCATTTGTCAGTCGGGTGCTTTTGTTGGAACGCTACAGATTCGGAATGTGAAAATCGTCCACATGGAGTCGCCCATGGTTGAGATTCCGAAATATGTCTATGAGAACAACTTCGATGGCAGCGATGTGCTTAGCGGTTGGGGCAATGGTTCCACTGCCGAGTTGGCTTCCGGTTCGCACGACGGCAGCAAGTGCATGGTGGTCACCAACCCCGGCGCAACCAATTCGTGGAGTGTGCAGCGGGCTGTCGACCAGGAGTTTGAAAACGGCAAGACCTACTATCTCCACTTTTGGGGCAAGGCCGACAACCCCGGCAACATTGGCGCAGGTTTCCAAAAGACCGACGGCTATCAGGGGCGCGGCGATTTCCCGGCAATGAGTCTCACGACGACTTGGAAGGAGTTTACCGTTCAAACCACGGTCACCGGCGAGGGCTGTAACCGCTTCCTCTTCAACCTTGGTGCTGTGGCGGGCAAAATCTATATCGACGACGTTCAGCTCTACTACATGGAGAAGAGCAACAAGATTCCCTTGAGCGACAGCGAGAAGAAAACCATCCTGACAACAGCCATGGCAACATGGGTCGATGGAATGATGGAAGCCTGCGACGGCTACGTGACATCGTGGGATGTGGTCAACGAACCCATTTCGGGACGAGACAAAGATGGCGACGGTTACTACGACCTGCAGTCGGCCACGCGCGGTACGGTTTCCGAAGATGATGCCAAAAAGAACTTCTACTGGCAAGACTATCTGGGCGACCTCGACTACGTGCGCACAGCCGTTGCCGAGGCGCGCAAGGGCTTTGCAGCCCACAACGGCGATGCTGCCAAGCTGAAACTCTTCATCAACGACTACAATCTGGAGTCGGATTGGGACGACAACAAGAAACTCAAGAGCCTCATCTACTGGATTGGTGAATGGGAGAAAGACGGCGTGACACGGATTGACGGTATCGGCAGTCAGATGCACGTGTCGTTCTCGGCCAATCCGACAGTTCAGAAGAGCAAGGAGGAACATGTCGTGAAGATGCTTCAACTGATGGCTGCAACGGGCAAACTCGTGAAGATTTCCGAGCTTGACATGGGCTACAACGACGCTGCGGGCAATGCTGTCATGACCGAGAACCTGACCGAAGCGCAGCACAAGCAGATGAGCGATTACTATCGGTTCATCGTCGGCCAGTACTTCAAAATCATTCCTGCGTCCCAGCAGTATGGCATCACGCAGTGGTGTATCACCGACTCGCCGAAAGATTCCGGCTGGCGAGGCGGTGAGCCTACCGGCCTTTGGGATGCCAACTTCCTCCGCAAACACACCTATGCCGGCTTCGCAGACGGCTTGCGTGGGGAATGAAAAGCCCACCCCCTGCCCCTCCCAAGGGAGGGGAGTGCGGGCTTGCGGAGGTTTCCAAACAACATAACCTATGTCATTCTATGCAGGAAAGTGATGTCCGTGACTGCCAAACGCACAATGCGAAGGGCCTCGGTCACCCATAACAACAAAATCTTTTTAAGGCATACCGATGTCAGTTTCCTGCTTCCAATCCCGTTTTTTCTTTGATTGGGTCCTGTTGTTCTTCAAATAAAAGTCGTAATTTTGCGGTTATAAACATCGTAACCTATGTACGACGAATGGAATAAAATGTTGTGTGGAGCACCTTATAATGGCTCAGTAGAAAAGAGATGGGGAAATTTCCTTAGTTAATATATTTTTCTTTCCT
>ERZ773066.332-NODE-332-length-27508-cov-5.228572_pt1 | contig 27508 bp, 13 predicted proteins | sample MGYA00580573_ERZ773066 | MGnify/ENA primary metagenome ERZ773066 (study PRJEB29015, sample SAMEA2738128) | human oral metagenome | biome: human oral; feature: human-associated habitat; material: saliva | place: China | collected 2203 ... | reverse complement strand
AGCAAAGTGCTGGGCGAAGTGGTGGTAACCGGTATGCAGAAGATGGACAAACGTTTGTTTACGGGTTCTACTTCGAAGATTGATGCAGCCAAAAGCCGACTAGATGGTGTGGCCGACGTGAGCCGTTCGCTAGAAGGACGTGTAGCCGGTGTTAGTGTGCAAAACGTGTCTGGAACTTTTGGCACTGCCCCAAAAATTCGCGTTCGTGGCGCAACCTCTATCTACGGAAGTAGTAAACCGCTGTGGGTAGTGGATGGTGTTATCATGGAAGATGCGGCTAATGTGGGTGCTGACGACCTCGCCTCTGGTAACCCCGAGACGCTTATCTCTTCGGCAATCGCAGGTTTGAATGCTGACGATATAGAGAGTTTTCAAATCCTTAAGGACGGTTCCGCCACCTCTATCTATGGTGCGCGTGCGATGGCAGGTGTCATCGTTGTAACCACAAAGAAGGGTAAGCAGGGGCAGTCGCACATTAGTTATACGGGTGAGTTCACCACTCGCTTGGTGCCATCCTACAGCAATTTCGACATCTTAGATTCGAAGGAGCAGATGGGTATCTATCGTGAGTTGGCGGATAAGGGATGGCTGAATCTCTCGGAAGTGCTCAATGGTAGTGAGTATGGTGTATATGGTAAAATGTACGAACTCATCAATCATTACGATCGCACAACGGGGCAGTTTGCATTGGAGAATACGCCAGAAGCACGCAATCGTTACCTACAACGTGCAGAGTTCCGAAACACCAACTGGTTCAAAGAATTATTCTCTTCGAACATCATGCAGACCCATTCTGTGAGCTTCAGTGGCGGTACGCAGCGTTCAAACTACTATGCTTCGTTTAGCGCACTACTTGACCCAGGATGGTACAAGCAGAGTAGTGTGAATCGTTATACGCTCAATGTCAACCTCACGCAGCACCTCACTGATAAGCTCTCATTAAACCTTATCGGTGGAGCAGCTTATCGCAAGCAGCGTGCGCCAGGTACTCTTGGACAGGACGTAGACGTTGTGGGCGGTGAAGTGAAGCGTGATTTCGATATCAATCCATATTCTTATGCGAGCAACACATCACGTGTTTTGGATCCAAACGAGTATTATGTGGCAAACTATGCACCATTTAATATCTTCCACGAGTTGGACAATAACTACATAGACTTGCATACTCTTGATGCGAGATTCCAGTTAGAATTGAAGTATAAACCTATCCATGACCTTGAGTTGTCAGTGTTAGGTGCATTCAAATACATGGCATCTACACAGGAACATAATATTAAGGACGATTCTAACCAGGCACTGGCTTATCGTGCAATGGGCAATGGTATCATCCGAGATGGCAATAAGTACCTGTACAAAGACCCATCCAATCCGAATAAACTACCGCAGACAGTATTGCCCTACGGCGGTCTCTATCATAAAGGAGACAACCGAATGAGTGACTACGACTTGCGTGCAACAGCTAATTATAACCACACTTTCGCTGATAAACACATAGTGAATCTCTTTGGAGGAATGGAGCTTAAGAGCATTGAAAGACAGCGTAATGCCTCTGAAGGAGTGGGTTTGCGCTACAATGCGGGTATGGTTCCTTTCTATGTCTATGACTACTTTAAGCGTGCGGTTGAGGCTGGTAATACCTATTATTCCATAGTTCCAACCAATTCACGTAGCGTTGCCTTCTATAGCAATGCCACATATAGTTATATGGGAAAATATGTCTTCAACGGAACTTTACGCTATGAAGGTTCTAACCAAATGGGACGTGATGCGAAGGCAAGATGGATGCCTACATGGAACGTGTCGGGCGCTTGGAACGTGCATGAAGAGAGTTGGTTCAATAAGTTATCACCCTTGAATAAACTCACCTTGCGTGCTTCTTACAGTCTTACGGGTACTCCCCCAGATGCTTCTTACAGCAATTCAACCGCCATCATAACGGCTTCTAATCCTTTTAGACTATTCGCTGAAGACCAAGAACCACAGCTCGAAATCACCGAGTTAGCCAATGCGAACCTCACATACGAGAAGAAGAACGAGTTGAACTTGGGCTTTGATGCATCATTGTGGAATAATCGTCTGGGTATCACACTGGACTATTATACACGTAAGAACTTCGATGAGATTGGTCCAATGATTACTGCTGGACTAGGCGGACAGATAATCCGTGCTGCCAATGTAGCCTCTATGAATTCTAATGGTGTTGAGTTAAGTCTATCGTTAGTAGGCGTTAAGAACAAGTATTTCACATGGTCAACCAACTTCATCTATTCGTATGCTAAGACCAAAATCACTAAGCTCTTTAACCAAGGAAACGTGATGAGTTTAGTGAGTGGAAACGGCTTTGCTAAGCGTGGCTATCCTGCTCGTGCGTTGTTCTCAATACCTTTTGTGGGCATAAATGACGAGGGTATGCCTATGGTACGCAATGAGAAAGGAGAGGTAACAACCGATGATATCAACTTCCAAGAGCGTACCCAAACTGACTTCCTCAAGTATGAAGGACCGACAGACCCGCCTCACACGGGTTCACTTGGCAACCTCTTCACCTATAAAGGCTTCACTCTTAACGTCTTCGTTACCTATGCTTTCGGTAACGTTGTACGCCTCGATCCTAAGTTCCGTGCCCGTTATAACGACTTAGTCTCTATGACTAACGACTTCAAGAACCGCTGGATGAAACCTGGCGATGAGGCTGTTACGAATGTTCCGGGTATATTGTCAAAGAGCCAGTATATGGCAAATACGAATGTGCGCATGGGTTACAACGCTTATAACTATAGTGATGTACGCATTGCAAAGGGCGACTTTATTCGCATGAAGGAGATTTCCCTCGGTTATAACCTACCAGCACAATGGTTCAAGAATAGCGTTATTCAGAACCTTTCTCTCAAACTCCAAGCCACTAATCTCTTCTTGCTTTATGCTGACAAGAGACTCAATGGGCAGGATCCAGAGTTCTATAACGTGGGTGGTGTGGCGTCACCAATGCCAAAGCAATTCACCCTTACAGTAAAAGTTGGACTTTAAAACTTATGAAGATGAAAGTCAATAAATATATAATGTGCCTGTCGCTTGCGTCCGCTGCACTTGCCTTTACATCGTGCAACGACTTCTTGGACAAGTATCCCGATAGTCGTATGGACTTGAAGACACCCTCTGAATCGAGTCAATTACTCGTCAGTGCTTATCCACAAGGACACCCTGCTTATCTCTTAGAGATGTACTCTGACAATACAGATGAGCAGTTGCACAGCACTTGGAGTGCCTTCGATCGCTTTCAAGAGCAGGCTTATCAATGGAAAGACATTGATGAGGTAAGCAATCCCGAGACGCCCCATCAGTTGTGGGAAGCGCATTACGCTGCTATCTCAACATGCAATGAAACGCTTGATCACATCGATAAGGTGAAGGACAAAGAGGCTTATGATGCGCAGAAGGGCGAGGCTTTGTTATGTCGTGCCTTCGCTATGTTCCAGTTGTCAACAGTATTTTGTCAGGCTTATGACAAGACCACTGCGCAGAACAACTTGGGCTTACCTTATCCTAAGCAACCCGAACGTGTCGTGGGTAGACTCATGGAGCGTGGCACCTTGGCAGAGCTTTACAAGAATATAGAAAACGACTTAGTGGAAGGCATGAAACTTGTTGGAACAAAGTATGATAAGCCTAAATTCCATTTTACCAAGCAGGCTGCTTATGCTTTCGCAACCCGTTTCTATCTCTATGCACAGCAATACGACAAGGCGGTGGAGTATGCGAATAAGGTGTTAGGAGACCATCCTGAGGACATACTACGCAACTGGGCAGAGTGGAACAGATTGGGTCCTAGTGGCAACGTGCAGCCTTATGACTTCATAAAAGCGAGTAAGAATGCTAACATAATGCTGCTTCCTGCACCTTCACAGTGGGGTGTTATCAGTATTCCAATACTTGCTGGTAGCAAGTACGCACACGGAGAGTTGATCAGTAAGAACGAGACTTTACAGGCTGCAGGACCATGGGGTAACAGCGGAACAGACCTTAACTACACCGTTACCTATAATAATGGTATATCGAAATACGCCTTGCGTAAGATTCCATACATGGCTAAGGTCATCGATACACAGGCTGAAATAGGTATTCCCTATGGTGAGTTTGCTGTCTTCGCAACCGATATCACCCTCCTTGAACGTGCCGAGGCTTATGCTCTCTTGGGGCAATATGATAAGGCAGTAGCCGATATCAATAGCGAATTGGCAGTCTTCTCAAAGCATAGAGTGAGCCTCACTCTTGACCAGATAAAGGACTTCTACAATTCGTTGGCTTACTATACTCCATCACAGCCAACGCCTAAGAAGGAGCTACACCCACTGTTCACTATTGAGCAGACAACGCAAGAGCCCCTCTTACAATGTATATTGCAACTGCGTCGATTGGTGACCATTCACGAAGGATTCCGTCTACAAGATGTGAAGCGATATGGCATTACGATGTACAGAAGAAAGGTGGATGTGCAATCGAATGTGACAGCTGTCACCGATACGATGAAGGCTGGCGACCCACGTTTAGCCATCCAGTTACCACAAGACGTGATAACTGCTGGCATTACTCCTAACCCGCGTAATAAATAAAAGGAGACCTATTTATGAAAAGAAATATTCTATTGGCTGCTATCGTAATAGCCTGCGGAACTATGGTTCTCACGGCTTGTAACGATGATAAAGTGGGCGGTGATTCCATCTTCCCAACCACTGCCTTGAAGCGAAACAAGTTCGATCAATGGCTGTATAAGAACTATACTATGCCTTATAACATCGAGTTCCAATACCGCTTGAAGACGGAAGAAACCGATAAAGCCTACAACTTCGTGCCTGCCGATTCGGCAAAGACTGCCAAGTTAGCTATCATCACTAAGTACATGTGGTTCGATGCTTACGCCGAGACAGTGGGCTTGGATTTCGTCAAAGAGAACGTTCCGCGCATTATTGTTGCAGTAGGTATTCCTGGCTACACACGCTATCGAACGGAGGTAGTCGGTAGTGCGGAAGGTGGTTACAAGGTGACATTAAGTAAGGTGAACGCCCTTACTGACGACCTATTAAAGGACTACGGCAGTATGACGGGGTTCTATTTCCACACCATGCACCACGAGTTTATGCATATTCTGAACCAAAAGAAACCTTACGACGAGTCGTTTGATGACATCTCACGTGCCGATTATGTCAGTGGCAACTGGACATCAGTACCAGAGAAGCAAGCCTACTCGCAGGGGTTTGTCTCACCTTATTCAATGGAGAATCCAGCAGAGGATATTGCCGAGCTGTACTCTATCTACGTTACAAGTACGCCTCAGGAATGGAATAAAATCTTGCAGATTGCAGGTCCAAAGGGTACGAGTATCATCAATAGAAAGCTGAAGATGGTGCGTGAATATATGCGTAATTCATGGGATGCAGACATTGATTTGCTCCGTAACGCTATCCTTCGTCGTGGTTCAAAGATAGCTACGCTCAACTTGGAAAGCCTGGAATAAGAGCGATAAAAGAGGATTCTTGGGAAAGTAAAAAGAGTAAGAAGTAAAAGAGTAAAGCCTTAGCAACCTCGCTATTGTCTCTCACTTCCTTTGCTCTCTTCATCTCTTTAAATCCAAAGAAAGCCTCCCCTTGAATGGAAGAGAGCCTCCCTTCACATCAAGGAGACGCCCTCTTCGCATCAAAGGAACGCCCTCTTTAAATGAAGGAGAGCACCCTCTCTTATACAGAAATCCTCATCACAAAAAACTAATAATTGTGTTCTAACTCTTTTCCGTTAGGCTCTTCGCCTCTTGGGGAGGCTATTGGAAGTTGAAAATAGCCATGAGCTTTTTATCAGGAAAGAGTTTGGACGATAGAAATAAAACGAAAGAAGAAAATGAAAAAACTATGTTTTCTATTCTTAACCATCGTGTTGGGACTGTCTATGCAGTCGTGTTTACATGATGATAAGACACTCTTCGACCAACCAGCAGCCGAGCGTATCGATAAGAGTGTATCGGATTACACCAAGCTACTGGAGTCTTCCGAAGGTGGTTGGATGTTACATTATTATGCTGGAAAAGACTATAGTTATGGTGGTTACACACTCTTGTTGAAGTTCAAGGATGGGCATGTAACGGCTATGGGCGACGTGCAAGATCCTGAGGAACAGGCTACTTCTGGATACGAGGTTGTCAAGGATCAAGGTCCTATGCTGTCCTTCAATGAGTATAACAAGGTCATCCATCCACTTGCAGAACCATGGTTGGGCAACCCCGATGGAGTGCAAGGTGACTATGAATTTAGCATTCTTCGTGCTACAAACGATAGTATCTACTTGCGTGGAAGGAAGTGGAAAAACGAGATGGTACTTACTCGCTTGCCTAAAGACGCTAGTTGGGAAGAGATGATGATGGGCATTATCACCGTCAAAGATGGTATGAATGTTAATACATACAACTGCTTCCTTGGCACCGACTCACTCGGTCAGTGCAACATCGATGGATCGACTCGTCGCTTCACAATGACTATAGGTGATAAGACCTTGGATATGCCTTATTGCACCACGCCAACAGGTATTTCTCTACGCGAACCATTGTTCTTCAATGGTAAGAAATACCAAAACTTCACATGGAACGAGGAGTCGCGTTCGCTCACAGAGGGCGATTTGCACATTGTACAATACCTACCGAAGAACCATAAAGACATAGACTTCTGGATTGGTACTTGGCGTCTGAAGACAAGCATAAGACGTAAGATAACACTCACACTAAGCATGGGAACGGTGGCAAACACGCTAAAAGGTAAGTTGCAGATAGGTAATGTTGAATATGAGATACTCATGACTTATGACCCTGCAACAGGCAAACTCGAATTGCCTGGACAGCCTGTTACTGACCCTACATATACCTATCCTGCGGGTATCGTTCTAGTACCTGGTTCAAAGGAGGAAGGCAAACTCTTTGGTGAGGGTAAGGGTAGTTTGCTCTTCACATGGGATGAGGATATGGAGCGAGCAACGGCTGATGACAGTGGACAAATCACTGGGCATAAGGTTGACTCATTCTTTGGTGTTGCCTACGGAGAGGACTTGTCGCCTATTATGAAGCCTGATGGCAGTTACACTTATGCATTTACTTTACCTGGAATAGAGTACATGACGAAAATTAATTGATACTGATTATGAACAAATATATCTATATCTTCATAGCTGCCGTATCGGTCTTCTTGGGTGCAGCATGCAGTAGTGACAATGATTTACCAGCGTATGCAACGGGGCTGAAGGTGGTGAAAGCAGAGACAGACTTCGGTGTGCTCGGTGAGACCAAAGAGGTGATTATGAGTAAAGAACCCGCTCGTGCCTATGCACTTGACGCTTGGCTTACAGTGACGAAAACGGCAGAGAAGCTATCACTGACAGCCCAACCGAACACGAGTGCACAGTCGCGTAACACGCTATTGGTGGTTAAGAATGAGCAAGGAGACTCTATCACACTGAATATCCAACAGGAGGGTGTGACCTTCGGGTTGCCTACTGGCGAGGATATCTATGCTGGGGATGAGGCTATTGAACGCTCTTTGATTGCTACTTCTAACGTCCCCGTTGAGTATAGTGGGACGGCTGATTGGATTAAGGTAGGCAATACGAATGGGAAAATCAACGTCAAGGTCGAGGCTAATACGACGGGGCGTCCACGTGTAGGGTGGGTTACCGCCAAGGCAATCGGGCTTGTTGACTCATTGAAAGTGGTACAGGCTTCGCTCAACGATGTGGTTGGCGATTATGTGCAAACGGCTAAAATGCGCCTTCCAAGTCGTGACTTAGCAGAGAAGACATCGTCTGTTCGCATTGAGGCAGCGGGTACGAACAAGGCAAACTTTATCGTTGATAATCAATACAAGTGGGAGGTTAGCTTCACACCAGGCAAAGGCTTTGAGATGATGAATGGTAAGATTGTTGGCAAGAAAGAGGTTGTTCCAGGCGTATATGAGTATCTTATCAGTGTAATCGTTGCTGATGACTTCAGTAAGGAACATGAGACTGCCATCAACGGAACGAAGGAGAGCATCCTTCTCACGTTCGATAACAATGGTAATCTAGTGTTCCGTGAGGCACAGAAGTTAGCTTCCGAACAAACCTTCTCATCCTATGGTTGGAACCGATTCACCGACACGAAGCCCGTTATGGGTGCTTTCCGTGGAATCGGAGAGGTGTATGTTAATCCGAAGTTAACCCGTAGATAAGCGCAACTTTGAATTCGATCATGATATAGAAAAGGGTGTTTTCACCCTGACTCCGCCCTTGCATGTGAATGTAGGGGCGGAGTTTTTTGTGTAAGAAAGAGCCTCACCCCCGCCCCCTCTCCGAATGGAGAGGGGAGTAGATAGTCTTATTTGCAAACAAGGAGGGCGTTTCTTCGATATGAAGAAAGCCTCTCTTCGATGCAACAGAACGCCCTCTTCATATCGAAGAAACGCCCCTTTTGAATTAAAGAAACTATTTTCTAACTGGCACCCGTTAGGCACTCCTCCCCTTAGGGGAGGTTGGGTGGGGTTGTTCCATTCGGAGATGGGACGAGGCAGAGGCTGTTGTTGATTTTTGATGAGGCTTCCTTTCCTATTTAACAACAAATCTGCTCATTTCTTTGGAGGACTTCTTAAAAAGTATTACATTTGTGTTGACAAACCTAAATGGGGGTGATTACAGGAGATTAGACGCATTGATTATGATCCGAACAACCCTCTTTTAAAACATAAAAGTCAGTTATTACCTATGCAAACTAAAATCCTATGCTGCGTGACAGGCACCCTCGCATTGGGCGCCATCCTACCTGCTCAGGCGCAGAAGAAGCCCATGAATATCGTTTATATCATGAGTGACGACCATTCCTATCAAACGATTAGTGCCTACGATAAGCGTTTCATTGATACACCAAACATCGATTGGATTGCTAATCATGGTGTGAAATTCCAAGAGAGTTTCGTTGCTAACTCCCTTAGCGGACCCTCCCGAGCATGTATGTTAACGGGTAAGCACAGTCATGCAAATGGTTTCACAGATAACACCAAGACGTTTGATGGAGGACAGCAAACCTTTCCTAAGCTCCTTCAACATGCAGGGTATCAGACCGCAATGATCGGTAAGTGGCACCTCACATCACTGCCTACTGGCTTCAACTATTGGGACATTCTCATTGGACAAGGCGACTACTACAACCCCGACTTCTTATGTAATGGCAAGCCACTACAGCGTCAGGGATATGTAACGAACATAATTGCTGACCTCGCAATAGACTGGATGGAGAATAAACGAGACCCTTCCAAGCCTTTCTGCTTACTAATGCACAACAAGGCTCCTCATCGTGTTTGGAACCCTGATACATGCGACTTAGACCTCTTTAATGATGTGCAGTATCCATTGCCCGAGACGTTCTATGATAACTATGAAGGGCGTTTGGCAGCACAGAAACAGAAGATGAGTATTATCAAAGATATGGACATTGTCTATGATAATAAGATGGCAGATCATGAGCAGGAGATACACTCTGACAAGGAGTTGGAAGCGTGGGGACGTCGTAACTATGAGCGTATGACACCTTCTCAAAAGGTCCAATGGGATCGCCATTATGACCCTATTATACAGAAGTTTAAGGCTGATAAGCTATCGGGGAAGGCGTTAGCTGAATGGAAGTATCAGCGTTATATGCATGATTATATGCGTGTGATTCGGTCGGTAGATCGCAATGTTGGACGTGTAATTGAGTATCTCCGTGAAAAGAATCTGTTGGATAATACGATGATAGTCTACACTTCCGACCAAGGCTTCTACATGGGTGAACACGGTTGGTTTGATAAGAGATTCATGTACGAAGAGTCGTTCCGTACACCACTGCTGATCTATTGTCCTGGTGGGAAACAAGGCGTTGTCAATGAGATGGTACAGAACATTGACTATGCTCCAACATTCTTGGATGCAGCTGGCGTAAAGGTTCCTTCGGATATTCAAGGGCGTTCGCTCTTGCCGTTGTTACAGGGTAAGAAGCCTGCAGACTGGCGTAAATCGCTGTATTACCATTACTATGAATACCCCGCAGAGCACTCTGTCTGCCGTCATTATGGTATTCGGACGAAGCGTTACACACTGATTCATTTCTATAACGATATAGACTCTTGGGAACTTTATGACCTCAAGAAGGACCCTTCACAACTGCATAACATCTATGGAGAAAAGGGTACGGAGAAACTCACGGAACGATTGAAGAAGGAGCTAAAAGAGCTTCAAGTACAATACAATGACCCTATTAGGAACCAATACTAAGTGGCAACTTTGTACTTATCACGGACTGTTATGAAACGACTTACTTTATTATTAATGATGTTCCTGATGGTTCTGATGGCATTTGCTGACGGACGCATTAAGGTGGCGTGTGTGGGTAACAGTGTTACATGGGGGTATGGTTTGACTAATAGGGAAGCCGATTGTTACCCCGTGCAGTTGCAGAGAATGTTAGGAGATAAGTACGATGTGCGTAATTTCGGGCACTCTGGAAGTACGCTTCTAAGCCATGGTCACCGTCCATATATCGACCAGAAGGAATACAAAGAAGCGTTAGCTTTCAAAGCCGATAGGGTTATTATCCATCTAGGACTCAATGACACGGACCCTCGTAATTGGTCTGAATATGCTGAAGAGTTCAATTCTAACTATATAGAACTCGTCAACTCCTTCCGCAAAGTGAACCCTAAAGCACAGATATGGGTGTGCTTGATGTCGCCAATCTTCGAACGCCACCCTCGCTTCGAGAGCGGAACTAGGGACTGGCATAGCCTCATTCAACAGCATATCAAGCAGGTGGCAATGGCTGAGAGCCTTCCACTAATAGACCTTTATACGCCTCTTCACAATCGTCCAGACCTCTTTGCGGATGCGCTTCACCCCAATGCTGAAGGTGCAAAGATCATCGCTGAGACTGTATATAAGGCTATGACAGGCAATTATGGAGGGTTATCTCTTGCGCCACTATATACCGATGGGATGGTAATGCAGCGTAACGAACCTATTATCTTTCGTGGTTCTGCCAATGCAAAGACGGTTGTTAAGGTAAGTTTCGATGGTCAGAATCAATCCACAACAGCTGCAGATGATGGTACATGGAGCGTTAATTTCCCTGCTCGAAAGGCTGGCGGTCCTTACAAAGCAATAGTTACAGCAGGTAAAGAGCGGCTGACGTTGAAAGATATATACGTTGGAGAGGTGTGGTTGTGTTCGGGGCAATCGAATATGGAATTGCCTATCTCCGCCGTACAAAGTGGTAAGCAAGACCTTGCGGAGGCTGGTTCACAACCCTTAATACATCTCTTTAATATGTCAACACGCTATCCTACGAATGCTGTGAGCTGGTCGGAAGCGGTGTGCGACTCGGTTAATCGCCACCAACTCATGCGTGTTGGACCATGGCGTAACTGTTCGGTCGAATCGTTATCGGGCTTCTCTGCAGTCGCATATCACTTCGCTAAGGGTTTAGCAGACAGTCTGCAGGTACCTATAGGAGTGATTTGTAATGCCGTAGGAGGCACTACCACCGAGTCGTGGATTGACCGTTCGACCCTTGAAAAGGACTTCCCTGCGATCTTGCGGGACTGGTATCATGGCGATTTCGGTATGAAGTGGGCAAGAGAACGAGCTTTGCAGAATATTGCCAATAGCAAGAATCCATTGCAACAGCACCCTTATGCGCCTGCTTATATGTTCGAGACAGCTATGACTCCTTTGTTTGGTTATACGTTGAAAGGTATTGTGTGGTATCAAGGAGAGTCGAATGCGCATAACATCGAGCTGCATGAACGCCTCTTCCCATTGTTGGAGAAAAGTTGGCGAAACTTCTTTCAACAGAAGAAGATGCCCTTTTATTTCGTACAACTATCTAGTCTGAACCGTCGTTCCTGGCCGCGTTTCCGTGATTCACAACGGCGTATGGCGTTAGGGTTGGAGCATACTTGGATGACGGTGACAAGCGATTTGGGCGATTCTCTTGATGTGCATTACACCAATAAGAAGCCTGTAGGTGAACGGCTCGCCCTGCAAGTTTTGCACCATAGTTATGGACATGATATTGTGTCAGAGGGACCTGTTATAGCGCGAGTTGAGTTCGTTGATGGAGGCTTATTGTTGACTTTCTCAAACGCAAAGGAACTTCATTTCACGGGTAACCGATTGATAGGCTTTGAGCTTGCAGGTGCCGATGGTATCTATCATGAAGCCCAAGCAACGATAGAGAATGGTTATCAGGTGCGTGTGTCGTGTGGGTTAGTAGTAGCCCATCCTGTTAGTGTTCGCTATGGTTGGCAGCCGTTTACTCGTGCGAACCTTGTGAATGAAAAGGGACTACCTTGCAGTACATTTGAGACCGCAGAACGTAGATTTTAAATAGAGAGGACGCCTCGTATCTATTTCCCTTGCCGAGAGGGAAGGGGAGTAGAAAGGTTCATTTCTATTTGAAGTAATCATTTAACAAGTTTTTATTAGATAATTGTTTTCAGTATAGTTAGTTGTGCTTCCTTATAGAGGAAAGAATGTTTTGAATATTAAAGTATTATCCCTTGAATTAAAGGAAACGCCCTTCTCCAATAGAGAAGGGCGTTTCGTTAATAGGAAGAGAGGCTCTCTTGCCATCGAAGAGATGCCCTCGTTGATTCTAATAAAACTATCGTCTTTGGACAACAATGCGTATTCCTACCCCGTGGATGGGGCAGGATAGAATTCAAAAAGACTTCAGAAAGACTTGAATCTTCACTCTCCTGTATAGAACTTAATCAGTTGAGTGATAGCCTGGGTGCATGCTGGACAGAACTCAGGATGGGCATTTGTGCGCATACGGCAGTCTGGGTAAGCGCGGTAAACACCATGTTGCGCATAGCCAGCAGGCTCGTATGCACCCACTTTCCACTTGTCCCTGCGTGCGTTCGGCTTATCTAAGTCGGTTGGTTCAGGCGTCGGTAATGGGGTCTTCTTATCGATCATTCCTTCCCACTTATTGTGGAAGTCGACCAGAGTTGTTAGGTTCGGTTCCCATGGCTCGACGTCCTTTGGATACATATTAATCTCTTCTTTGGCATAAGCATACTCATCCCCAAGTCCTGCGAAAGAGTGTCCAAACTCGTGGACAACCACTGGTTTGAATAGAGGATGGTGTGCCATTGAGAGGTTGTAAGAGTTCAGAATACCGCCACCACCATATTTCTCTGTGTTTACTAGTACGATGATATGTTCGTAAGGCGTACCAGCTAGCCAGTCATGGAGGTCTTTGAGATGGAGTGTAGTGAGGTATCTGTCGCTGTAGAAAGTGTCGAAATGAGAGTGAAGAGCCGTGTTCTTCCATATACCCTTTGATGGTTCGGATGTGCCACTATCAACGGATGGAGCCTTGACAGCCACAATATTGAATCGAGAACGCAGCGATTTGAAAGGTTCGTGAGCGAAGAGAGCCTCCATCGCAATGCGACAATCCTTTGTAAATGTAGGCATTTCAGCCTCTGTGTAACCCTCCGCAATATATGCAATGTGTATGCAGTGCGATGGATCAGCAGCCTGTTGCAAAGTCTCGTAAGGTGTGATATTACGCTCCCCGATGTGTCGGATGAGAATATCCTGTGGTACAACGATATGCGTCATGCGGTTAGTAACCTCGCGCCGACTGTTCCTTAGTTCGATAGTTACATCTGCTGTATCTTTGGGATAAGGTACTAGAAAGACGTTCTCAAACGATTTCTTGCTATTACCCTGTGCCTCATCATAAGTGAGCCACTCCTGGAATAGAGTCGAAAAGGAGTTTCGATAGATTACTTTCTGCGTCCGATGGTCACGCACAATGACCTGTCCATTGCCTTCAACGGGCACTTCAGATAGTCGTTCGTGCTTGCCATACCAATGTGGGATACGTGATAGTTCGTCCACAGCGATGGTCTGCTCTTTGGCATTCCCAGCGAAGATGTAATCCAAACGGAGCGTTGCATCCTCAAAGTAATGGTTGAAATCCTGCGCAACAGCACTCATGGAGAGTGCGAGGAGTAGGGTAGTAATGATTTTTCTCATAGGTCTTGAAAATTGGTTAGAACTATTATTTCTTATTCTTCAGATAGATAGAATCAGTGACAAAGTAGCGTTTGCTTCTCTCAAAAACGCATCTCTTATCATCTGCAAAGATATGAATAATTAATGAAATTAGCTATCAGGAAAGAGATTATTAATACCTTATTTCTTATTCATAGCTCATTGTTAAAGCCTTTCACAGCCTCTTTGAAGAGGATGAATTCTTATTGTGAGGTTCTTTATAAGGCGTTTTTCTCTATTTAAAAGTTCCTCATTATGATATGTGTCGAGTGTTAAGAGTTGTGTAGTTGGGGGTATTTTAGTGGTTTCCACTTACTCTTTATAGTGTCAGAAGATGGTGATAATGTGGATAGGACACGAGTATTTCCGAATGAGGAAAAGGTTATGAAAGTGCGAAGAGTTTAATTTTAGCAGTCATTCCCGTCATAGCTTATATGTATATAGGTATTACTGATTGTTCCTAATGATACATTAGGATAGTGGCTAGATATTCATGCATCGGTTGATGAAGGAACACTTTTTGTCATTGATGGGATGTAAGAACAGGCATGACATGATAATACTTAAAAAAATACCATCAAATAGTTGTAGATTTATAAAACAAATAGTAACTTTGAACTCGTACAAATTAAAAAGGATGAGTTGCCCCATCCTGTTTGTTTTCACAACGGAATAATCCTTATTGTGACTTGCTTGAAAAATCTGTTGCAAATATAGAAAGAATATAACTAACAACCAAATAAAACAAGAAAAAAATGAAAACAATTCTTGGATTAGACTTGGGAACCAATAGTATTGGTTGGGCTAAAGTCTGCGTTGACGACAACGGAAACTACACACGTGATATTAAGCTTGGCAGTCGTATCATCCCTATGAGCCAAGACACACTCAGTAACTTTGATAAAGGAGTAACAGAGTCTCCTACAGCTGCACGAACTGGATTCCGAGGTGTTAGAAGAATCAGAGAGCGTGCATTGCAAAGACGCGAACGCTTACACAGAGTGCTACACGTGATGGGATTCTTGCCTCCTCACTACGAGAATGCCATCGGATGGAATCGAGAGGAAGCCACAACGTATGGCAAGTTCCTTGATAATGGGGAACCTAAGTTGGCATGGGAGAAACAAGAGGACGGTTCCATGCGTTTCCTCTTTATGGATTCTTTCTATGAAATGATGGCTGATTTTGCAAAATATCAACCGGGAATGGTTGCTGATGGAAGAAAGATTCCACTGGACTGGACACTGTATTACTTACGTAAGAAAGCTCTTACACAAGCTATCAGAAAAGAAGAATTAGCTTGGATACTGCTCAATTTCAATCAGAAACGTGGATACTATCAGCTACGTGGAGAGGAAGATGAAGAGGATCCAACTAAACGCGAGGAGTATTATGAACTGAAAGTTGTTAGTGTTGAGGCTGCCGAAGAAGGAAAAGGAGGTAACACTTGGTATAATGTTACATTAGAGAACGGCTGGATATATCGTCGGCAAAGCAAGATAGAACTGAATGATTGGACTGGGAAAATCAGACAGTTTATAGTTACAACAGAATATGAAAAAGATGGTATTACCATCAAAAAGGACAAAAATGGAGAAGTGAAACGTTCCTTCCGAGCACCAAGTGAAGATGATTGGGGACTACGTAAGAAACGAACTGAAAGTCGCTTAGAGGATTCAGGCAAGACTGTTGGTGAATTTATCTATGATCATATACTTTCAGAACCTGCTGATAAAATCAGAGGTAATTTTATCCGTACCATTGAACGAAAGTTCTACAAGAAGGAACTGGAAGCTATTCTGCGTGAACAATCAAAACATCATAAGGAACTAAAGGACCAAAATACGCTTGTAAACTGTATCAAAGAGTTATATCCAAACAACAAGGCTCATCAAGATAGTTTGATGAAGAAGGATATGATATATCTTTTAATTACAGACCTGATTTTCTATCAAAGACCGCTGAAAAGCAAGAAGTCACTGATAGCAGACTGCCCATACGAGTATTACGAATATGTTATTAAAGAAACTGGAGAAATTAAGCGACAAGGTATCAAATGTATTGCAAAGTCAAATCCATATTATCAGGAGTTCCGACTATGGCAATTCATAATCAATCTCCGCCTCTTTGACAGAACAAATGATAAAGAAATAACCTCTGAGTATTTGTCTTCTATGGAAGACTACACCAGACTGTTTACATATCTCAACGACAGAAAAGAAATTAATCAAGAATTTCTATTGAAAGATTTCTTCAAACAAAAGAAAGTCAAGATGGGTATGGAAAAAGAATTTCCTATCCGCTGGAACTATATTGAAGACAAAGAGAAGAAATATCCATGCAACGAGACACGTCACGAACTACTTGCAGCATTAGATAAAGCAGGTATAGATCATAGTTGGTTAGATGATAAAGAACGATTCTACCGACTCTGGCATCTTCTCTATTCTGTTGAGTCCAAGGAAGAAGCAGAAGGCGCTTTAAGAAAGTTGAATGATAATGAAGACTTTGTAAATGCTTTCTTAAAGATAAAGCCATTTAAAAAGGAATATGGTGCTTATTCGGAGAAAGCTATAAAGAAGCTATTGGCTGTAATGCGTATAGGAGCTCTGTGGAATGAGGATGACATTTGCGAACAGACGAGAAATAGAATTCAAAGCATCATAAATGGGGTTATTGATGAGAAGATTAAAGAACGAATGGGTCGCACTTTCAGTCAATTATCCGATTTTCAGGGACTTCCTGAATGGTTAGCTTGCTATGTTGTATATGGACGACACTCTGAAACTACAGATATACAACGGTGGACAAAGCCAGAAAATCTAATGTCGTATATCAAAGGGTTCAAACAGCATTCCCTACGTAATCCTATCGTTGAGCAGTGTATCCTTGAAACTCTCAGAACAGTTCACGATATTTGGAAGGAAGCTGGACACATAGATGAGATTCATATAGAGCTGGGAAGGAGTATGAAGAGTACTGCCGACCAGCGTGCACGTATGTCTAAAAGTATTCTGCAGAATGAGAATACCAACCTGCGCATTAAGAGTCTCTTAATGGAACTGAAGAATGCAAAAGAGTTTGAGAATGTACGCCCTTACTCACCTATGCAGCAGGAAATCCTACGAATATACGAGGAAGGTGCCTTACAGGAATTAACTAAAGAGGATGACCAATATCCTGAGATTTCTAAGATTTCGCAAATGGCACAACCTTCTGCAAACGAATTACTTAAATACAGGCTTTGGTTAGAACAAAAGTATTGTTCACCCTATACAGGTAAACCTATTTCTCTGTCAAAACTATTCACATCTGCTTATCAAATAGAACATATTATCCCACAGAGCCGATATTTTGATGATTCATTCACAAATAAGGTCATCTGTGAAGCTGAAGTAAATCAGCTTAAGAGTAATATGTTAGGTTACGAATTCATCAAGAAACATGGTGGCGAAATTGTGCACTGTACAATGGTTGGTGATGTGAAGTTACTTGACGCAAAAGAATATTATAACTTCGTAACAGAGCATTATGCCAACAACAGACGTAAGAAGGAAAAACTCTTAATGGAGGACATACCACAGGAGTTTCTTAATCGTCAAATGAATGACAGTCGATATATCAGTAAGAAGGTGATGGCAATCCTATCTAATATTGTACGTGAAGAAGATGAACAAGAGGCCAAATCTAAATTTGTTATCGCATGCTCAGGAGGCATAACAGACCGCCTGAAACAGGATTGGGGACTGAATGATGTATGGAACAGCATCGTTTATCCACGTTTTGAACGTCTCAACAAACTCACCAATACAGAAAACTTTGGACGTTGGGAGAACAAAGAAGGGAAACAGGTATTCCAAACATCACTACCTTTGGAACTACAGAGGGGCTTTAGTAAGAAGCGTATAGACCATCGCCATCATGCTATGGATGCTCTCGTCATAGCTTGTGCATCAAATAACATTATCAACTACCTCAATAATGAATCTGCCAAGAGTCAAGAGAAGAGAGAAGACTTGAGGAAGAAACTTTGTGATAAGAATCGTATTATTCGAAAACCTTGGGAGACCTTCACGCAAGATGCACATACAGCTCTTGAGAATGTCGTAGTAAGCTTTAAGAATTATGTGCGTGTCATCAACAAGGCAACAAACTATTACGAGAAGTATGATAAGAATGGAAAGAAAGAAATAGCAGAGCAGAAAGGGCAAGATATGTGGGCTATAAGAAAGCCTATGCATAAAGAGACTGTGTTTGGTCAAGTTAATCTCCGGCGCAAAATTACTATCAAACTAAAGGATGCACTTGAGAAGATTCCTGCTATCTGCGACAAGGAACTACGTGACTACATTAACATATTAGTAGCGAAACAGTTCAATAAGAAACAAATACTTGCACATTTCAAAAGCATCAACTATCGTCTAAATATGAAATCTGTAGACAAGGTTGACGTATGGCAGTTCAGTAACGAAAAGGAGCCTATGGTCGCTACACGCAAATCTGTAGACACATCATTTGATACTAAGCGCATTGCAACCATTACCGATACTGGTATCCAAAAGATTCTTCTCAACTACCTTAAAGCAAAAAACAATGATCCAAACATTGCCTTTACTCCAGAAGGAATAGCTGAAATGAATAAGCATATCACTGAATATAATAATGGTAAACAACACCAACCTATTCTGAAAGTTAGAGTCTCAGAACCTAAGGGAGCTAAATACCAAGTAGGTGAAACAGGCAACAAAAGGTCAAAGTTTGTTGAAGCACAAAAAGGAACAAACCTTTACTTTGCAATCTACGAAGATAAAGAAGGTAATCGTTCATATAATACCATCCCATTAAATGAGGTTATAGAACGATTGAAACAAGGATTATCTCCTGTTCCAGATGCGAATGAAAAAAGTATACCATTGAAGTTTCACCTTTCTCCAAATGATTTAGTATATGTACCTAAAACAGACGAAGAAAATGAAATTAAAATGGGACAAATATATAAGTTTGTAGATTCTAGTGGAACAACAGCAAACTTTGTCCCTCATAGAGTTTCTAACCTCATTTACAATGTAGATAAAAAGATTGCAGAAAACTTCTGTAATCATGAAATAATCCAGAACGAATATGGAATAGGCAGTCCACAATCAAAGAATCAGAAATCAATCACTGGCGAAATGATTAAAGCTGTCTGTTGGAAACTTGAAGTCGATCGATTAGGGAACATACATAAGATTATAAAGTAAAAGTATTGCCTATGATAAAGAAAACTCTATGCTTCAGCAATCCAATCTACTTAAGTTTGCGAAATGCACAATTAGTTCTGCATCTACCTGAAGTAGAAAGTAATAAGACATTGCCTGAAGCTATAAAAAAAGAAGCAGAGCGCACCATCCCGATAGAAGATATCGGGGTGGTAATCCTCGACAATAGGCGTATTACCATAACTTCTGGGGTAATGGAGGCTTTACTTGAGAACAACTGCGCAGTCATCACTTGCAATCAAAAGAGTATGCCAGTAGGGTTACTTCTGCCACTATGCGGTAACACTACACAAAACGAACGCTTTCGCTCTCAATTAGAAGCATCTTTACCTTTACGGAAACAACTTTGGCAACAGACAATAAAACAAAAAATCCTTAATCAAGAGTATGTGCTACGGACAAATACAGATAGGGAAACCAATTGTATGCGTGTATGGTCTAATGATGTACGTAGTGGAGATCCCGACAACCTTGAAGCAAGAGCTGCTGCTTATTATTGGAAAAACGTCTTTACAAATTATCCAAACTTTGTAAGAGACAGAGAAGGAACTCCTCCTAATAATCTCTTAAACTATGGCTATGCAATTCTTCGTGCCATAATCGCTCGAGCCTTAGTAGGAAGTGGATTGCTACCAACCTTGGGAATCCATCATCATAATAGGTATAACGCCTATTGTCTTGCTGATGATATTATGGAACCCTATCGCCCTTATGTCGATCAATTAGTGTTAGATATCATTCAATGCAACTCAGAAATATCTGATATCACACGAGATTTAAAAATGCAACTTCTCGGTATTCCAATGTTAGATGTAGTGATAAATGGTAAACGCAGTCCTTTAATGATTGCTGCCCAACAAACTACAGCCTCGCTTGCAAGATGTTTTGCAGGAGAGAACAAACGCATTAGTTACCCAGAAATGTAAAAGTAGTATGACAGGCTTTGAGCGCTTCAGTGAGTACCGAATTATGTGGATTCTTGTATTCTTTGATCTCCCAACGGAAACAAAGAAGGAGAAAAAAGCCTATAGTGATTTCCGGAAATCCCTTATCAAGGATGGGTTCACTATGTTCCAGTTTTCCATCTATGTACGCCATTGCGCAAGTATGGAAAATGCAGAGGTACATATAAAACGAGTTCGAACCATGTTACCAAAGTTTGGTAAAGTAGGAATACTCTGTATAACAGATAAACAATTTGCAAACATTAAACTTTACTATAGCGAAAAAATACAAGCTCCTAATGCACCAGGACAACAATTAGAACTTTTTTAAACTTAATGCTCTTACCGCCAAAAACAGGCTTTCGATATACTTTTAAACAACTTAAATATTATTCTTCACCGCATAGCCATTAAAGTAAAAATCCCATTCTAAACGAATGGGATTTCATTTTGTAGTATCAATTTATTTTTGAGCAACAATCTTATAACTCTATGCTAACCAATAAATTATCCAACTTCAGTTGTTGCTGATACCACAAAGGTACAAATTTTCAAGCAAATCACAACGGTCATCATAGACATAACCGACATGGGGGCGTTGTTGCTGATACCACAAAGGTACAAATTTTCAAGCAAATCACAACATCCTTACGCAAATTGTGAGCTACCCTTGTGTTGTTGCTGATACCACAAAGGTACAAATTTTCAAGCAAATCACAACACAAAAAGAATCAAAGAGACTATGACGATGTTGTTGCTGATACCACAAAGGTACAAATTTTCAAGCAAATCACAACGAAAACTCTTTGAAGCTGTAGGACCTGCACGTTGTTGCTGATACCACAAAGGTACAAATTTTCAAGCAAATCACAACAAATGCCTTCAAGTGACGGTAACGTTGATGTTGTTGCTGATACCACAAAGGTACAAATTTTCAAGCAAATCACAACAAACCTATCGGTACACCTAAACCAACCGAGGTTGTTGCTGATACCACAAAGGTACAAATTTTCAAGCAAATCACAACGTGATTTTTCACGAAGAGGATTTGATTTGGTTGTTGCTGATACCACAAAGGTACAAATTTTCAAGCAAATCACAACATAAGAAGAATCAAAGAGACTATGACGATGGTTGTTGCTGATACCACAAAGGTACAAATTTTCAAGCAAATCACAACACGGTGAAACTCAGAGTATATATCTTCGTGTTGTTGCTGATACCACAAAGGTACAAATTTTCAAGCAAATCACAACATGCTGGTGTTAACTTGGAACGTGTTAACCGTTGTTGCTGATACCACAAAGGTACAAATTTTCAAGCAAATCACAACTTATAAAGGACATTCCCATCGGGTATTGTGTTGTTGCTGATACCACAAAGGTACAAATTTTCAAGCAAATCACAACTCCGTTTCTCTTGTTAAGATTTTTCTTAAGTTGTTGCTGATACCACAAAGGTACAAATTTTCAAGCAAATCACAACGAATTTGCGCTATATATCCTAACTCTGGCGTTGTTGCTGATACCACAAAGGTACAAATTTTCAAGCAAATCACAACCAGAACAAGGCGTATATCAGCGTAATAGACGTTGTTGCTGATACCACAAAGGTACAAATTTTCAAGCAAATCACAACACAAACCAACCGTTCTCGTCGGAGAAGGTGTTGTTGCTGATACCACAAAGGTACAAATTTTCAAGCAAATCACAACTACCTGCGTTAACACGCTTAATTAGATCGGGTTGTTGCTGATACCACAAAGGTACAAATTTTCAAGCAAATCACAACATTAACGGGGTGTCCTGCATCAAGTTACGTGTTGTTGCTGATACCACAAAGGTACAAATTTTCAAGCAAATCACAACAGCTAGATGATACATATTCGCAGGCTGATAGTTGTTGCTGATACCACAAAGGTACAAATTTTCAAGCAAATCACAACGTAATGCCGTTATGCCCTCGCCTACTTTCGGTTGTTGCTGATACCACAAAGGTACAAATTTTCAAGCAAATCACAACTGGTTCTAATTCTACTGGCTATACATTAGAGTTGTTGCTGATACCACAAAGGTACAAATTTTCAAGCAAATCACAACGTATGTGTGCAATATACCCTAATTCTGGCGTTGTTGCTGATACCACAAAGGTACAAATTTTCAAGCAAATCACAACCCGTCTATGATAACGCTAACGTGGCGTATAGTTGTTGCTGATACCACAAAGGTACAAATTTTCAAGCAAATCACAACGCATCTGGTACGGATAAGAATAAAAATCTTGTTGTTGCTGATACCACAAAGGTACAAATTTTCAAGCAAATCACAACATATTTTTGTGCACAATTCAAAATTAAACAGTTGTTGCTGATACCACAAAGGTACAAATTTTCAAGCAAATCACAACATTGAGCAAGCGGATATTGTTAAGCCTAATGTTGTTGCTGATACCACAAAGGTACAAATTTTCAAGCAAATCACAACGTTTGGATGGTAATTTAAATTTATTATATGTTGTTGCTGATACCACAAAGGTACAAATTTTCAAGCAAATCACAACACACGTGCTGAAATTCTCTATCAGAATCAGGTTGTTGCTGATACCACAAAGGTACAAATTTTCAAGCAAATCACAACGCCACCAAATGGTTGCTACGGACAATCGTAGTTGTTGCTGATACCACAAAGGTACAAATTTTCAAGCAAATCACAACAAAAGTGTGTGTGTATTCTGTATCTGGTAGTTGTTGCTGATACCACAAAGGTACAAATTTTCAAGCAAATCACAACTGATGCTGGTATTAACCCTTATATTGCTGGTTGTTGCTGATACCACAAAGGTACAAATTTTCAAGCAAATCACAACTTATCGTAAGGAAATGTATTTGCTTCGTACGTTGTTGCTGATACCACAAAGGTACAAATTTTCAAGCAAATCACAACTACAATGCAACGCAAAATCAGGATATATTGTTGTTGCTGATACCACAAAGGTACAAATTTTCAAGCAAATCACAACACACCTTCGCAAAGGCTTCTATCGGTGCTGGTTGTTGCTGATACCACAAAGGTACAAATTTTCAAGCAAATCACAACGTAAATGTTCATACTTTATAAAGTGTTAAGTTGTTGCTGATACCACAAAGGTACAAATTTTCAAGCAAATCACAACTCATATTGCAAAGATAACTATTATATATAGTTGTTGCTGATACCACAAAGGTACAAATTTTCAAGCAAATCACAACCTTCGGTCAAGATACTATTGATGCGATGTTGTTGTTGCTGATACCACAAAGGTACAAATTTTCAAGCAAATCACAACTTATGTATAACGATTATCATTTAAATAGAGGTTGTTGCTGATACCACAAAGGTACAAATTTTCAAGCAAATCACAACCGTACTAGTTTATGAGTTCTCTCGAAAAGGGTTGTTGCTGATACCACAAAGGTACAAATTTTCAAGCAAATCACAACGTGCCAACGTTAATGAGCCTGCTGGTAATGGTTGTTGCTGATACCACAAAGGTACAAATTTTCAAGCAAATCACAACAGCAGCAGGAGCAGGAGCAGGTGTAGGAGGGTTGTTGCTGATACCACAAAGGTACAAATTTTCAAGCAAATCACAACATAATGGTCGCCGTCTTCTCACTGGTCAATGTTGTTGCTGATACCACAAAGGTACAAATTTTCAAGCAAATCACAACTTAACAATGGTAGCCGTGAATATTCTTCAGTTGTTGCTGATACCACAAAGGTACAAATTTTCAAGCAAATCACAACCTTCATACTTCTTTTGAGTTTCAACTAATAGTTGTTGCTGATACCACAAAGGTACAAATTTTCAAGCAAATCACAACACTACCACTTCACCATCATCGTTAAGCTCGTTGTTGCTGATACCACAAAGGTACAAATTTTCAAGCAAATCACAACTACTTGCTGTTGTGATAGTGAGCCAAACTGTTGTTGCTGATACCACAAAGGTACAAATTTTCAAGCAAATCACAACGCTTGATGTGGTTAATTCTAACCCTGTTAGGTTGTTGCTGATACCACAAAGGTACAAATTTTCAAGCAAATCACAACTGCTTTATTCTTTGTATCAAAAGGCGTTGAGTTGTTGCTGATACCACAAAGGTACAAATTTTCAAGCAAATCACAACCGAGTACGGCAAAAACACTAAACGCCCGCAGTTGTTGCTGATACCACAAAGGTACAAATTTTCAAGCAAATCACAACTATGTTTCAATCGGAAAGACCTCCGCACATGTTGTTGCTGATACCACAAAGGTACAAATTTTCAAGCAAATCACAACCGGCGAGTTGGTTGTCTTTGTTTCCATCCTGTTGTTGCTGATACCACAAAGGTACAAATTTTCAAGCAAATCACAACAACCCTCTTATACCCCATTCTCCTATTGTAGTTGTTGCTGATACCACAAAGGTACAAATTTTCAAGCAAATCACAACGACTGCCAAAAATGCAATTTGACAAGCTAAGTTGTTGCTGATACCACAAAGGTACAAATTTTCAAGCAAATCACAACCGCGCGCGTATATCTAATGCGCGTGCGTTTGTTGTTGCTGATACCACAAAGGTACAAATTTTCAAGCAAATCACAACGACTACTGGTCAAATTCCGTTGGCTTCTCCGTTGTTGCTGATACCACAAAGGTACAAATTTTCAAGCAAATCACAACACTGGTCAGTCATTCGGTTACGTACCTCGTGTTGTTGCTGATACCACAAAGGTACAAATTTTCAAGCAAATCACAACAAGAAGTCAGCAGAGAAGATGCGCCCTTTTGTTGTTGCTGATACCACAAAGGTACAAATTTTCAAGCAAATCACAACAACACGCTTGTTGTAGTCCTCAACTTGTGGTTGTTGCTGATACCACAAAGGTACAAATTTTCAAGCAAATCACAACAATTTCTTTTCTCTTTTGCTATCGCATCTAGTTGTTGCTGATACCACAAAGGTACAAATTTTCAAGCAAATCACAACAATATTAAGAATAAGCGTGACCTCGACGATGTTGTTGCTGATACCACAAAGGTACAAATTTTCAAGCAAATCACAACATGTCGTGTATCGCAACCTTACTATTGTAGGTTGTTGCTGATACCACAAAGGTACAAATTTTCAAGCAAATCACAACACGTTTAAATGCTCGTGGTCGCCGATTGTAGTTGTTGCTGATACCACAAAGGTACAAATTTTCAAGCAAATCACAACGGACTTAGATTATGCTGACCTCCCAGCGGAGTTGTTGCTGATACCACAAAGGTACAAATTTTCAAGCAAATCACAACAGATAGGGGGTTAATTCCGTCTCAATCAACGTTGTTGCTGATACCACAAAGGTACAAATTTTCAAGCAAATCACAACTACAAACGTACTTTTGTATTAAAGTATCTGTTGTTGCTGATACCACAAAGGTACGAATTTTCAAGCAAATCACAACACCTATTCCATAATGTAACATTTACGCTACGTTGTTGCTGATACCACAAAGGTACGAATTTTCAAGCAAATCACAACTGCTAAGCTCGCAATAAGTTAGCTAAAGAGAAGAGAAAGTGTAAGAAGGATGAGGAAAAAATTGCAGATTATGAGCATCAAGTAGCCGAGTTAGAACGTAGTAAAAAAACTTTGGCATAGATTCAGTAAAAAGTCTTTATGATATTGACTTAAAGTCTTGGGCAAAGGAACTGACTAATGCTATTGTTGGTGCATGGAGTAGGGGAGAGGATGTTGCGAAGTCATTCCATGACAAGGTAAGAGATTTGATGAAGAATCTTACAACTAATATTCTTTCACAGAAGATCCTTGAAAATACATTAAAAGGTGTTGAGAGATTAATCAACGACAAGATGAAAGCCAAGAGTGGCAAATTAGATGAAAATGATATTTGGGATTTGGCAGAACGGATAGAGAAAGAAAGTTTATCTGCTATTGAATATGTCTAGGATATTTAACGCACTAAAAGCAAAGGGTTTAGATTTGTCTCAAAATGGTTCAAGTTCCATAGGTAATAGCATTAAGTCTGTTACTGAAGAAACGGCTAATATACTCGCCTCGTATCTCAATGCAATTAGACTTGATGTCTCCGTAGACCGAGTGAATATTCAGAAGATTACAGACGCTGTTGCGAATATGCCCGAGATGAGTGACATCGTCCACTCATAGTTGACACAACTCACTACACTCGTTAGTCTTGCGCAGTACCGCAACGGACGGTTAGATGAAATGTATAATTGGATGCGGTCTGTCACCAAAGAGGGTGGAACAAAACATTTGGCAGTATAGATAAAGCGGGGCTTATAGTAAGCTCCACTTTATTAAATGTTATGCTAAAATTTTATTTACTCCTATTGTATTTGTTATATTGAACTGCCATAACTCCTTTTGATGGTATAGGATAAAAAGTAACTGATAACGATGCTTCTTTTGTAGTTAAAGCATTAATAAAAACGTATTTTCCGTTAAAATCTCTTGGTATGACTTCATACCTCTCTGCTAAGAAATCAGATATGTTAGAGATATTTAATGTTGCTTTTAATAGAACGATACAATAATCAAGTTTCCCATCCTTAAATACATAGTTTATTGCTTTGTCATTAAAGCTGTCGGTGTATGAGATAAAATCTCCTTTATCTACAATAGTTTCCCTAGATCCTTGATAATCTCCTCTTTACTTCTGCCAAAGTCAGTAATAGGGTCTTTGTATAGGAAATATTGTGGTGTAACCGTTACTTTATACTTCTTTGTTCTTAATCATAACCTTAAAAACTTTGGTACAGGTAGTTAAAGTTTTTCTATGCTTGAAAAATACACTTCTTGATCAGCTGTATTTAATAATGCAAAGATACTAATTTTAAAGCCAATCACAACCTATGAGATGGTTTCCGTAGTTCTTTGCCGATTTATTTATACCCTCTCTGCTTATTTTAACGAATATATACACGTTTTGTAACTGATAATTGAGGTGGAAATTCATTTTTATTGTAACTTTGTCTTGTGTTTAGGACATTGGAGAAGTTGAGTGCTTATTGGAGTTAGACTAAATAAGAGTATTCCCTCCTAAGTTCACAAATTATAAGAGCCAATATGACTTTATTGCTTTCAGATAACAGGCAAGACAATGAGCAAGCAAGTATTTCAGACAGACTCCCGTCAGCGTTGGAGTTAT
>ERZ773066.329-NODE-329-length-27559-cov-6.872637_pt1 | contig 27559 bp, 22 predicted proteins | sample MGYA00580573_ERZ773066 | MGnify/ENA primary metagenome ERZ773066 (study PRJEB29015, sample SAMEA2738128) | human oral metagenome | biome: human oral; feature: human-associated habitat; material: saliva | place: China | collected 2203 ... | reverse complement strand
GGGAATCGAACCCGCGCTGTCAGCTTGGGAAGCTGAAGTTCTACCATTGAACTACGCCCGCGAGGCGCCGAGCACGCAGTCGGTGCTACCAACGCAACTCGTTCATCATAGCGGCTCACTTGAGTTCAGTCCAAAGCTTCGGACATAGACTATGAGCTGTGACTTCACCCAACCCGCGCCCCGTTGTTGCCGCCGCGATCTTTGATCGCCTCCCCCACCCAAGCGCGCTTTTGTGCGCCTCGCGCTCCTATCCGGAAGATTTACGAGGCCTCTTCGAGCTCCCCGGCGGAAAGGTTGAGGAAGGCGAAGACCCCGTGCGCGGCCTCGTACGTGAAATCGACGAAGAACTGGGGTGCGCGCTGGTGGTCGACCAGCCGGTCCTCTCCCCCGAGGGACCATGGTGGCCAATCCTTGCTGGACGCGTCATGGCGGTGTGGGGATGCACGCTTGCAAACCCCGACCAGCAGCTCACTCCCGGGCACTCCCACCTGGAACTGCGGTGGACTCGCCTTGACGAGGTCCTTGATCTGCCGTGGATTCCCGCAGATCTTCCCATCGTTGAAGCTGCGATCGAGCAGTACTCTTCTGCGGCTACCTGTTGATGGGCATCGTCCACACACCCGATTTTGATTCAGACACTTCTGCTTTTTCTGTCAGAATAGATGTATGCCGAAGATTATTGGGGACTCGCTAGCCGACCATCGAGAGCTCACGCGTAACCGCCTTTTCGATGCGCTCGCCAGCCTGCTCGCCGAGCAGCCTTTCGATTCAATATCGATGTCCCAAATCGCCACGCGCGCAAAAGTCGGCCGCACTGCGGTCTACAACCACTTCCCCGACAAGGAAGTCCTCCTTCTTGAGTTCATGCGTCGCGTCACTCTGCAGTTCTCCCAACGTCTTGAAGAAGCAATCGCACAAGTCAACGATCCCCTTGCCCAATTGCGTATCTATATCCGCGCACACCTGGAGATGACGACCCGCTACCACCTGAATTCGACTTTTAACCTGCGCACTCAGATCTCGCGGGAAAACTCCGCGCACCTGCACGATCACGCAACAATCATCTCGACCAGGCTCCTGGAAATCCTCGGCCGATGCATGGAAAGCGGAGTAATTCCCAAACAAAATCCACATGCCCTCATCCCGCTGATCCACTCATGCTTGGCAGGCAATCGCCTCCCCGCCAATCCCCAGCAGCGCGAGGCGACGATCGCCACCGTGCAAACCTTCATTCTTCGAGGCGTCGGCGCGGATATCCCCATTACTTCCTCCGCGCAACGTTCCTCCTCGGTTGAGAACGCCTCAGAGGACGGTGCAGATGACAGAGAAACAGCCGGAGATACCGCCTACATGCGTTGCCCCATCAGCGCATGAGCACTTGTGATCTCGCAAACTCCTATAAGATCGTGGAATAAGTGACCGGTACACGCCGTTGAGCTAAACATGACCCGGGGCGTGTGCCCCTCACCGAAAAAAGGAGTACCCACATGAGCACGATCGCGCTCACCTCGGAAAACTTCAACGAGACCATCAACTCTGACAAGATCGTACTGGTGGATTTCTGGGCAACCTGGTGCCCCCCCTGCCGCCAGTTCGGCCCGATCTTCGAAGCAGCCTCAGAGCGTCACGAAGATGTTGTTTTCGCCAAGGTTGATACCGATGCCAACCAGGACATCGCCGCAGCACTGGAGATCGCATCAATCCCGACCCTGATGATCTTCCGCGAAGGCGTCCTGATCTTCCGCAACTCCGGCGCAATCCCCGGAGCAGCCATTGATGACCTCGTCTCCCAGGCACAGGCCCTCAACATGGAAGAGGTCCACGCAGAGGTCGCGAAGCAGGAAGCTCAGAACGACTGACCTCACTCAGTACTGACTTCGTACGACAGATAAGTGGTGGGGACGGCCAAGCCGTCCCCACCACTTATTGCTTACCTAGGAGCGCATCCGTTCAGGCGGCACCCACGCAGTACGCGCAAGAACCCGGCTCGTTCGACATGCTCTAGCCCTGTAGCTCAGCAGCAACCAGCTCAGCCAGCTGAATTGCATTCAGAGCTGCGCCCTTGCGCAGGTTATCGCCACTCACCACGAAAACAATGCCGCGGTTATCCGGAACGGCCTGGTCCTGGCGAATACGGCCGACCAAGACATCATCTTCACCGGCAGCCTCAAGCGGGGTCGGAATGTCGACGACGCGAACTCCGGGAGCACTGTTGAGCGCGGCCACGGCCTCGTCGCGAGAAATCGAAGCGGGGAACTCGGCGTGGACGGTCATCGTGTGTGCGGTCAGGACCGGTACGCGCACGCAGGTACCACTCACAAGCAGATTGGGAGCATGCAGGATACGACGCGATTCGTTACGGAGCTTCTGCTCTTCGTCGGTCTCGAAGCTGCCATCGTCAACAATCGAACCGGCCAAGGGCACAACATCGAAAGCGATGGGGGCAACGTAAACCTGGGGAGTACCGAAATCAACGGCATGTCCGTCGGTGGTCAGGCCCTCGAGGTTCTGATCGACGGTGCCGCGAACCTGATCGAGGAGCTCACGAACACCCTTGAGTCCCGAGCCAGACACGGCCTGGTAAGAGGACACGGTCAGACGCTCAATACCGCCAGCAGCTTGCGCAAGCGGCTTAATTGCAGGCATGACGGCCATGGTCGTGCAGTTCGGGTTGGCGATGATTCCCTTGGGGCGATCGGCGATATCTGCACCGTTCACTTCGGAGACGACCAGCGGGACCTCGGGGTCCTTGCGCCATGCGGAGGAGTTGTCGACGACTACGGCGCCGGCCTCGGCAAACTTCGGCGCGTACTCGCGCGAGGCCGTTGCACCCGCGGAGAAGATCGCGATGTCGATCCCGGAGAAGTCAGCGGTCGCGACGTCTTCAACGACGACCTCTGTGCCCTTCCACGGGAGTGTCGAACCCGCCGAGCGAGCGGAGGCAAAGAAACGAATCGTTTCAACCGGGAAGTTTCGCTCTTCCAGGATTGTGCGCATCACGCGACCAACCTGGCCCGTCGCACCGACAACAGCAACCGTCAAACCAGCCATTTTCAGCCTCTCTTTGTGTAAATACGCGTTCTCAGCGGCCCGTGCCAGCGTAGACAACGGCCTCGGAAACTTCGGCATCCATGCCGAAAGCAGAGTGGACAACTGCAACCGCGCGGTCCAGGTCTTCCAATCGAGTCACGATCGACAGACGAATCTCGGAAGAAGAAATCAGATCGATGTTGATTCCCGCCTCAGACAGCGCAGCGAACAGGCGTGCGGCGACACCCGGGTTGGTGCGCATGCCAGTACCCACCAGCGAAAGCTTGCCGATGTTCGGGTTGTAGAGGACCTCTTGGAAACCGATCTCTTCCTTCGCGGCATCCAAAGCATCCAGAGCAACCTGGGCGTCGGCCTCGGGAATGGTGAAGGTGATGTTCGCGCGAGTGCGATCGCCGACGGGGATGTTCTGGACGATCATGTCAATATTGGCGCCCGCAGCAGCAATGGTCTTAAAGACCTTCGCCGCGCGACCGGGGTGGTTCGGGACGCCGGCAACAGTGATCTTGTCCTGGCCGCGGTCATGGGCAATTCCAGAAATGATGGGCTGTTCCATCTGTCCTTCTTTCGGGTCGAGGAATGCGGCCTCGGGAACCAGGCCTTTAAGTGAGGGGGACGCAGGGGTGTCGGAAATCCAGGTTCCATCTTTCTCAGAGAAAGAAGAACGCACGTGCAAAGGAACCTTGTAGCGGCGGGCAAACTCAACGGCGCGCAGGTGGAGGATCTTCGCTCCGTGAGCGGCCAGCTCCAGGGTTTCTTCGGTCGAGATGGTGCGAACGCGGTGGGCCTTTTTTACGATTCGCGGGTCTGCAGAGAAAAGGCCATCGACGTCGGTGTAGATCTCGCAGACGTCGGCGTGGAGGGCGGCAGCGAGGGCGACCGCGGTCGTATCGGAACCACCTCGGCCCAGGGTCGTCACGTCCTCGTCATCGGAAATTCCTTGGAATCCGGCGACAATTGCGACCTGCCCTTCCGAGATTGCGCGGGCAATGCGCTCGGGAACCATGCCGGTGATTTGTGCGCGGCCGTAGGCGGAGGTCGTGTGAATGCCTGCTTGTGCGCCGGTGAAGGCCTGAGCGGCAACACCCAATTCGTTAATCGCCATAGACAGGAGGGCCATCGAAATACGCTCGCCCGCGGTGAGGAGAATATCCATTTCACGTTCGGGAGCATGCTCGGTAATCTGAGCGGCCGTGTCCAAGAGGTCGTCAGTTGTATCGCCCATTGCGGAGACAACAACAACGAGCTTGTGTCCGGCATTTCGAGTGTCGACGATGCGTTTTGCAACGCGTTTGATCGCTTCGACATCGGCGACGGACGAGCCTCCGTACTTTTGCACGATGAGCGCCACGAGTAGTCCTAACTGTCTGTGTTCTGGTTTCCTTCCCTAATCGTGGCGAAAGTTTGGGGTTGCTGCGACTTTTGACCAACACGTGAACGTTTGTACCAATTTGTAAACGTAACTTACCGTACATACCGGAGCCTTCGTGGCATGGGAGAATAGTGTGAGCTCGGCTCCCAAGAAAGGAACGCACGATGTCGCACACGGTTTACGGCACTCCCGTTGTTCATGGAGTGTCCTACGCACCGATCGTATGGACATCACGTCACCCCCTCCCCCCCACAGAGTTCACCGAGCTTCCCCCCAAAGAGCGCGCCGCATGTGCCGCGCATTTGGAAGAGATCTGCCGAAGCGTCGGCGATGACCTCTTCGCCCAGTCCGAACAGGCCTATGGCGATGTCTCCGACGTGCTCATGATGACTGCTTCCCTAGCGACCGATCCCAGCTGGATTGCGGAGGCACAATCGTGGATTTATTCCGGGGTACCCGCTCCTCAGGCGGTTGTTCGCGCGACCGAAAAGTTCACTGAGGTCTTCCGCGCTTCGGGCGGACTCATGCTCGAGCGCGTGGCGGACCTCAAGGACGTGCGCGACCTCATTCTTGCCCACTTAGCTGCTTCCTCAGGTGACGAGGCCAGCGATGCGCGCGTGCATGCGCGGAAGGTACAGGCGGCCTCGGAAAGCCCCTATATTCTCTGCGCGCGGGATTTGTCGCCTTCGGACACGGCGCATCTCAACCCCGCGCACTGCGTGGGAATCGTGACCCAGCTGGGCGGCCCCACCTCGCACACCTCGATCATCGCTCGCCAGCTGGGGATCCCCTGCATCGTGGCGGCTCGTCGCATCAACGAGATCCGCGCGGGCGAGTATGTGCTCATGGATGCTTTTGTGGGCTCCGTGACCACTGGCGTTCCCGAAAATGAGGCCCGCGAGGCCGTGGAGCGTGACCGACGCCGCGCCGAGGCCACCCTCAAATGGGCACCGCCCGCGCACACCTCGGATGATCATCCCGTGCGTTTGCTCGCAAATATCCACGACCTGGCCAGCGCGAAGGCTGCTGCTCGTTCCCCGCTTGCCGATTCGATTGGGCTTTTCCGTTCAGAAATTGCCTTCCTCAACGCGCAAACCGAGCCTTCCATTGAGGAACAGACCGAGTTTTATTCGAGTATTTTCCAAGAGTTCCAGGGGTATTCAGTGTGCGTGCGCACGCTGGATGCGGGCTCCGATAAGCCGCTGGCCTATGCGACGATTCCCGGCGAGGAGAACCCGGCTCTTGGCGTTCGCGGGATCCGAACCTCAGGCCCGCATCCGCAGATTCTCCAAAACCAGCTCGAGGCGATTGCGTTTGCGGCGATGCGTCAGCGTGAGACTTCGGTTTCGGTGATGGCGCCGATGGTGTCAACGGCTGCCGAGGCCAAGTGGTTTGTCTCCTCGGTTCGCCAGCTCTCCGAGCGTTTCGAGGTCGAGCTGCATGCTGGGGTGATGATTGAGGTCCCCGCGGCGGCACTGATGATCGATTCAATCATGGAGCACGTGGACTTCGTGTCGATTGGTTCGAACGACCTCATCCAGTACACGATGGCTTCGGACCGCCTCTCACCGGACCTTGCCGAGTATTCCGATCCGTGGCAACCCGCGCCTTTGCGCTTGATTGCACAGGTTGCACACGCTGGCCTCACGCACGGGGTGAGCGTGAGCGTGTGTGGCGAGGCCGCGGCCGACCCGCTGCTCGCCTGCGTTTTCGCGGGTATGGGTGTGCCCGCGCTGTCGATGCCACGCTTGGCTATTCCCTCGGTCGGTGCGCAGCTTGCTCAGGTGAGCCTGGCACAGTGCCGCTTGGCTGCTGCTTCCGTTGTCGAGGCCGCTGACCCGGGCGATGCGCGCTACCGCGCGCGCACCGCGCTCGAAGTGGAGTTCTAAGAACCCTTGTCAGCGACTTTGACTGAAACTCGCTAACTCATTCACCGATCGCCGGCAAGATGACCGAGAAGGTCGTTCCGTGTTCACCGGGCTTACCTTCGCCTTCGCATAAGGTGTCGACGTCCACCCGGCCGCCCAAGGCCTCGGCAATCGAAGAAACGATCGACAGACCAAGGCCAGACGATCCCTTACCCTGACGCGAGCGCGAAGTGTCGCCTCGGACGAAACGATCAAAGACGGTTGCGCGCAACTCGGGCGGAATACCCGGGCCGTCATCGGCAACACTCATGCGCACAAACCCGGGCGCCGAGGCCCCGCCGCCGATCACCTGCACACCAACCTTGACGCGCGTGCCCGCTGGGGTGTGGATTCGCGCATTATTCACCAGGTTTGCGAAGACCTGGCGAAGCGCAGACTCATCACCCAGCACGGTGCAGGAAGTGCAGGAATCGGCCTCGTCATCAATTTCGGGAAGGTCCAGGCTCCACTGGTGATCCGGACCCGCTGCATGGGCGTCTGACACTGCGTCGATAGCCAATGGGATCACGTCGACCGGATCGCTGGCCAGTTCACGTCCCGCATCAAGGCGAGCCAACAGCAGAAGATCCTCAACCAGACCGGACATACGCGCGGACTCAGATGCGATTCGCGAAAGCGCGAGCTCTTGGTCCGTTGCCCCTCGTTGAAGAAGCTGCGTGTAACCCTGAATTGATGCCAAAGGAGTTCGGAGTTCGTGCGAAGCATCGGCGACAAATTGACGCAGGCGCTGCTCGGATTCCGCGCGGGCCTGAAGCGCAGTTTCAACATTGTCGATCATGGTATTCAACGCGAAACCAACATCGCCAACTTCATCCCCGGGTTGCGCAATGGAGTAATCAACGCGTTGGAAATCCTCAACTGTTGGAGTGGCAATCAGGTCCTTGGAGCCGATGCTTCGCGCGGTTGCCGCTACCTCGCCCAAAGGAAGCATTTCCCTGCGAATCCACTTGCGACCGATGAAAGTCGCGCCGGCGATCACGACAAGAGCGATGACGCCTTCAAGAGCCACCAACATAATCAGCGTCGAGTTATTGGCTGCCAAAGACAGGCCGACGACCAGTGTCCGCGACTCTGATTGAGCGCACATGATCCTGAAAGTACCTAAATTCGGCAAGCTGACATTGTGTCCATGTCCATCACAGCGCAAGGAGAGAATCTGCTGCTGAGCGGCGCTATCGAGCTCCACCACATCAAATTGCTTGACGACACCTGAAACGATCTCATCGTCGTCCTTGATGAGCTGCAACTGGCCTTCTGCCGAACCTGGGCCTCGCAAACCACGCGGTCCGTGTTCACTTGGCGAAGCAGAGGAACTTGGGGAATTCGAATGCGATGGACCGTGGTCATCATCGTGGTCATCCTGGTCCTCCTGTGACCCAGCCGTCGGAGGAGGGGGCGGAGGAACAGGTTGCTGCAAGCTGAGCTCTGCGTTCTTTTCAAGCCTGCTGAGCATGGATTCAAGCGAACTATCGATCTTGGAAGTCATCCACGAATGCATTGCGAGCGCCGAGGCGGCAAGCATGGTGACCAACGCCAAAGCGACGGCTGCAGCAAGAAAACGACTCAGGCGAACAGTGAGAAGACGCGATCGCTTGCGCTTCGTTTGAGGAGCATTGTGCTTTGGAGTGCGCGCCTGTGATTCGGTATTCGAAACTTGGGGGGCGGAGCTTGTCATTGGCACTCCTACGAGGCGGGCCTGAGGATATAACCGGCTCCCCTGACCGTGTGAATCATGGGGTCACGCCCAGCATCGATCTTCTTACGCAAATACGAAATGTAGAGCTCGACGATGTTCGCCTGACCACCGAAGTCGTAGGACCACACGCGGTCGAGAATCTGCGACTTCGACAAGACAACGTTCGGGTTTTCCATGAAGTACCGCAGCAGCTCGAATTCGGTGTTCGTGAGCGTAATCGCTTCACCACCACGAGCAACGTCATGCGAGTCCTCGTCCAAGGTCAGATCGCCAACGGTCAGAACACGTTCAGCGGTGACCGAAGCCATTCCAGATCGGCGAAGCAGTGCGTCAATACGCGCAGTGACTTCATCCAAGTCGAAGGGCTTTGTCACGTAGTCATCGGCACCGGCACGCAGTCCGGCAACGCGATCAGCCACCGCGTCACGTGCCGTCAAGAACAGGACAGGAAGGTGCGGCTTGCGCTTACGCAGGCGTTCCAAGGTTTCCATTCCATCGAGGCCGGGCATCTGGATATCCAAAACGACCACATCGGGGTCAAAAGTATCGGCCTTATCCAAGGCTTCCCAGCCATTGGCCGCGGTTTTTGTCTCCCAGCCCTGATGCCTCAAGGCCGATCCCAAGAGTTCAGCGAGGACAGATTCATCGTCAACGACAAGAATGCGCACGGGCGTCCCATCGGGGCGGATGAAGTTGGATTCTGCTGTACTCACGTCGAGATCCTTTCACAGTTTCCGTCGACATTCAGGACATGTTGCGCCGGCCTTCCATTGCCCGGCCCAGGGTAATGGAATCCGCGTATTCAAGGTCGCCGCCCACGGGAAGCCCCATGGCCAGACGCGTTGTTGTCACGCCAATGGTGGACAGGGTTCTGGCCAAATACGAGGCCGTTGCTTCCCCTTCGATATTCGGGTTCGTTGCGATGATGATTTCTTGAACGACACCGTCAGAGAGACGCCCCAAGAGCTGGCGAATCCTGAGCTGATCGGGACCAATTCCGTGGATCGGGTCAATGGCTCCGCCCAGCACGTGGTAGCGTCCGCGGAATACTCGAGAATTCTCGATCGCTTGAATATCCTTCGGTTCCTGCACGACACAAATAATGCTGGGATCGCGGCGAGGATCGCGACAAATCGAGCATTCATCGTCTTCTGTGAGATTCCCACACACCGAGCAATGCTTGACCTGGTTGCGCACCGCATTGATCGCGGTGGTCAAGCGCTCTACGTCCTCAGGTTCGGCCTCGAGAAGGTGCAAAGCCATGCGTTGCGCGCTCTTTGGCCCAACCCCGGGAAGCTGGCCAAGTTCATCAATGAGATCTTGAAGAGCTCCTTCGTACACGCGTCACCACCCTCCCTGGCCATCAGTCTTCTGCTCAATGATGGTTCCGCCCAGAATATCCAAAACCGCGGGAATCCCGAAGAGATTCGACTCGGACATATCCTCATCATCGATGCTGGCGCTATCGTCTTCCGCAGCAGAAACAGTGGGCACCTCGAAGGGTTCATCCTCTGTTTCCGGCGAGGCCTCTTCCGCGTCGCTCTCATCCGTTTCCTCACGCGCACTCACCGCAGTGAAGCGCTGCGAGGGCAAGGGCGTGACCTCTGCAAAAGCAGGAACCGAGGGCACCGATTCCTCTTCTTCGGGATCAAAACTGGGCGGTTGAATGACCGCCTCGCTCCATCCCGAGGTCGGGGTAAAACACTCTGATTCGTCTTCATCGTCGTCTTCAGGCTGATCGAGTGCACTATTCCGAGGGGCCGCTGGCTTTGGCGTTGGCTCCGGCACTGGCTGCGAGGAAGCAGGCGCTTCAAGCTCTGCGTTGCTGTCTTCATCGCTGTCTTCGCCAGGATCAAAAGGGGGCGGCTCCTGGGTACGCCAATCGTACGACGCGGGGGATTGCGGGTCATAGGGCTGCGTTGCATCAATCGGCTGAGCTGGAACACGCAACCCCTGCTCGGTCGGGGCATTGGTTTCCGGGGACTCCGGAGGCGTCGCAACCTGCCAAACGGGTGCTTCCTGCGGTGCCTCGGCGCGATGCTCAACTTCGCGACGCTGCCCGCCACGCTGGGGTGCCGACTGTTGGCCAGCTCCCTGCGTGGGCGGCGTAGCTACAGCATGCGCGTTGGCAGAAGGCGTTGAAACCGCCGGGCCACCACCTGCTTGTCCAACCTGCGCGCTAACATGCAGGCGAATACCGAGGACGTCATAGATTGTTTCTTCAACGATTTGGGCCCGGCCACCATTGGTGAAGCTGGCAACCATTCCCTGACTGGGGAAGAGCAATACCAATTGATCCCCATCAACGGCACCCAATTGCCCATTTTGCGAGAGCAAACTCCACACAACCCTGCTGTGGGTCGCGAGGCGTTCAACGACATCACCCCAACGCTGACGGATGAGGTCGGCACCAGCTGCTCCCCCAGCAGAATGGCTTGGGGCCGGCGCGGGAGTAGTGGCGGGGGTGGGCGTGGAGGCCTGTGCGGGGGCCTCGACCTTGACAGGTGCAGATGCCGGTTCCGGTTCCGGAGCAGAAGCAGAGGCGTCTCCCCCACGCTGCGCCGGCTGAGCAACTTCCCACCCAGTTGAAGAAGCAGGAGATTCCACGCGAGCTTCGGGAACGGACTGGGGCTGAATCTGAGGCTGAACCTGGCTCTGAGGAGCACCCTGCTCCCCATTCTTTTCGGCCTTCTTTCGAGCCAAGGCCTCACGCGCTTGGCGAGCGCCAAAGGAACCCGCGCCCGCAGGCTTTTCTGCAGGCGCCCCTCCGCCAACGAGGCCAACTCCGCCAGAAAGCGGACCAGAGCCACCACCGGGCTGTCCTTGGGTAGAAGCGACATATCCTGCGTCAGAGTGTGCGCTTGGGGCGGGTACCAAGATCCGGCCGATCAAGAGTTCAAGTTGAAGCCGAGGCGAGGTTGCACCCGTCATAGAACGCAAAGCCTGATCGGTCAGATCAGCGGCGCGCGAAAGCGCCTGAGTCCCCCAGTTCTTTGCCTGGATGCTCATGCGTTCAAATTGATCGTGTGGGGTGCCAACCAGAACATCACTGGCCCCGTCACCCGCGACAGCGATGATCAACAGGTCGCGCAGACGTTGGAGAAAATCCTCAACAAAACGACGCGGATCATGCCCCGAGGACACCATCTTTTCAATGACGCGATACGCGGCGCTTCCGTCGCCACCGGCAAGAGCATCAACGCTCTCATCCAAAAGCGCGGTATCCGTGTAGCCGAGCAGTGCAACTGCGGTCTTATACGCGATTTCGCCCTCAATAGCACCGGCCATGAGCTGGTCCAAGACCGATAGCGAGTCACGTACAGAACCACCACCTGCGCGAATAACCAGAGGCAAAACACCTTCACCGACGCGGATGTTCTCCTCATCGCACAGGGTGTGCAGGTAGGGCTCCAAGATATCCGGTGGTACCAGCCGGAAAGGATAGTGATGCGTGCGGGAACGAATGGTTCCAATGACGCGTTCAGGTTCGGTCGTTGCGAAGATGAACTTCACGTGCTCGGGCGGCTCTTCCACGAGCTTAAGCAGGGCATTGAATCCCTGGGGGCTGACCATGTGGGCTTCGTCGATGATGAAGACCTTGTAGCGGTCACGCACCGGCGCAAAAGTGGCGCGCTCACGTAGGTCACGCGCGTCATCCACACCACCGTGCGAGGCAGCGTCAATTTCAACAACATCGAGTGATCCCGGGCCACCGGTTGCCAGTTCACGACAGGACTCACACTGACCGCAAGGCGTATCCGTTGGGCCTTCAGCGCAGTTCAGGCAGCGCGCCAAAATACGCGCAGAGGTTGTCTTGCCACACCCACGAGGACCAGAAAACAAGTACGCATGATTCACCCTGTGGGCGCGAAGAGCCGCACGAAGAGGTTCGGTCACGTGTTCCTGACCGATGACCTGTTCGAAGGTGTCGGGCCTGTACCGGCGATAAAGAGCTGTCGTCACACTTGAACTTTACGGCCCCGCGCGCTCATTTGCGTCCTGTTTTCACCCCAAGCCGCAGAAACACCGCAAAAATTATAAAAGTGGAGGTCCAAGCAGTTTCCCACTTGGACCTCCACTAACCCACGTCTATGCCACCGACTCAGCGGCGGCAACACGCATTAGGAGATGTGGCCTCGGCGACGGAGTGCAAGGAGCACGCCACCGGCGACCAGCGCAGCAAGACCCACACTCAGGACTCCGGACTCAGCGCCTGTACGCGCCAACTTCGAGGGCACAGCCTTCGGGTTCGGCTGCTTCGGAGGCTGCGGAGCCGCAGGAACTTCCTTCTCCATGTATCCGAAGTCGACGTTCTCAACGGTCGGGTTCGACTCGCCAAGCTCGATCAGCTCGGACTGAGAATCCTTGAGCGTATCGGGATCAAGAGTGACCTCCAGGCCGTTCAAGACACCGGTCGTATCAACCTTCACGCGGTACTTGCCATCGGGCAGGTGCGAGAACTTGTATGCGCCGTTGGAATCCGTGGTGGTGGTCTCCACGACGTTTCCGTTCTCATCAAGCAAGGTCACCTTGACCGAGGGGAAACCAGGATCGCTGGGATCCTTGACGCCGTTGCGCGCCTCATCACGGAAGATCGTGCCGCTGATCGAGTTGTTCTCGATGTAACCGAAGTTCACACCGCTTTGAGTGCGGTTCGTGTTGCTCAGGGAGATCGTTCCAGAGGTCGAATCCGCGACGCCGTCGGGATCCTCGGTCTGGTCCAGGCCCTTGAGCGTTCCGGTCGTATCGACCTTGACGCGGTAGTCACCGGCGGGCAGCTTAGAGAAGCTGTAGGCGCCATTGGCATCCGTCGTTGTTGTCGCCACAACATTGCCCGCCGAATCGAGCAGGTTCACGGTGACACCCGCGTAGGGATTCTCGGTGGCATCGTGGGATTCACTGCGGTTTCCATCGCGGTAAATCGTGCCGGAGAGCGAGTAGTCCGGAACGTAACCGAAGTTGACGCCTTCCTTCACGCTCTGCGTTGGATCTAGAGTGATGGGCTCGGAGGCGTTGTCCTTCGTGCCATCGGGATCCTCGGTCTGCTCGGTGTCCGCAAGGGCGCCATCCTTCACAACCTTGACCGAGTAGGTGCCATCGGGCAGGTGCTCGAAGGAGTAGCTGCCATCCGCGGCGGTCTGAGTCGTCGCAATGACGTTGCCATTTTCATCGAGCAACTGGACGGTCTGACCTTCGTAGCCTTCCTCGCCGGAGTTCAGCGAAGAGGAACGGTTATCGTCGCGGTAAACAACGCCCTTGATGATGTTGTTCGGGTTGTAACCGAAGTTCACACCGGTCTGGGTCGGGTTGTCTGCACCGATCGAGATCTTCCCCGAGGCGTTGTCTTTGGTGCCGTCCGGGTCCTCGGTCTGGTCCATGTCCTTGATGGCGCCATCCTTGACGACCTTCACCGTGTAGTCACCGGCAGGCAGCTTGGAGAAGGAGTAATTTCCGTCGGCGTCGGTCGTGGTCGTTGCAACGATGTTGCCCGAGGCGTCAACCAAGTTGACGGTGACACCCTGGAAGACGGTCTCGCTTGCGTCCTTGGATTCGGAGCGGTTCGAATCGCGGTAGATGTTACCGGCGATCGAGTAGTCCGGAACGTAACCGAAGTTCACGCCAGACTTCTTCGGGTTGGCCTCGTTCAGAGTGATCTTTTCCGAGGCGTTGTCCTTGGTTGCGTCGGGGTCTTCAGTCTGCTCGGTATCCGCAAGCGCGCCGTCCTTCACAACCTTGATGGAGTAGTCGCCATCGGGAAGGTTGGAGAAGGAGTAGTGGCCGTTGGCATCGGTCGTCACGGTCGAGATGACGGTACCGTCCTTATCCAGCAGCTGAACGGTGACACCGGTGTATCCGGGCTCATTGCCGTTCTGGCTACCGTTGCGAGAATCATCGCGGTAGACGCTTCCCTCAATAGTGTTGTTGGAAACGTAACCGAAGTTGATGTTCTCGTGGATCGGATCCTCAAGCTTGAGCGTGTACACGCCAGAGGTATTGTCCGCGGTTCCATCCGGATCCTCGGTCTGTACCAGGTCAGCCAACGCTCCATCCTTGACGACGCGGACCTTGTAGTCGCCCGCTTCCAAGTTCTGGAACTTGTAGGCACCCTGCGCGTCGGTGGTCGTGGTGGCCACAACGTTACCTGTCGAGTTCAGCAGTTCGACAGTCACGCCCTGGTAGAGCTTCTCGCCGGCATCCAGCGCCTCGGAGCGGTTGCCATCGCGGTAAATCGTGCCCTTGAGGGTGTAGTTTGTTGCGAAGCCGAAATCGACCTTGTCCTTGGAAGGGCTGGCGTTGTTCAGGGTGAACTGTGCAGTCGAGTTCTGGGTTTGCTCCAGCTTCTTGAGCAGGTCTGACTGCTCAACGTCCACAGAGTACTTTCCTGCAGGCAGCTTGCCGAAGGAGTAAGAACCATCGGCCGCAGTCGTGGTAGTGGCGGCGACGTTTCCATCCTTATCCAGCAGGTTGACGGTGATCCCGCCAAATCCCTGTTCACCCGCACCCATCGACGAGTTACGGTCCTTGTCGTAGTAGACCGAACCCGTCACGGTGTAATTCTTTGCGTAACCGAAGTTCACATCGGTGACATCGGGATCATCACGCGTGAAGGTGATGGGGTTGGACTGTGAGTTTGCCGCGCCGCTGGGGTCTTCGGTCTGCTCGAAGCCAGCGAGCTTGCCCGTCGTATCCACCTTGACCGTGTAGGTACCGTCCAGCAGGCCGGGGAAGTTGTAATTTCCCGAGGCGTCAGTGGTGGTGGTTGCAACAACGTTGCCCGAGCCGTCGACCAGGGTGACAGTCACACCGGAGAGATTGATGTCATCCCCGTTCTTCGTCTTATCACGGTTTTCATCCTGGTAGATGTTGCCCGAGATCGCGTGCTTCTTCACGTAACCGAAGTTCACGTTCTCACGAACGGGGTTGTCCGTGTTGAGCGTAATTGCACCGGAGGCATTGTCCTTCGTGCCATCGGGGTCTTCGGTCTGAGTCAGGTTGGCGAGATCCCCATCCTTGACGACCTTGACCGTGTAGGTGCCCGCGTCGAGCTTAGCGAAGGCATAATTACCATCCGCGTCAGTCGTGGTGGTGGCAACAACTGCTCCGGCTGCGTCCACAAGGTTCATGGTGACACCGTTGAAGCCCTCTTCACCGGCGGTGTAGGACGAGGAGTCGTTCCTATCGAAGTAGACCTTGCCCGCGAGGCGGTGCTTGACGGTGATCGTCGTGCTTGCCTTGTTGTTGTTCAGGTTGACGTCGTAAGGAGGCAGATCCTTGAATTCGACGTTGTTGGTGATGGTCTTGCCATCTGTTCCATCGTTCAAGCGAACTGTCACGTACAGCGAGGCGTGGCTTCCCGCGGTCAGGTCGCCAATGGTCCACACTCCGCTGTTCGCATCGTAGGTGCCTGCAGCGGCGCCGGCCTCGCACGCGTCCGGGGTACCCGACACGTAGCCGGTGGGGCACATGAAGGATTCGGACTTCACGAAGGTGACGCCGTCAGGCAGTTTCTCCAAAACCTTGGTGTTCGCCGACAAGCCCTGACCCGTGTTTGCGGCGTCGACGCGGAAGGTTACTTCATCGCCGGGCGAGAGCGCCGAGGCATCGGAGGCGACGCTCTTGTTCAGCGCAACGTCGAAGGCCGAGGCGATAGCGACCTTGAAAGGTTCGCTGGGGAAGACCGCTTGGTTCGAGGAGGCCTGGGTTGCTGCGATTGCAACCGATTCGTAGGCCACGCCATTAGCGTTATCGGGAGCCTTGATCGGGACGATCAGAGGGATCGATGCGCCGCCCTCGATCGGGGTGGTCTTGCCGTTGATGTAGATGCGGTAGGACTTGACGTCACTCCACGAAGCCGGGGTCGAGGTCCAGTTGTTATCGCATCCTGCGGGTCCGTCCGCCTTGGCCTTTCCGCGTTCCATGACCTCACCGCGGCAAGGATTGTACGAGGTCGAGTACTCGATGCTGACCTGAGAGGGGTCAATTCCATCTCCGGCTTGGACTTGGATCGGTCCAGTCATGATGGGTGCCCACTCGGAACCGCGGCTGGCGCTGGTTCGAACTGCCGTGTCGCCGACGTGCGGCAAGGTGCCGTAGACGGTCATATCCGACAGGTTGGCATTACCGGTGTTGGTCGGGGTGATGCGGAAGGTTCCGTTTTCACCCTGACGGATCAGGGAGGTGCCATCGTTGTACTTCATGTACACCGATCCGGGAACCGAGCCGAGGCTCTCAAGAACAACGCCTGCTGCTGCCAGTTCGTTGACACTCATGCCTGAGGTTACGGGGCAGACCTTATCGGTGACAGAGCCATTGGCATTGATGTCGTAGATATCGGTGGTGCCCGAGTAGAAGCAGGGATCGGCGTTCTGGTATTCGCGCTCTGCCGGAGAGATGAATGCCTGGTTCGTGTAGGTTCCGGGCTTCATCTTGTTGGTGACGAGGCCTCGCAAAGTAACACCTGTTGCGTCAACACCCTTGAAGCCGGGCCACGTAATGGTCACCAATTGGCGCGAGCACCCGCTTGCGTCCGTGACCCAGCGCGAGGAGTCGACGGTTGCGTTGAAGCCTCGTGGTCCACCCGCAACCGAGTTCTCGACATAGGTCATGCCGCAGGGAAGGAGGTCGGCAATGATTGGCTGAGCCGGCGCAGACATCGTCCGGTTGTTGGCAACGAGGGAGAAGGTCACTTCCTGTCCCGGGGCTGCCTGAGAGTTCGCAATGGTCGACTTTGCGTTGTAGTACGAGGGACGCGAGGTCTCAAGCAGGAGGATGTCACAGAGGTTATCCGCAGGAATACCAATGGACTGATTCCCATCTTCGGACTTCATCGACAGGTCGGTCACGCAGTTCTGGACGCGAACCCACGAGGGATCTGTCCCGGCCTTCCACGCATTTGAGTTCGTGTCGGCACGAACGTAGTCGGCTCCGGCTTCAGTCGTGGGAGTCTTCGCATTGATCTGACCCTGGACGATGAAACGACCATTTTCCGAGGGGTTCAGGGTCTGCTTGTAGTGGAACTTCGTGATGTATTCGTCTGTTGCCAGAACAGTTGAATCGAACTTCTTCGAGGCAGTAAGAGTCTGCGTGCCCGTATTCCCCTTATTGGTCCAGTAAGTGAATTCGACCGGAGAAGTCGTGTTGAGTTCCGCTGCTCGTGCGAACATCAACGGATTCGCACAATCAGTCGATCCATCGGTCGGCGAGGTCAATGCACAGCTGAGGTAATCGGTGTATTCAAGAACAATCGGCATGTTTGAGGTGTTGCTGTACCAGTACAGCCACATGCCATTTTGACCGCGCTTGAACTGTTGCAGGGCATTCTTCGAGAAGGTACCGCCGTAGGTGACCTTGTCGGCAAAGTCGTGCGAGACCGAGGAATTAGCGGCTGCGGTCTTCGTGGGATCGCCGTAGGGGCTACCCGTAACGGTTGCGGTATTGGTAACCGTCGTATCTGCACAGGTCGTCGGGTAGTTCAGCGTGACGTTGATTGTCAGAGTCACGACATTCGGAACCAGCGTTCCCAGATCCCAGGTAAGGGAATGCGTCGCCGCGTCGTAGGTCGGTTCTGCTCCAGTGAACTCAGATCCATCAGTTGAGCCCTGGGAAGTTGCGCTGACGTAGACAGCGCAACTCGGCAGCTTATCGACCAGCTTGGTGTTGACAATCGCGAGTTTGCCTCGGTTCGGACCAAGCGTTCCGGAGGTAATCGTCGGCGTCAACGAATAGGTAACGTTGCTGCCCTTCGGACCGATTGCCGTGGGCTTCTTCTTGGTCAGAGCAAGAGTTGTTTCCGCATGGTTAGTAACCTTCGTATCGTCGGTCACCGTCGTATCTGCCGAGGTAAATGAAACCTCGGGTGAGACTGTCGATTGATCAGGCGTGTAGCTGTTCGGCATTTCGAAGGTAATGACAGCCTGGTAGGAGTTACCCGCAGGAATACGTCCCATGTTGTAGGTAACGTAGGCGTCGGTAGTCGCTGTTCCCTGGGTGATAGTAGCGCTCACCGCAGGCGTTCCTGAAGCGGCAGTTGCTGCAAGGTTTGCTGCAACTGCCTTATCGACAGCATCGCCCGCCTGATTCACAGCGTGAGGAATGCGCACCTTGATCACTGAGTCCACGCAGTCCTCGGTCACCGAGGTACACGACCATGAGACGGTGTACTTCTGGGTATCGCCCGAATTGTAGGAGGTCTTTTCCGGGGCAATGCTGACGTTGAGGACGGGAGTTGCGGCGCGGCTGGGGTTATTACCCAGTCCAAAAACCACGAGGGTTGCGACGATCAAGATGGACAGCATCTGACCGGCGCGGCGCCAGATAGAGCGCGAACCGACGTTATGCACTGTGTTCTCCTGTTGAAGATAGAGATGGATCAGATTCAGTCTATTTGTAATAAGGTGACACGTATATGCGGATTCAGATTTGTATCGACAAATAACTGTTGACCTGCGCACACACCCAAATATTGAGGGCAAAGAAATTGACTCTCCAGCTGGAAAAATGATGAGTTTTTCGAGGTCTCAAATAGGTCGCCACGCAACCATATGTGTGTAGTTACACAGGAGAAAAGTCGCCATTTGGCGCCGAAATATAAAAGAACCCCCCGCGTACCCGGCAGCGCACCCTTATCCTTGCTGCCTTCCGACCCTGGGGAGGTTCGGATGATACCGTCACGCGGAGGATCCGAAAGTAGTTTACACGGACCAAAGCTTTCGCGGCGACCCGTGGTCACAAATACAGTCTTCCTCCCAGTTTCTTAGGCCCCGCAAGCCACATATTTGGACAGCTAGCCCTCTCGATATAAACTTGAATCGAATGAGCGCATCCCCATCACCGCGTTTAAACATTGAGGAAGAAAGCTGGTTGGAATTTCAATGCGAACCAAACTGACTTGCGCAGCGACCGCACTACTGTTCGTCGCAGCAGTACCCGTCTTTGCTCAGCACTCGGCGCAGGCCGCCGAGGTCGCGGGCCCCGCGACCTGCTACATCGCAGACGAAAACGAAACCATTCTTGAGCCTCGTCAGGAGTACCAGCCGGCCCCGGGCTCGGCGACGCTCCCTTCAATCCCCAGCCCTGTCGTCCAGGGGTCGTACACGCTGCAGATCTCCGCACCTGCCGTGAACTTCGATCCAGACAACCCTGCAATTCACTTTGTCTGCGAGGTCAGGTACTCACACCTCGGACAAGTCCGTCTGGTCGATCCTTCTGGCCAAGTTTTAGCTTCGACGGTCTATGCCAATGATCAAGCGGATCCTTCTCGTGCGGCGTCGACCGCTCTGCCCCAGCTTCCCAGCGGCTACGAAATTGTTCCCGGCCAGTCGATCTTCGGCTTTAACGAGGCCGCGCAGACCGTGGATCCAAACAATCCGACTGACGCACACGCAGTTGGTCGCGATACCAACATCGTGATCCGACAGATCGCGGCAACGCCGACTCCCGCGCCCTCCACGTCTCAGCCTCCGGCACCGACTCAGCCCGCAACTCCAACGACCGAGGCCCCGACTCCGTCGGCGACCACTCCCACCACGCCTGCTCCTGTCCAGCCGACGACTCAGTCGCCAAAGAAGCCTGAACTGGCAAAGACTGGCTTCGAATCAGGAATTTTGGCTACAGCCGCTCTTGTAGCAACTGCTGGCGGCGCTGCTGTGACTGCTCGCAAGCGTCGCGCCTGATTTTCAAGGCGACATAGGTTTTCCGCCCGTCCGCACACTGCGGGCGGGCGGGGTCCTTTAACCTGTCCGCCAAGTGCGACAACGGGAATGAACTCCTGTCTAAATAATGCGCGATCACGCTACTCACCTACCTCCGGGAGCGAGCGCCGGGCGTCTGACTCGACACCACCGTATAATTTGTTTTCTTGAATACCTAGTCGTACGCTGATCACGTTTCGTTTTGAGGACGATGAGGACGATCTGCCCGAGGGCTACGTGAACCTCGTGTCGCAGACCTACGGTTCCGACAAGGACCTTTCGCCCGCACCACGCAAGAACGACGGATGGGATCCCCGCCAATGGTGACACGCAACATCAGCACGGCGCGCCTGCTTGGCGTCACGGCCTCGACCCTGGCGCTCGCCACGGGAGCCACCGCGCTGCCGACCGGCCCCGCGCACGCCGCCGACCCGATCACGGCAGCTGACCAGCCGTATTTTGCCTACTACTACCTGAGCGAAGCCCGCAACATGGGCTTGAGGGGTAAAGGGGTCACGATCGCGCTCATCGACGGCGAGGTCGACACGACAGCCCCCGAGCTGGCGAAAACGAATATCACCGACAAGACTCCCTGCACCGTCACCTCCAGCACGCAGAGCAAGACGCACGGCACCGCGATGGCCTCGATCATTGCCTCGGATGCCTACGGCGTTGCCCCCGACGCGACGATCCTGTCGTATCGCATGTCGTTTACCACCCAGGGTGACACGTCCGGGGAGGACTGCAACGACGACTCCGTTGTTGGCGTCACCAAGGACACTTACGCCTCCCTCATGAACCACGCCATGAACGACGGGGCGACGATCATCAACATGTCCGTATCCAGCGACGAACGCCTAGACGCCCTGAAGTGGGCGATGGCCCGCGCCATCTCCCAGGGCGTCGTTGTCAATGCCGCAGCCGGTAACTTCGGCAGGTACTCTGACCCATTTGCACTGTCCTGGTGGTCGGGCGTCGTTGGCGTCGGAGCGATCGACACCCAAGGAAAGGTGGTCGATTCTTCTTCCAGCGGCGAAGGCCTCGTGTCGGCGGCCGTGGGCACCGCGACCGTGCGCGACTATTCGACGGGAGCAAACACGGTGGTGACGGGCACCTCGGTGTCCACTGCGCTGGTCTCGGGCTTCATGGCTCTGGCCCACGAGAAGTGGCCCGAGGCGACCCCGAACCAGCTGCTTCAGCTCCTCGTCCACACCGGGACGAACCCTAATCATGCGTGGAACGATCGCACGGGCTACGGCCCCGCTGACCCCGGCGCCATGGTCAATACGGATCCCAGCCAGTACCCGGACGAGAACCCCCTGATGACTAAACGCACGGATGTAGAACCCACGCCCGAGGAGATCCAGCAGTACGTGGACGGGGTCGTCAACCCTGTTGAGATCGCCTACGACAACTCCTACACGTACCGCGGCTTCGACGAGAGCGTGGTCGGCGGCTGGCATCACTCCCCCACCCACCTGGGGACCAGCCCGCGCTACCACCGCAAGTAAGCCGACGGGGCACAGTAACTAACACTGCACCTCGTCCGCTGTCCGTCATATGACTTGTTTTCTTGAACACCTGGTCATATGCTGATCAGCGTCTCATTTTGTTCCGCAGGACACGTGTTTGGCGGACTCGCTACGCAGGAGGTGCGCCGTGGCTGACGTCGCTTTCGATTCCAACAAGCATGCCCAAACTCGGCAGGACGTCGAGCACGGGGGGGGCGGCAATAGCCTCCAGCTCCGAAGCAATCGCCCGCCTTACGGACGGACAAAACGAGCGCTTTTGGACCGATGAAGCAGGCCCTCAAGCGCTTCGGAACGCCTTCATCGCCTTCCTCGGCGCATACGACAAAATTGCCGCTACCGAGCGCGACACTCTCCGCTCCTTTGGACGCAATGTCGATCAAGCGATCGAGGATTTCGCTGCCCTCGAGCAGGCGACGGGAGACGAGCTGAAGGCACTTCGTGAATCGATGGGGGACCCATCGGTCTACACATCACCGACACCCACCCCTTCGACGAGTCCCTCCGGGTCACCTGCCGGGGGATCAGCACCAAGTCCCGATCCCGCGACGACGGCTGGCACCAACGGTGCGCCCACCCAGGAAGCACAGACCGAGTTCTAACCCGAGACGCACGATAGGAGACAGACCATGGTGAGCAGCCCCATGTACGACCGCCTCATGAAGTTCGTTGAGGGAGTCGAGGAGTCCCACAAGCTCAGCGGCTACGATTGCGAACATTCCACGATCATTGCCGGAATGGGCATGATGAGCGCCAGCGTGTCCCACTTCAAGGAATACCAGGGCTTCGAGGGACAAACGGGCGAGGCCATTGACGGCTGGATCGATCAGACGCAGAAACGCTACAGCAGCGAACGACAGGGGTACGTGACCGGCACCGAGCACTACGTCGAGGGCCGACGCCTGCTCATGCACGCCGCCGAGGATGCAAAGCTCCTGTCCCCCACGCTCCTGGACAAGGCCACCGAATCAATGCGGGGACTTGCTCAGGTCGTCATTCCTGTCACGAAGCGCCTCGGTCCATTCGGAGAGCCGATCACCACGATCGCCACGACCGGCGCTGCCTACGTGGACGCGATCGAGGCGCAGGCAAACGCGCAGCGGGAGGCCGCTGCCACAGCGATCCTGCAGCGGGTCAACGACGAGGCGCAGAAGCTTGCCGACCAGTTGCAGGCACATACTGAGCAGGTCGAGGCGTTCACTACAGGGCTCAGTAACGTTGAAATACCACCCACAAACGGTCCTTCAACTCCTTCTGTCAGCGATCAGCTAAACCAAGGCAACATGTGGGTCTCACCCCACGAGGCAGGCGTGTACGGGGCCAGCCGCGATGACGACTACGGGCGTTCCGACCTTCGGGGTCAAGGATCGGGTCTGTACTCGGACGGATATGACGAGGGCGGTCCAATCAGCGACCGCGTCATGTCCTCGAGGCGTGTTCCGAACCAATACGTCTCCGAAGGAGAGCTTGGATCTCGTCTCAATCCCATCACCGATCCACAGGACCTGATGGATATCGACCTGCTGCACACACGCGTCAACGGCGACCGTCACGCGAACGGCGTCATCGGCGGTCATACCCCGGCTTCCCCCGTCGATCGCGATCACCCCCTGTGGCGCCTCAACGGTGGCCCTGCCACCGACTCATCGACGGCTGGTCGCCTCGGCGGCGCCGCTATACTCGGCGGCACCGGTATGCTCGGCGCAGGGGCACTCGGCCTTCGCGGGTCCGCTCGCTTGGGTTCTGCCGCGTCCAGCATGGGACGAGCCGGAGGAGCGGGAGTCGGAGGTTCGGCTGCTTCAGCTGCCCTGCGTACCGGCTCCTACTCCGGTGCCGGATTTGGCAAGTACACGCCACCAGCCCCTGCGGGCGCGACGGGGGTTGGCGCGAACGGAGCCTCTGTAGTGACGGGCACGTCAGGGGCATCCAGCGGAGCGAATGGCGCTGGAAGCTCCGCAGCCGGCGGTCGTACCCAGGGAGCCGGCGGTTTCATGGGCGCTGGCGGCGCTGGTGCCGGAGGCAAGAAGGACGAGAAGAAGGCCCAGCGACGCCGCTACACGCCGTTCCGCTTTGAGGACGATGAGGACGAGCTGCCCGAGGGCTACGTGAACCCCCTGTCGCAGACCTACGGGTCCGACAAGGACATCGCCCCTGTACCTCGCAAGGACGACGGATGGGATCCCCGCCAATGGTGACACGCACGAACAGCACGGCGCGCCTGCTCGGCGTCGCGGCCTCGGCCCTGGCGCTCACTGTGGGGACCACGGCACTGCCCTCCGGCCCGGCCCATGCGGCGGACACTATTACCGCCGCCGACCAGCCCTATTTCGCGTACTATCACCTCGACCAGGCACGTGCGAAAGGCTACACCGGACATGGTGTCACAATCGCCATCCTGGACGGCGAGGTCGACACCAGCGCACCAGAACTAGCAGGCGCTGATATCACGGATAAGTCGCCCTGCACGGTGACGTCAAGCGCATCCACTAAGCAACACGGGACAAATGTTGCATCCATACTCGTTGCGCGAGATTACGGGATTGTTCCTCAGGCAAAACTACTGACGTATCGTATTACCCTGACGTCCGCTGGCGATACTTCTGAAAGTGATTGTCGCGGGGAGCTCAGTCTCAGTAAGGACGACATTTCTTCTCTGCTCAACACGGCCATGAACGACGGCGCAATGATTATCAGCCTGTCACTGGCCGGATCGAGCAATAGCGACTCACTTAAGTGGGCGATGGCTCGCGCTCTTTCACAGGGGGTCATTATCACTGCGGGTGCGGGCAATGATGCCAAGGAACAGACCTTTGGGTCTTTCGGCCATTGGTCTGGAGTTGTCGGCGTCAGCGCTATTGGCACCGACGGTAATCGCCAAGACTACTCCTCCTGGGGAGAAGGTGTAGTCAGCGCTGCCATTGGAGGTCCAATCACTGTGAGAGACCTGGAAACCAACCAGAACAAAGAAGCGTTCGGCACCTCGTACGCAACTCCCCTCGTCGCTGGCTCTCTCGCACTCGCCCGACAGAAGTGGCCCCAGGCCACCACGAATCAACTCCTTCAGCTCCTCATTCACACGGGGACCAACCCGGACCACACGTGGAATAAGTACACGGGCTACGGCGGCGTCGCGCCCGGCGCGATGGTGAACACCGATCCCAGCCAGTATCCGGACGAGAATCCCCTCATAAACAAGAGCACAGGTCCAGAACCCACGCCCGAGGAGATCAAGCAGTACACCGACGGTGTGGTCTCTCCCTTTGAGATCGCCTACGACAACTCCTACATATACCGGGGCCTGGACGAGAACAAGATCGGCGACAGCCGAAACCCCTACCCCACTCACCTGGGGACCAGCCCGCGCTACCACGGTAAATAAGCCGACGGGGACGCGGGGCGTCGGCGCGCGTCGAAGGATGCCGGGCACCGCGCATCCGGGGTTATAGGACACTACGTGTTGCTGTGTGGCGCTGGTTGTTGCTTGTGGACCCGCGGATTTTCTGGGCGCCGGGCCCGGCCGCGGAGCCGGGCTGCTCAGTGTGCTGACGTGTGGTTCGGCGCGTTGCCCTGCTACCCACGGGCACCGCAGCCAGGCCCTGCGGTCCCTCCGGCGCCCTCTGCGCCGCGAGCTTCGATCGGCGCGTTGGATCGTTGTCCGGCCCCGCCGCCCACGAGTGCCGCGGCCTGCGTACCCCGCAGCCAGGCCCTCCGATCTCTCCGGTGCCCTCCACGCCGATGGTGGTGGGGATTTTGCAGCACTAGAGGCTGGCTGTCGGCGTGTCGCCGGCGTGTCGTGGTTCTAATGACGCAATTCCCCCCGTTTCGTGGTGGTGAGGCGCGGCCCCGGCGCGGATCCCGCGAGCGCGCTTGTGGGGGCATGTGGCTAGCATGAACGGCATGAGTGCCTCAGACGCCGACACCGACCCCCATCGAATGGGCGCGACCCCCGCGGTCCCGCAGGTCGTCAAGCCGCTGCCTGCGTACGTGTACACACTGTTCCTCTTGTTCGTTGTGGCGTCTCCGGCGTGGGGGTTCATTGGTTTCCTCATCAGGGATCACTGGACGCAGTGGGCATTCCGGTTGACTCAGGCACAGGTGATCGTCGCGGCCATCGCCGTCCTCGCCTTCCTGCCAATCGTCTGGGCCGTGCTGAGGCGTTTCTTCATCGACCTGATCCGCAGGATCAAGCCGATGCCCGGCGGCAAGCATGCGCCGGAAGCCCACCCCGGCACAATGTTCCTGGGGGGTTGTGGCCTCGCTCGTGGTGCTCGGACTGGTCGGTATGGTTGCGTGGGACTTGTGTGGTCAGGCCGCCCTCGACTGGCGCGACGGCCCCGTTACCCGCGAGGGTGTCACGTGCACCGCCATGAATCCCGAGGCGCGCGACGATGGGCCTTTCGTGCACATCGAGCTGACCGAGGAAGGCGGGGCCGTGCGCGCCTACGACCTGCGCGAATACGAGCTTGAACGCCACGCAGACAAGGGCACGCCCCTGTATGCGACGATCGTCGAGGCCTGCCAGGACCCCGGCACCCAGATCGGCATGTCTCTCTACGACCGCACGGGCATCATCGTCGACGCCTGGAAGAACTAGCGCGCAAAGCGGGGTTATAGGACACTACGTGTTGCTGTGGTCCCACGGGTTGCGGGCGTCGGAGGCCCCGGCCGCTGTGTGTGCCGGTGGGCGGCGGCAGGTACCTCCGGCACCCTCCGCACCGGCGGGGCCTTCGGGGATGTTGCTCGGCGCGTTGCCCTGAAGCCCAGCTATGGCTGCCAACCAGCAATTTCGCATGCAATTCCCCCGCGACTATTTCAAACTCTGAATTCACAGCGTTGAAATCGCAACGTTTTTAGGCCTTGTTGAATCTTCACCCAATCGAATTGCATGCGACTTTTGAGGAAGGCCAGGCCCCGCCGCCGCCCGCGGACACCGCGGCCAGGGCCTCCGGCTCCTCCGGTGCCCTCCATACCGGTGGCGGTGGGGGTTTTGCACTACATGAAGCCCTCTGGTGGTGTGTCGTCGGCGTGTCGGAGCCTCATGTAGTGCAATTCCCCCCGTTTCGCAGTGGTGAGGTCGCGGTTCGAGGTGGTGTGGTGCCCACAGTGCAGACCACCTCGGTGAAAAACGGTGAAAACGGGGTGTTGTGGGCGAGGCGGTCTGCGTTTTGGGCGCAACGGTGTCAGTCGTGGTGGCCGTGCTGGCAGCCGGGCCCCTCTGCTGGCAGTGCTAACCCTTCAATGCGCAGCTAAACCCACCTGGTGGCGGCTGGGAGCGGCTGCCCACGCTCCACTCGGTGGGTTAACGTGCGCAGGAAGAGGCCCAGGCCACCACCTATCGGGTGAACGTGCGAATTAATGGGTCCGCGCGCGCAGGATGCCTTCACAGGAACAGAAACAAAAGAGGGCCTGACGGCTCGCAGGCGTCCCGACGCTCCCCATGCCTCCTCGGATACGACGGAGGCGGGACCCCGAAGGGTCCCGCCTCTCGTTGCGTACGGTCGCCACGCCGTCGGCGCTGAAAAGTCACCACAAAACCAACATGTTTTGTCCTATAACCCCGGAAACGCCATGCTGTGGCGCGGAATCGGTCGCCTGCGGCTACGGAAAAGGGCCGCCCCATTGGGGCGACCCTTTTCCGTAGCGCTAGGCGCTCATGCTCTCAGAAGCGGGCAGCGTTGGACTGGTCCGTCTGCTGGTAGTTGGAGCGAGCCGAATCAACGGCGTTGGAGGTACGACGCAGAACGTCCTTCAGGCCCTCGAGGCCCTCGTTCCAACGGCGCTGAGCAATGTCGTAGGCTTCCTGCGTCTTGCCTTCCCACGACGAGCGCAGCTGGTTCAGCGTCTGCTCGAGATCATCGAGGCAGTTCTGCAGGTTAGCGGCACCCGTGTTGATGTCAGCGGCGGCGGCGTCAAGCGCGGCGTAGTTTACCTGGAAATCCATGTCAGTCTCCTAATCTACCTAATCTCTCACAGTCCGCCGAGCAGGTTGGAGAACGAGTTCTCGGTCTCCGACTCGTTGGCTTCCATCGACGAATCAGTGGCGCGCAGGTTATCTGCGAGGTCCTGAAGGGCCTGGTTAACCTTGGCGGCGTTTTCCTGCCACTGAGTCATCAGCGCCGTGAACTGCGCCGATGCGGCACCCTGCCAAGAGCTGCCGATGGTCGACAGGTCGCCCTCGAGGCGCTTGAGGTGGCCGTCGATGTCGGTCTTGGTGGACTCAACTGCCGTGAAGCCCTGCTTCAGGGCGCCTTCTGCGGCCCTCTGGTCTGCCATGTGAACCTCCATTTGTATGAGTG
>ERZ773066.328-NODE-328-length-27615-cov-3.939441_pt1 | contig 27615 bp, 29 predicted proteins | sample MGYA00580573_ERZ773066 | MGnify/ENA primary metagenome ERZ773066 (study PRJEB29015, sample SAMEA2738128) | human oral metagenome | biome: human oral; feature: human-associated habitat; material: saliva | place: China | collected 2203 ... | reverse complement strand
GAGCGCATCCATGGTAAGGATGAGGTCTCGGGTTCAAGCCCCGATCGTGGCTCCAGAATAGAGTCTTTTTATTTATAAATAGCGGCGTTTGTGTTATTTTTTGTAATTCGCCTCTGAATTATCTTAGGAAATAAACTCTATTCACTATAAAATATTTTTATTTTTTGACACATAGCGGTGCAGCGCATTTCTAAAATATTGAAAAATGGTTTGAATAGTATAACAAAATAATGCTTGATCTAAATATCAATCTTAAAATGTAAGCAAGAGATAAATGTCATATGTCTAAAAGAGAAAATATAGCTAGACGATTATACGTACAGTGTCAAAGAGCCTACGATAGCGTAAAAGATTCAAGCGGCATAATAAAAAACGGTATTCCTGCACCAGGCTATTTTGATGATGCATATAATATACCAGAGGAGCTATTGTTCAATGAGTTGTATAGATCTAGAGATACTTCACAAGATATACGCATAGACTTTGACTATAAACTTCTTGAGTTGATTAATAAAAATGCCACATTTAACTTAAACAGCCTATTGCTGGGTGCGGGAAAAAATACGCCGCTAAAGAAGTTTGAGGTTTTCTTTCAAATTTATTTTCGCAAAGATCCATCTGTGCCCGACCTGTTTCAGAAACAAATTATTTTAGATGATATCAAGTTTGCGTGGTGTAGTGAACGTTCTTTTTCTCGCTTAGTATCTCAATTTGAAAGTGATGAGAATCTTACGGAAGGAGAGTCAAATACACTAGTCTATGATAAGTCGAATTTATATAAAAGATTTAGGAACGAAAGATTTCCGCAGCTTAAAGACGAATCAAATCTACACGCTATAAAGGCTACTGTACGAGCTAATCATATAATTGACGCCACAAACAAAGCAGCAACCGCATTTCGCAACTTTATGAGTTGTGCTAATGTAGCGCAGGCTTTCAGCTCTCAAAGCGTTAGCTTATCAAAAAATGTACCGAAGATAAAATCCGCAGTTGTCTATACGGGCGTTTTTCTCGTAAAGAATAGTGCTGATAAGAAAATAGAAATACTACGGACTGACAGTAAAAGACATAATTTACCTGACCAGAGCTTTAAGCTGACAGCATATCAAGGTAAAATGGCGTTATTCAATAATTTGCTCAAGGCCTTTCGAGATAAGTCTTCGCCGGCTGCTAAGCGTGTGCGCTATGTCACTCTAGAATTTGCGTCGGCAATAGATACAGACGATCCTAATCTACGTCAACTTGGATTTTGGAGGTGCCTAGAGATTGCTACGAGAAGATCTAGTGAGAACCGTAAAGAGAAAGATATAATTAAGATATTTCAGAACTATCACTCTAGAGCTCTACATTGGCAGCAACAAGGCCAGTTGATATTAGATATGCGCAATATCTATGTTCATCAAGGTGTTTCTTCCAATACCAATAAGCCAAATGATTTTTATCTAAATTGGTCACAACAATATGCTGAAGCAGCCCTTAGGGTGCTCGTATATCTCTATAATAACCGTTCGATATGGAAAACTGAAGATGATATTGATATATTCTTTAATCACTATTCTCAATCTGACCGAGCACTAGAGCTTGCAGGTAAGCTTTTAGCTGCACGCAATAAATCGAGAGAAACTGTATAAATTTGCCTTGGCTAACGACACGGCAATTTGCATAGCCTCCTATAGTAAAAACACCGTATTTTAAGCCTGTATTCTACTTATCATTATCTATCGTCGGTAAGATTACCGTGATTAGTTCGTCGGTTTGTTCTTGTTTTTTCTGCTCATTCTGGTCGTTGATAATGCGCGCAGATTCCGCTGGTTTACGTTTGCTAGCGATTGCGAGCAAGACAAGTAGTACTAATACGATTAGTAATATTTCCATTTATACTATTATATCATTTTATTATTCGCGAAGTTATCGTAAATGCACAGCGTTATTTGTGCGCTCAATAATTCCGCCTAAGAGCAGTTTGATTGGTTTTATTTATGAAGGTTTGCTAAAATGAACCTTAGAAGATTCGAGAAAATCGCTCTGTTTTGATGTTTTTTTCAATTGCGCAATGATTATTAAGACTCCAGTTTCATCTAATCAAGACCTGATCCCAGATATTTTTCTAGCGGGCGGGGTGACGTATAGTCCAGACTGGCAGAAAGAAGCGCTTGAAATCTAGGAATTGTAAATATGCACGATCGTATTAAAGCTCAACTGACAGACCTCGCTCAAGGCAACGAATCCTACGCCGCCTTTAACAAGCGTATCGTCAACACCAAGATGCCGGTCATCGGCGTGCGGGTGCCGGATTTGCGGCGGTTTGCGAGGGAATTGGCGCCTGATATGAGTGCAGCGGACATCAGCAAACTACTAACGGCCAAGAACAAATCATTTGACTACGTGCTGCTATGCGGGCTATTGATCACGCACGCTCGGCTTGATGATCAAACGGCAATTAACCTAACCAAGCAATATCTGCCGCACGTTGATTCGTGGGCGCACATTGATACGTTTGTCGAGAAAAAGCGGCGGTTCGCTGGCGATATTTGGTGGGATTTTGCGCTGGAATGCTTGCAGAGCGAGGCCGAATTTACAGTGCGCTACGGCGTGATTTCTTTGATGACTAATTTCCTAGACGAAGCACATATCGATCAGGTTTTCGCGGCGCTGCGAAACGTTAAACACGACGGTTATTACGTCAAAATGGCGCTGGCCTGGCTATATGCTACGACGGCAGTACATTTTTTTGATCTGACGCTGGCTGAATTAGAAAACGAGCATACCGACGCTTGGACGCGCAACAAAGCCTACCAAAAAATGCGCGAATCGCGGCGATTTACGCCTGAGCAGCAAACCGTTATATTAAAGAAGAAGGGACGCAAACTTGAGTAAGAAAAAAGTGTCAGCTGCAAAACGTATTCTAATCTACGGCGATTCAAACGTCTGGGGCGCTAACTTTGCTAGTAGGCGTATCCGCTACAGTGATCGCTGGGTTAACCGCCTCGGCCGAGCCTTGCGCGGTAAAGCGCACGTCACTGCCGACGGCGTCCGCGGCAGAGTTGCTGGCGATTTCCGCATTGATAAACCGCACAAGAATGGCTTGTCGACATTTACGACAGCTCTACAAAAGGCCGATAACTTCGACTTAATCATTATCGCCCTCGGCACCAACGACCTGCAACAGCGTTTCGCGCGAACACCTGAGGAAACAGTTCGTGACTTATTAGAATATCGCAATCTCGCTGGCAAGACTCCAATTATCTACATTTTGCCGCCGTGTTTTGACACTAGCGACAATTCGGGGTATGAGTTTACCGACGCGTCCGAACAGCTTCGCCAAAAACTACTGCAGCGCAAAAACGAACTTGGCAATTATATTGAGCTGCCTAAATTACCGTTATCAGACGGCTTGCATTTTTCGCCATTAGGGCATTATCGAGTTTTCAAGATAGTTAGGGAAGTGCTAAAATCGTATATATAAGCTAATCTGCGCCAACAAAATTTTGGCGGCTAAAGAGGGGGATGAAATGAATAAGCCAATCATATCGATAGACGACATCAAGCAAGCGCTCGAATTTCGCTACGCCACCAAAGCTTTCGACTCTAGCAAGAAAATCTCGCAAGAGAACATCGAACTGCTCCTAGAAGCCGCCCGCCTAGCGCCAAGTTCGTACGGTTTTGAGCCGTGGAATATTATCGTCGTGCAGGACGACGAACAGCTACGCGCCGATGTCAAACGCTGCGCAGGCGCCAATGCTGCTCGTTTTGACGCCAGCCACATCTTGATATTTACTGCCAAAACCAGCGAAGGCTTGTTGCAAAAAGGCGGACATATCGACCATATGCTGCACGATATCAAGAAGCAAAGTTCCATCAAGGCCGCCGGCTTCAAGACTTTTTGGCGATATTGGGCTAAAAAGGATTTTGAGATACTCAATCAACCAGCAATGATTCATCAGTGGGCGGCGCGGCAAGCTTACATTGCACTAGGCTTTGTGCTGCTGGCCGCCGCTGGGCGCAGGATTGACTCGTGCCCGATTGAAGGCTTTTCGATTAGCAAGCTCAGCCAGGTCTTGTCACAGCACCAGCTAATAGACCCAGAGCTAGAAAAGCCGGTAGTAATGTTAGCGCTAGGTTACCGTAGCCAGCGCGAGGTGCCAGCCAAAACTCGCCGCCAGCTAGACGAAATTGTGCGTTGGCGATAATGCCACACCTCCTTTTTCAGGTATTATTAAACCAACGGCGGGCGGACTTATGCCAGCCGGTCCCGTTAGCTTAATATTTGCTAAAATAACATACATGGAAGACACGCGGAATGTAATCGATAAATTCAAAGGCCGGAGCAAGGCAGAGATTGTAAAAGAGTTGGACGGCAAGGATCACGGCTTGGTGATTGCTCTGGAGAACACCGAGCGGGACTTTAATATGGGGACGATCGTCAGGAGCGCCAATGCGTTTGGTGTGCGGCAGATTTATGTCATTGGCAGGCGGCAATGGAACAAGCGCGGTGCTATGATGACGGATAAATATTTGCACGTGCATTATGTCGGTTCGACGGCGGAGTTTGTCGAGCTGATGCGGTCTAAAAGCAGGACGATTATTGCAATTGACAATATCCCGGGCAGCGTCAATATGTCAGAGACGAGCTTGCCAAAGCGGGCGGTGTTGGTGTTCGGTCAGGAAGGGCCGGGGATTTCTGAGGAGATGGCGCAGGTGGCAGACAAGATCGTCGCCATCGAGCAATTCGGCTCGACCCGCTCCATCAATGTCGGCGCAGCAGCCACCGTGGCGATGTATTGCTGGTTGCAGCAGTATGTTTTGAGATGAGCGGCACAATATCCAAACCGCGCTAAAACAACTCTTTCTGCAAATTTACGCTAGAAAATTATGCGTCAGCGATAATAACATATCTAGCTTGAAATTGCTGTACCAATCTGTTATACTTGATTACTGAAGTTTTATAACAACATTAAAGGGAAGTTATGGCAAAGAAGAATAATACTAAGCGTAAGACTATTGCACTCGTCAGTCAACTAAGCAAAGACCGCACTTATATTACGCGCAAAAACTCGGCAAATACGCCAGGTAAAATAACTCTGCGTAAATACGACCCAAAAATACGCCGACATGCTGAATACAAGGAAGTTACCAATGTGTCTCTTGGTCGTAATAAAGTAAAAGAGCGCAAAGGCTAAAATAGCAGCCTTTCTAGGCAAACCAGCAGCCCTCTAGCGAGGGCTGTTTTGCTGTACGGCGGTATCAATTACCTCGGCTAGCCACAATGCGTTCGAGACTAGCTTTTCGATTTGCACCTCGTTTGGACGCTCGTTTTCGGTATATAGATACACTGTATTGCGCTCAATTTCGATATTAATTTTGTCGAAATGCGAAACTATCACTTCGGCAGCCTGCGGCGATATAATTGATTCAATCTCTATAGCTCGAGTAGCAGCACCATAAATATTATATTTATTAAGAAAAGTCTGCAGGTAGCGCGCTGTAGCCCCCAAAATTAGCGGCTGTAGAGCACTGTACGACGCTTGATAAATCGGATCTGTCCGTTTCATGCCAATATAAATGTGCGGCAGCGGACGTTCAGTGTGTAAATCGACAGTAGCGATTAGCCAATGGCAGCGTTGATTCTTATACTTGTGCGACTGACCCTGGCGGACGCGAATAGTGTCGCGCCGCTGCAGAACTGTCGTATCGTAACCGCGAATTGTACCTATGCAAAGATAATCATCGATATGCGTGTGCGAAACCGTATGGCCGCGCACCAAGCGATGGTCGTCGTCATGCTGATTAGCGTAACCAAAATATACCAAGCCAGCGCGATCTGCGAAGCGGCGCATTGCTTGGCGCGTAGCACGAGTCTTAGCAATATGCCGCGGCGTAAGCCGGCGAAGAGCTCTAGATACTTTCAATTTTGTTCTCGAACTGACTCCCACCCTGTTATCCTCATCCTTTTATTGTGTCAAGAATCGTCGATATAAATTCAGCCTGGCTCCAACAAAGCGGCGCGACTGAGCGCTCGCTCCCCGAGACCGGGTCAATCTGCTCGGATAAAACACCAGTCGGCCAAGCTTGACTAGATACCCACGATATTATCCGCTGCGCCGAATTTTCGTCGCCGCACTCCAAATAATACTGAGCTAGCCATAGCGAAACGATAAACCACCAGTTACTCGGAGCATCTGGAGCGCTACGGTAATAGGCGTCATCCTCGTAGCGCGGCAGACCTGGCGTTTCTAGCTTGAAATGAAAGCGGTCGAGAGCTGTTTGTACGGCTCGATGCAAATCTTCTTGATTATCGTATAGGCCATAAATAAAAGCACCATAAACAGCCGACATATCAAGCGTATCATCGGGCGTGTAAGTGCCGTTTTTGTTGCGGCGCAAACCTTTGCGGAAAGCTTTCTGATGAGGATCGTACAAGCGTTTTTGCGCAGACTGTTTGATATCCTCGGCAACCGTTCGCCAAGCGACAGCCCCGACTTCGTCTCGACGCTGATCGGCCAGATTAGCCGCCGCGAACAGTGCTGCTTGAACGGTTGCTGTCGTGTATGTAGTCACCATGAAATGTTCTTCCCAGAGGTCGTAACTTGGTTTTGGCAAGTGCGTCCGATTATCAACATAGCTAGCCAGAAAATTCGCCATCGGTACTACCATCGACGTATAGAACCGCTGTAGCAGCGTGTCGTCACCAGTCTTATTATAAAATTGACAGAATAAGAACAGCACCGAAGCCGTCTCGTCCTCTTGAATTGGCGCCGAGACAGTGCCATCTGGGTGTACGTACGAATGCCAACTGCTACCTAAAGCCCCATCAGCGCGGTATTTATGCGATAGATAACCTTTCGGACTTAACGCCCGGCGGCAAAAATCAAAGAAATTGTAGGCTTCCTCGGTATAACCCATACGAATTAGCGGCCAGAGAACATACACGCTATCACGCGGCCAGCAGTATGCGTAGGCATCGCGCTGATAATTAAGCGCCTCGCCATCGCTGCTAGCGATAACAGCACCGCGCTTATCAATATGCGCCTTGAGAAGCATCGTACTATTGATAAACGCCTGGCGATACTCTGGTTTGACACGCTGCGCCACTTTCTTCGCCGGACGTAACCACAGCCGCCACCATTTAGCAGTAGCTTCAAAGCGCTTATGGATTGTCTGCGAAATAATATTTTTGTGTATGTAAAGTACTTCGCGCAAGGAAGTACCAGCGGCTAGCCAATAGTTTACCCGCGCCGAACCGTGACCGGCCAATTCTAATTTGAAGCGGATCGTCGAGTCGACGCGACCATGCTCGGCAGTCGAATTCGATAGCTCGCCATCATCAGCATCGCGATAAGTACCTTCGCGGCCCTCGCGGCCAAATACGCCAACTGCATATTGGTCAAAGAACTTACCGCCGTCAACTTGGCCCGACGCCGCAAAGACTCGGCGTCCACGATAATGAATGACAGCGTTATCGTCTGGCAACACTTGAACGGTATCAGTGCTACTACCAGAATCACCGATAATGAAAGCTTGATGCATAAATAACCGAACGTCGCGCGTTTCAGGCCGCAAATTAACCACATGAATCGTCCGCAGAAGCACGTTAAAATCTGTATCGACCGCGTCGTCGAACTCTAACATAATGCCAATTTGTTCATTCACAGCCACGATATGGCCGATCAGCGCCTCGTGGTGATAACTAAATTTGCATGACCAGCCATCGTCGCTCAGCCACGATACGCGGCCATCCGCCCAAACACCGACACGATGCCGAGTATTACCGCCAATCGTATGGTTTTCTAAACCAACGTAAGGGAAATAAACATCGCTAACCTCGCCATGACGACTCAACCCAACTTGCAGTTCGTTATTGCTAAGAATTATCGGTCGAGCCATCAATACCCCGCAATATTATGTTCATACAATCGGTAGCGCACATCGCGCAGCGCATTCATGAAATACAAGAACGCGTCGTACGGCGAATCATACGGACTAAAATACGCATGCACGTCGCCGTCATTAAAATACTTAGTACACATGTAGTACGGATGGTCGCTGGTCGTCAACTGCCGCCAGTCAGCAATCAAGCCAAGATCACCCGAACCAAGCACGTCATTTTCCATGGCGTATAGATCGCGCATTGCTTCGTGCTGCATACTATTGCCTAGCCATGCTGACAAGTCGCGCTCGGTATCAGCCCAAGTAGTCGTCTGCGGGCAGTCAATCTCGTCATGCGGCTCTAGCGCTTGACAGGCGCCGCTAATCGTGTAGAAAGTATGGTTGTAACGCCCCAGCCAACGCTCAACAAAGTCAGCAAAGAACTCGAAAATGCCTGTGTCCGCCCAAATATTTTCACCAAAAGTCTCGAAATCCATAAATAAGTTAATTATTTCGCCGTCGTGGCCCATGCTTGCGTCAACCCAATCGACATAAGTCGGGGAAGTTAGCGGATACGATTCCCAGTCGCGATTGCTAAAACGAAAAGCGATATCATCGCTCAAACGGTAATTTTTCAACAATAATTTGACATTTTTCGCGCCAGCTGGCCGGTACATGTAATTAGCGTTACGCCAACCGAGAACTTTATCCCAGCCCTCAGCAATAATACCTTTGTAGCCTTGCTGGTCAGCCCATTCGGCTAGCTCATTATTATAACTCAGCTCGGTGTTGCGAAAAGCGGTGATTTCGACGCCAAACAAGTCGCGAATCTTCTGGCGATGAACATCAACTTGCCGCTGAAATTCGTCGCGGCTATAGAAAAACGCCAAGCTATGGTAATAAGTTTCGCCGACGATCTCGACGCGGCCAGTTGCGATAATATCGCGCAGTAAATCGATCACGTCTGGCGCCCAGCGCTCGGCCTGGTCTAGCAATGTGCCAGTCACCGATAGCGACACGCAAAAATCTGGATACGCAGCCAGTAATTTGCGCAGCAATGCCAGCATCGGTCGGTACGACTTATCAGCAACCTTCTCAAAAATAAAGCGGTTGCTGCGATATTTATCATCGAAATTATCGAAATAATCATGCCGATCCGCGATATCAAACACCGAATATTCGCGTACGCGCCACGGTTGATGCATATGAAGATACAAAACCACTCCGCGTTTTTTGCTCATCATTTGGCTCCTTTCTGAGTGCGGCTATAAATTGATAAGCACTTGCTAGCAACGTCATCCCAGCTGATACGAGCATATTCCGATTTGATACCGCGCTTCATATCGTTCAGCAGTTGCGGCGATTTAGCCAGAGCCACTAGCTGATCAGCCAACTTATGCGTATCCCAAAAATCATAACGAAAAACCGTATCGAGAACTTCGCCAACACCAGACTGGTTAGTTACGATTAGCGCTGTATCATAATGTGCCGCCTCGAGCGCAGCCAAGCCAAACGGCTCGCTAACTGAGCTCATCACGAAGACGTCCGACACGCGATAAGCGTCGCGCCACTGCTTGCCGCGGACAAAACCTGTAAAATATACTTTATCAGCAACCCCATGGTCAGCAGCAATCCGAATCAGTTCGTCGCGCTGCTCGCCGTCACCAGCTAGCAAAAATGCAAAGCGGTCGTGCTGCTGGCAGGCCTTGGCAAAACCGCGCATCAGCTGCACCAGGCCCTTCTGCGCCGTAAAGCGCGTCACTGTCGATACCACCGTATAGCCTTCATCCTTAAGCAATTCTAAGTACTTGTAAGTCCGCCGATCATAGTCGTAGTTAATCAGCGAGCTAGCATCAATCGCGTTGTGTACGACCTCAATTTTGTCAGCTGGAATATGGTATTTATGAACGATAATTCCCTTAGTAATATTGCTAACAGCAATAATTCGGTCGGCCATCATCAGACCGTTATATTCAATCTCGTGAATGACAGGGTTGCCAAATTCGCTAGCACCAGCGCGGTCAAATTCCGTAGCGTGAACATGAACGATTAGCGGCGCGTCGGTTAATTGTTTGGCGCGCATGCCAGCTTCCATGGTTAACCAATCATGAACATGAATAGCGTCCGGCTTGTCAATCCGATCGACTAGCTGCTCGACATAGCCGACATATTGCTTTTGCACGCCACGCATGGTCGTCAAATCGCCAGCCGGAACATCATCGAGATTACGCGCCGTTACTGCGCCGCCGCCATAAGAATTCAACGCCTTATCGCCATGAAATGGCGGCAGCTCGGTCGCCGAGTAAATATTCAAGAAATCAATATCATCGTATTTTGCAGTGTAGGGGAGCACGAAATCAATTGACGCGCCCCGTTGAGCAAGCGCCTTAGACAAGTGATAACACGCGACACCGAGACCTCCGCTGTTGTGCGGCGGGAGTTCCCACCCTAACATTAATATCTTCATAAAAATTCTACTCGGTTATGCCGTAGCCTAACCATTCCCTTATGTTGTTCATTTAACAGTATAGCGCTTTTTTGCTTATGATTGCAACAAAAATAAGCATTTTGTGAAATTTTGTGAAAAATTATCGTGAAAACATATAGATTTTTTACAGCAAACGGTGCATGATAGTAAGCATGGATAGCGCAATATCAACTTCGGTAATTAACGATCTAAAGAGCCTGCTAGTATCGCCGAACGCTTTTCGCTCACTGCTAGTGCTAGTTTTGTCGATGATTGCTGCTTATTGGTTGAGTAAGTTCCTAGCGCGCGGCTTGATTTTCATAGCACAACGTATCGGCCGCCGCAGCGACAATGAATCAGACGAAGCGCGCGTCACTCGGTTGCGGCAAACCGAAACATACCTGAGCGTGTCTATTGCCATCATTCGCACGCTAGTGGTAGTATCGGTTGGTTATATCGCTTGGCGGATCCTCAGTCCAACCGCCGCTAACTCTAGCACCTCCGGCGGGCTAGCCGCTATTGGTGCTGGTGCTATGTTTGCTTTGGTAGCCGGACAAACTATCGGTATCGTGTTGCGCGACCTGACCGCTAGCGCGATTATGATTTCAGAAAACTGGTACAAGATAGGCGATTTCGTCAAGCTCGATCCATTCACGGACTTGAGCGGCGTTGTCGAGCGCTTCACGCTGACCTCGACGCGTATTCGCGCTCTCAATGGCGAAGTCATCACCGTTCACAACCAGAACATCACTGGCGCCCGCGTCACGCCGCATGGTGTACGCACGATTGCTGTTGATATTTTCGTTCGCGACAAGCGAGCCGGCGTCGCTGCTATCCGCCGAATTATCGCCGCCATTCCAAAGGGCACGATGATGCTAGCGCACCCATTGCGAATTACCAATATCGATAAATGGGGCGAAGAGCGCTGGCGTATTACTGTCACCGGGCAAACTCCGCCGGGGCGGGAATGGCTAATTGATAAATTTTTCGTCGAAGCCGTCTCTAGCCTCGATGACGACAAAGAAAAATCCGAACGCTTACTGTCGCTGCCGCCAATTCCGCATGCTGCTGATGAAACCGCTAACCGCCGCTTCAAGCGTGCCGTCCGCGTCAAAAAAGATCAACCTAAAGATATCGCCATTGATGATATCTAAAAAGCATTTCGCTATGCTATAATAGGAAAGCGTAAAGGGGCATAGTACAACGGCTAGTATAACGGTCTCCAAAACCGTAGATTGAGGTTCGATTCCTCATGCCCCTGCCATAAACCACATATGCATAATTGCAGTTTTAAGTTCCATTACCTATAATAATTTTATGAATCCTAGTTCTATCTCTCATCCGCACGCTATCATGATGGTTGGCTTGCCAGGCAGCGGCAAAACATTTTTCGCGCAGCAATTTTCTGAGATGTTTAATGCACCGTTTGTTGATTCGCAATTTATTAGCGAGCACAGCCTAGATAGCAACGCCAGCGAGGAGGTTTGTCAGCGATTTTTGGCCGAGATAGCACGCACCAAGCAAACTTTTATTTATGAAGACAGCAATTTAAGCCGCGTCCGCCGCGCCGAATTTGCGCGCTGGGCCAAGGGACATGGTTATAAGCCGCTTATTATTTGGGTGCAGACCGATGAAGCAACTTGCCGGCGCCGTATTCAAAAAGGCCACTCGCTAGATACTATAAACTTTGATGCCGCCGTCAAGAGTTTCACCGAACCAAACGCCATCGAGAAACCAGTCGTTATCAGCGGCAAACACACATACAAAACCCAAGCGCGTACTGTACTAGCCCGTCTCGGCGATAGTAATCGTCCTAGCCGGCCAATGACTAGCTTAGCCAGGCAGCGCCCCGAGGTTCGCCGCCGCGGCATCAGTATCCAATAATATGCCTGCCAAATCCCAAACTATTGACGATCCGGAGTTCGGCGAGATTGTTATCATGCGCCGCGCTACTCGATACACCCGCATCAAGCTCGGCACCGACGGGCGCTTTGTCGTTACTAGCGGCCGGCTAGTACCGCTGGCGTTTATTCGCTCGTTTATTGAACAGTCGCGCGAAGACTTGCGCAAAATAGCCAAAGATTCGTCCATCGCCCAGCCGTATCGCGATGGGCAGCTCATCGGTAAAACCCATCAATTAGCTATCGTGCCGACACAGATGATCAAACAGCCGGAAATTCGTACCATGCGCGGCAAGCTGCTAGTCAAGCTGCCGCCCGAATTTTCACTCGACAATCAGGAACTTCAACAGCAAATCCGCGACGAAGCAATCAAGATCTTGCGCCGCGACGCCAAAAAATACTTACCGCCGCTACTAGAAGAATTAGCTCGGATCCATAGCTTCTCTTACCAGCGCGTTCGCTTCAGCCACGCCGGCAGCCGATGGGGCAGCTGCAGCTCCAACGGAACGATTAGCCTCAACATTGCTTTGATGAAACTACCCGATGAATTGATTCGGTATGTATTGATTCACGAGCTTTGCCACACTCGCCATATGAACCACTCCACAGCCTTTTGGCGCGAAGTTGAACGCTACGATCCGCGCTACCGCCTCCACCGGCAGCAGCTCAAGCGCCAAACTCCAATCGTCTAAGTCTTTTCATAAATTGCCTTTGCGGTTATACTTAATAATAGCTATGGGTGGCCAAGTCAAAGATTATATAAACATCGATCCGTCAACGCATCGCATGAAGATTATTCGCTGGATAGCGCTTTTAATCCCGCTGTTATTAGTAGCGTACAGCGTCTTCATGCAATTCTCGCCGCTCGGCAAGCCGACAGCAGTGAATATGTACGCTTTTTATGCGGTTAATATCTGTTGGGTCATCATCGGCTTTTGGCAATTTTTCGCAGCGCCGCGGCAGCCTATTGGCCATATTGCCGGGCTCATCGGTTACCATATTTTAGCGTTAACTTACGTATTAACGGTTTCTGGTTTTGATATGCCGCTAATTTATACATGGTCGGCGCTATTGCTAGCCAGCTCTGTTTACCTGGGCCAGTCAGGCATTAACATTAGTATTGCGACATTGTTTGCGGCTGCCTCAGGCAGTGTTATTATTCATGCTAGCGACGACAAACAAGTTGTGTCTATCGTCATCCACTTTTTGGGTACGCTCATCATCAGCTACATGGTCAAGATGGTCATTTCAGCCCAGGCGATTGATCAAGCCGAACTCTTGCGTAGCCAAACCGCCGAGCGCTTGCAGCGCGATCGCATCGTTACTATCGTCAACAACCTCTCTGACGCTATTATTAGCACCGATAGAAACGGCATCATTTCGCTATACAACGCCTCGGCGCTAAACTTATTTGATACTAATACCGATCTCGCCGGCAAATGTATTGACGATTTTATTTCGATCGTCGATAAGAATAAAGAGCTATTCAAGTTCGCTGATAAGCTGCATTCCGCCAAAACTACGCAATACCGCGATGATCTAACTGCCAAAATATCCAACGAAAGCATTCGCCTCGGCGCAACATACTCGCCAATTCGCAGCACCAACAGCGTCAGCGATGATGGCTATGTAATCATCTTGCGCGATATCACCAAGCAGAAATCTCTCGACGACGAGCGCGACGAGTTTATTTCGGTTGTCAGCCACGAACTGCGCACTCCGATAACTATCGCCGAAGGATCGCTAAGTAATGTCTCGCTGATGATTAAACGCCCCGACATTCCAAAAGAAAGATTAATCAATGGCATCAGCACTGCTCACGAGCAAATTATATTTTTGGCGCGAATGGTCAACGACCTTTCAACCTTGAGCCGTGCTGAACGCGGTGTCGCCGACGAGCCAGAGAATATTGACGTCCAATCGCTAATCGACGAACTGTACGCCGAATACGCACCGCAAGCCGCCGATAAATCACTAACCTTTGACATTGATATTGCGCCGCAAATCGGCCAAGTTAGCCAAAGTCGCCTCTACCTCAAAGAAATCCTGCAAAACTTCATCACCAACGCCATCCGCTACACCGAAAAGGGCGGCGTCACCATCATCGTTAAACCAGGCGAAAACGATACCATCAATTTTGCCGTCAAAGACACTGGCATCGGTATTAGCCGCAGCGACCAAGCACACTTATACCAAAAATTCTGGCGCAGCGAAGACTATCGCACCCGCGAAACTAGCGGCACCGGCCTAGGACTTTACGTTGTCGCCAAACTAGCCATCAAGCTCAAAACCGAGATCAAACTCAAAAGCCGCCTCAATCATGGCTCAACATTTAGCTTTTCATTGCCCGCCGTGAAAAAGAATAAGTCTTAACGCTTTAGAAAAGACGCGAAATCGCTTGCTATTTTCGCTCGGCAGTCGTATAATTAGCTTGACAGTCTGGGACATACCAGGCTATTTAATTTGGGAGGAAACACTATCGTGGCAAAATCCGCAAAAGGTAAATCAAAGCAAAAATCACAAAACCGCATCACTCGCATTACTGCTGGCGACAAAGCTGCAAAGCCAAAGAAGCCGAGTATCCTGGCGACCGCCAAAGAATTAGCTGGCCGCGCGCAAACCGAAAAATCTAGCACCAAAACTGCTAAGACTAGCGTCAAAACTAAAACTGCCGCCAGCAAGCCGAAGAACTCAAAAAGCCGCCGCAATCCGCTCAGTGCTATCACTGGTTATTTCCGCGGCGCCTGGCAAGAAATTAAGCAAGTCCGCTGGCCAGACCGCCGTTCGACCTGGGGTATGGTCGGCGCGCTGATCGTTTTTACCGCAGCGCTGTTTCTGGTTATTATCTTGCTAGATTACGGCTTCGCTTGGCTATTCAAACTAATCATGGGAACAAAGTAGAAAGGATCTTATGGCAAAATCAAATCGTTATGACAGCTCGCGGCAATGGTATGCCATCCATACTTACAGCGGCTACGAGGAAAAAGTCGCTGAAAGCATCCGTCAGCGCGCTCAAACTATCGACATGGCTGATAAAATTTTTGACGCCATCGTGCCGAAAGAAAAGCAAGTTCAAATCAAAAATGGCAAGCGCAAAATCATCAATGCCATCATCTTTCAGGGTTACGTCTTGGTCGAGATGAAATTAACCGACGAAACCTGGTATATCGTCCGCAACACGCCAGGCGTTACCGGCTTTGTCGGCAGCGGCACCTCGCCAACTCCAGTTTCTGAAGCAGAAATTACCAAAATTAAAAAGCGTATGAACATCGAGGATCCAAAGCACCAAATTGACTTCACAGAAGGAGAAGTAGTTAATATCATCGACGGGCCCTTCAAAGGTTTCGACGGCGCCGTTAGCGAGATTGACGCTGCCAAAGGCACTCTTAAAGTCATGGTCAGCATGTTCGGCCGCGACACGCCAGTTGAGCTTGATGCTTTGCAGGTCAAAAAAGTCTAGGCCGCCAAGCAAAATTCTTATCACAGCAAGAGAGTTGACGTCCTGCAAAACCGTACAACTCGCAGAACTTTAGCTTGCGTAATCTCGTAAAACACGCTATACTATAGCAGTTACGCACTAAATATCAGCTTCTCAATATATTTAGTAAAGGAAAATTATGGCAAAGAAAATTATCGGTAACTTGAAGTTACGTATTCCGGCCGGCCGCGCGACTGCCGGACCTCCAGTTGGCTCGACGCTCGGCCAGTGGGGCTTGAACATGATGGACTTTATCAATCCATTCAACGAAGCCACCAAAGGTATGATGGGCAAGGATGTCATCGTGCACATTCAAGTCTACGAAGACCGCACTTTCACCTGGAACTGCTTGGGCCAGCCAGTCGACGACATGATCCGCAGTGCTATCGGCATCCAAAAGGGCAGCGGCAAGCCGCACGTCGATAAAGTCGGCAAAATCACTCGCGCCCAGCTAGAAGAAATCGCCAAAACCAAGATGGATCAACTCAACGCTATTGACTTAGATGGCGCCGTCAAGGTAGTTGCTGGTACCGCTCGCAGCATGGGCGTAGAAGTTGTTGACTAACTAAATAGTTTACACACTCCGGCGCCTAGGATATAATAGGCTAAGTGTCGGGGTGTGGCGCAGCTTGGTAGCGCGCACCGTTCGGGACGGTGAGGTCGCTGGTTCAAATCCAGTCACCCCGACCATTGAACCCGTACTCAAACCCGCGTCATGGTGAACCCGTGGCGCGGGTTTTTGTTTGCCTCATTCTTGCTGGATTAGGATGGTATTTTGCGCTGCGCAACTACTATGGCGTTATGTTTATCACCAAAGTTGTATATACGCTCGTCGCTTTAGCTTTTGTCGGCGGCGGTGTTGCTATGGGAAAATATAGACGCAACATCATTGACACTACTCGACCATCATCGCAACTTTAGCTAATCAACTTGCAAAGATTTCTATACCGCTGGCGCTTAGTTGTGGTAGAATAGAATTATAAATTATGAAGGGTGAATTTTTGAATAAGCATAAGTTTAGCGTGCTTGTGATTACGCTAGCTTTTTCAGCGATATTAGGTCTAGCTACCTTCACTGGGCTAGATTATTACAAAACCGCTAAAGATATCAGAGCTAAAGAGCAGGAAACCGCCGACAAGCTCGCTGCCGCCCAGCAAAAAGTTTGGGCCGAAAAAGCTGCCCTCCGCAAGAAAGTCTTAAAAGACTACAGCAGCACGATCATTGTTATTAACAAAAAGCACTGCTTCGAGCCAAAAACTTGGCAGCCGAATGATTTGGCGCCTATCGAAAAGGGGATATCCTTGCGCAAAGAGGCCGCTGCCCAATACAATGCCATGAAAGCCGCTGCTGCGCAAGCAAAAATGCCGTTAGCCTCGACTAGCGGCTACCGATCTTACAACGACCAAGTCGAAACTTATAATTATTGGGTCAAACACAGCAACCAAAAAGAAGCCGACTCCGCTAGCGCCCGGCCAGGTTGCAGCGAGCATCAAACTGGCTTAGCTGTCGACCTCAAGGCTGACAATTGCGTCCTGCAGTGCTTCGCCACTACGCCGACATACAAGTGGCTGGCCGAGCACGCCGCCGAGTACGGTTTCATCCAGCGCTATCCTGACAACGCCAAAAATATCACCGGCTATGTCGTCGAGTCTTGGCACTGGCGTTACGTCGGCCGCGAAACCGCTCAAGACATGAAAAAGCGCGAGATTAAAACTCTCGAAGAGTACTTCAATGTTACAGGCGGCGATTATTCAAATTAATTTTACGTAAATACGTCCTAGCCCTGATATACACCAAAACAAGAGCGCGTTCAGGAAAAGCAGTCCGCTAACTGCCAATCTGAACAACCGAACCGCCGATTTTGCGCCGAAAATAATCGTCGTGGCTAACATACAAAATTGCGCCAGCGTAGCGCTCGAGCGCCGCTTCCAGCTCCTCAATTGAAGGCAAATCCAGGTGGTTGGTCGGCTCGTCCAGAATTAGTAATTGCGGCTCGTTCGCTAGCATGCTAATGAGCTGAAACCGAGCTTTTTGCCCGCCGCTCAAGCTAGCCAAGAGCACCGCGCCGTCGCTCTCAACAAAAAGGTAATCGCCCATCAGCTGGCGGATTTTGGTATCATTAATTTTCAGCCCGCGATCGAGATACATCTGCTCAATCGCTCGCGCCAGCGGCAAGTTCAGATAAGTCGCCGCTATCTCTTGCTCGTAAATGCCAACGCGAATATGCGGATCGAGATAGAGAGAGCCAGCGTAAACGATTGGGGCAGATTGAACAGTATCCTTAATTAAAGACTGAACTAGTTGGGGCGGGACTTGAGTCGTTTTACGAAGCCGGCCAGAGGAAGCGGTGCTAGAGGGCGCGTTTGCCATCAACGCTCGAATCAACGTCGTCTTGCCAGCACCATTGCGGCCGCGCAGTTCAATAGCTTCGCCTTCGCGCAAATCGATATTAATACCTTCAAACAAAATCCGCTCATCGAAACCTAGCGCCAAATCGCGAGCTTCGACAAGCTTGCGCTGCGAACGCATAGCGCCGTCTCGCATATTCAAACGAATATTGCGAGCTTTGAATTTTTGATAGCGATCAGCTACTTTATAATCCAATTGCGCTACATTCTCTCTGTCAATCCAAAAAGTCGGCTTGTCGATTTTCTCCAGTTTCTCTAGCTCGGCCGCCGCTTGGTTCTCGCGCCGCTTGAATTGCGCGATCGTGCCAGGATCGCGAGCTTTTTCCTTCAGGCGGCGAAATTGCAGAACTTTGTCGCGCAAATTAGCCATCCGCCGTTCGGTTTGTTCGTAATCCTGCATGGCATTGCCTGTTGCTGAGGCATTTTGGCGCAAATAATCATCATAATTACCGCGATAACTCGCTGACGCGCCATCGCGCAGCTCGACAATTCGATCAACCTCTGCCAGCACATCGCGGTCATGGGTGATGATCAACATCGCTTGGCGGCCACTTTTCATCCAATCAATAAACTGCTTCTTGGCAATATAATCCATATGATTAGTCGGCTCGTCAATCAATGCTAGATCCGCTTGCGCATGCATGATTTTCACAACTTCGACCAAGCGTTTCTGCCCGCCGCTCAAAGCCGCCAATTGGCGCTCGCCAAAACCTTCCATCTGGAAATTTTTCAGCTCCTCAGCCACCAGTTCTTCAACGCGATAAAAATCCTTCTGTCCAAAGCGTTCCAACGCCTGGCTGTACTCCTCGATCTTGCGCATATCGCTACCCATCGCCGCTGGATAAGTCGTCAAAATGTGCCGCAGCCGCGCATATTCCGGCAGCCCGCGCAAGATATATTCTAGCACTGTGACATCGCCCAAACTATGATGTTCCTGCGCCGTCGCTACAATCGTGCTGCCGCGCCGAAAAACAGCCGATCCTCTGTAGTCGCTATCCGTCCCCGCCAACATGCCAAATAGCGTCGATTTGCCAACGCCATTACGACCAACCAGCCCGACTTTCTCGCCGTCATTGACGCTGAATTTAACGCCGCTCATCAACTGCTTATCGCCAAAACTTTTATCGGTAATGTGAACATCGGCTATCATTCATTCTATTGTAACAGAGAGCAACCCCGGGCACTATTGTATTTTAATCATAAATGTTGTATAATATAAGCCTTAAACCTGTTATAATTAACATATGTCTAAGAAATCTAGCGCTAAGACAAAAAAGCTAGCTATGCAGACGATCGTTAACCGTCGAGCGCGGTTTGATTATGAGCTTGGCGATGAAATCGTAGCAGGCTTAAGTTTAACCGGACTCGAAGTGCGAGCAGCCAGGGAAGGCCACGTCCAGCTCAAAGGCGCTTACGTCACTATTCGCGGCGGCGAGCTGTGGCTTAACAACGCCAGTTTTTCGCTGCGGCAAAACGAGCGCGGCCAACCAAATGCGCGAACTGTCGACACCAGTGCACGCAAATTGCTAGCCAGCCGCCGCCAAATCGACCAATTAGCTGCTCGCAAAAAAGAAGGCTTTACTATCGTTCCAACCAAACTGCTTACTAGCGGACGCTATATCAAATTAGTCATTGCTCTAGGCAAGGGCAAGAAACGCTACGACAAACGCCAAGCTATCAAACAGCGCGATCTAGAACGCGAACACAGCCGCATTTTGCGCAAATTTTAGCTGCGCCGAATACACCGAGTCTCGCGCCCTGAACCGCCACTATTCTTCTTCAAGTACTTGATGTGACGAAATCAAACTTTCGTATAATTCAACCATCTTTTTAGCCATCGCCGTCGAATCAAACTTCTTGGCAACGCTCAACGCGCCGCGCGACAACTCCTCGATTTTCTCTGGGTGCGCGAACAAATCATTAAATACTTTTGCGAAATCTTCGCCCTCAATACCTTCAGTCAAGACAGCGTTGCGCTCAGTCAAAGCCTCGGTCATCCGTTCGTCGCAGTAAACAATCGGCAAACCGCTAGCCGCCGCCTCTAGAAAAGTCATTGGCTGGTTATCAAAATGATACGACGCCAGCGAGAACACGTCAGCTTGCTTGAGCATCGCCGCCACCTCGTCGCCCGAACGCATACCGGCGAAAATTACTCGATCACTAACATCCAGTTCTTCAACGCGCTGCCTAAGCTCCTCTTCATACGGGCCGCCGCCAACCAAGACCAGCTTGGCTTTTTTATCGCGGATATGCGGCATAGCCTCAATCAAAGTTCGCTGACGCTTCTCTGGGCTTAGCCGCGCCACCGAAATGATAAACTTTTCACCCGGACGCTTTTCAATCGGCGAATCAGCCGCCGACGCTTTCTTATAGCGTTTGGTGTCAATACCGTTTGGAAAAACGTAGCATGGCACCGTCAAGCCGCCATCTTCGATCAGCATCCGCTCGAGGTGTTTCGACGGCGCAATACAAGCATCACACTTATTAGCAAACGCAGCCATCAGCCGCCAGCCCTGGCGCGACATGATGTCTTTGATAGTACTTTTGCTCATTGAGCGCAGCTGCTCGCGCGAGGCTTTCGGCAAAATCGGCCTTGTTCGCAACACTACCGGAAACGCCGCTGTCGCCGCAATCAAGCCGGAAGTCACCATAAACGGATAATCATTAACTAATTCAACATAAAGTGTGTGAATGGTCGTCACATGCGGTATATTCTGCCGTTTAGCCACGCTGTGCGCCAGTATGCCCATATAAAATTGCATTTGGCTATGCACGATATCAAACTGGTATTCATCGAGTTTCCTGGCTAGGCCAGGGTAAATAACCGCCATTTCACGCTTATCAAAAACATAATTCTTGGCTGACGGCAAGCGAATGACATGATCATCGTGGTCTTCGTAGCCTTCGCATTTTGGTGCTACCACGAAAACCTCATGCCCAAGCGACTCCAAAGCCTGCTTATAATTCAAAGTCGATGTTGCCACGCCATGCACCGATGGCAGGTAATCGTCAATAAAAAAAGCGATTTTCATAACTAATTCCTATTATACCATGGCGCGCTAACTACGCTAAACGTCAGGATATGAGTCTACCGCTTCAAACTGCAAGATATGACCGGCAGCCGGATCAATTATAAACTTCGCTGTCGGCAGCAAATCCTTCATAATACCCTGCGTTTTTGGAGTAATAATATTGTCTTCGCCGCCAATTATAATAGTTACATCATAATCGCTAGGTACGCCCTCAATATAAGGATTTTTCTGATATAGCAGCGTCGTCAATGCATTAGATTTTTTAAGCGTCGTAGTGGACTTTTTGTATTTTTCAGACTCGCCAAGCCATTGCCAGGCATGCTGGCGCTTGGTCTTCAGAACGCATGCCATCCGAATCTTCTGTCCAAGCATACAGTTGTAAGCTTCCCAGGTAATCTTTTCGGGCAAATAGCTAGAAAGCACCTGCAAGGTATCAGCTAACCGCGATTGATCTGGCGTCGGGCAAGCCATAATGACTTTGGTATTTTTCGGGATTTTTTCGGTACGCAGCGCATGATAAACTATTGATGAAGAATACGAGTTGCTGACAATCAAATCCGGCGTCCGTCCGAGCCGCACCAAGTCTTCCGCAAGCCAATCAGCTAAATCATCGTAAGTGTTCAGCGGCGGTTGCACCGACCCGCCATGCCCTGGTAAATCTATCGCGTACACCGCATAGCCAAAATTAACGTACCGCTCGGCTAGCGGCACCATATCGATCTTGCCGCCAGTCACGCCGTGAAAAAGTATTACCGCTTTATCAGCGCTAGTATTACACTCAAACCAGCAAACTCCGCCAGCCGTCTTTTCTTGGCAGCCGAGTTTTTCGTAAATTTGTCGCAATGTTGGAATTTCAGGCATAGTAATAATTATACTACTTTATAGTCTCTTGCTATAATACATTTATGAAATCTCTTTCTGTAGCGCTAATTATTGACGACAAGTTTCCATCGTCAAGCGGCGTCAGCCGGTCTGTCCAAACGCAAATCGAGGAACTAACGTGTCTGGGCCATAAGGTCACGCTTCTCGCGCCGCACGCCAGCCTAGAGGCGCCAAAGCAAGCAAAAACCATTCCCATCAAATCTTTCCGTCTGCCAGGCCTGCCAATACACACGCGGATATTATGTGCAACCAATCGTGCAGCAAAAATTATCAGCCAGCAACACCGCTTCGACCTTATTCATAGCCAAACAGACACTGGAGCCTTGCTGCTAGCCGCCAAAATCGCTCGCCAGCAACATATCCCGCACATTCACACTTTTCATACCAATATCGCCGGATCGCACACCGTACCGATACCGACATTTTTTGCTAGCATTGGCTTTAGGTTATACGCGTTAAATGTAGCAGCAATCCATAAGCGGCGACCGCAAAAACACGCTAAACCTAAATCTACTGCGCTGCTAGCCGACGAAAGCCGTATTGGCCGCTTCGACTGGCGTACTCAGGCTATTATTGCTAGTGCTGTCGATGCGTCAACCACACCATCGCACTATATGACCAATTACATTCACGCGGCCGCTAGCGGAGAAGTATCACTCAGCGCCATTATACCTACTGGCTATAACCGTACCTTTGAGGAGTACGCTCGTGCCGCGCAGCGGCAGCGCAGCAACAAGACTGTGCGATTCATCAGCATTAGCCGCCTAGTCAAAGAAAAACACCTAGATTGCGTCATCAAAGCCTTCCAGCGTGCTGCCATACCGAATAGCGAACTGCTGGTTGTTGGCGATGGTGCAGAACGCAAGAATCTCATTCGCCTGGCTGCTGATACGCCCAATATTACTTTTGCCGGGCATGTTGGCGATCGCAAACAAATTGTTCAATTGCTTCGAGATTCCGATGTTTTCGTACTAGCATCTTACCGTTTTGATAACCAGCCAATCGTTATTCCTGAATCGTTAGTGATGGGATTACCGGTTCTATATTGCGACGATCGATTGGACGTTGGGCTCCATAACGGCACAAATAGCTTATTGGTACAACCAGATGAAGAGAGTTTGGCGCAAGGTATGAAAAAATTAGCCAGTTCCACTTACCGCAAGAAACTGTCTGCTGGCACCAAAAGCGTATTCAAAGAGCTCTCTCCCGAAGCCACTGCTACTGCTTTCGTAAAACTCTACCAACAAGCTATAACCAAATATTCGCGGTGTAAATAATCTCTTGCATTTATTTATAGAGTTATCATTCTGAAAAACTCGACAAATTAATGCTTGCTAGTTAAAAGACGAGCATACAGTTCGCGGTACTGATCAACGGTGCGTTCATAAGTATGGTTATCAATAATCCACTGGCGAGCAGCCCGACCCATCTGGCGCCGGCGCGGCTCATCATTCAGCAATTCATCAATTTTACGCGCTAAATCGTTCACATCTGGATAATGGAAGCTGGCCCCATTCTTGCCGCCGTCCAATAGCTCGGGCAGAGCAACCTGATCAGACACCACCACTGGCGTACCGCAAGCCAGCGCTTCTAGCGCCGCAATACATTGCAGCTCGGCAGGACTAGCCATCGCGAGTATATCTGCTCGCCGCAATAAAGCGCGCTTTTCCTCGTCGCTAACAAAACCGGTAAAAATACAGCGATCACCCAGGCTGGCTGCTTGACTTCGTAGTTGCTTTTCTATTAAGCCTTTACCAATAATCACCAACTGCGCATCAGTTTTCAAGCGCTCCATCGCGGCAATCAGTAAGTCAATCCGCTTCTCGCCGTCAAGCCGCCCAACATAGGCCACCACTGGCCGCAACGCATCAATCGCAAAACGCTGCAAGAGCTTCTCGTCAGCCTTACCTGGTGTATAGAATGCTGCATTGACACCGTTAGAAACTGCTTTCGTTGGTATATGAATCGCTGGCGTAGTCGCTAATGCCGCGCGCGTCGGCGCCGTCATATAGGCGGTTTGATTAACCAGCTTGCACATTTTGCCCTCGACTATCCGGACAAACCAGCGGGCAATAGTTTTGTTTTTGGCATTCATCACGAGATTCAGCGCCATGGTGTGATTAGTCGTGACAATCGGAATCTGCCGCCGCCTAGCCTGGCGAATGACCGCCTGGTGCAGCCACGAAATCGGCGTCATCAGATGAATAATGTCGGGCTGGTTCTGTCGAAAGTATCGCCGCACGAATCTTTTTGGCAAGAATGCCACCCGGTTGTTGTCGCGATTAGCAATCCATTTTACTGCTGGCAACCGCAATACTTTCGCACCGTTTATTTCATCTACCTCTGTGAAATAGCTAAATAAACCGTCCGGCGAGCCAGTTAACACCGTCACCTCGTCGCCAGCCTCCTTCAGACCAGTAATTAGAGTGTCAAGCGCTGTCTGTACACCGCCAACACCCGGGCGATATACTTCAGTTACTATCAGGATCTTCATACCTACAAATACTAGCACATCCGCTAGCTGGTTGTACATTTTCAGAATTAACGCTCTACGCAATGAGTGAGCGGTGCTAGCAGCGAGACGGGATATCTCGCCGCTAGCACCATGTGTTACTCTCGTCGGCCTCCTCTCTTTATTTTTATCAAGAAATGTACTATGAAGTCAATAATGCCAAATAGTACAGTGATGCACACCAAAGTGGCGGCAGCAACACACCATGCCAAAGCAGGGAGTAGGCCGATAAACACAAGGATTGTTCCCACAATCCCTAGGGACTCAAAAGGACACACCTCAGTCCTCCTCTGCCCGGGCATGCGCATCCCGGAGCAGGCAATTGCGCAATGAACTATACACATAGCACAACAGCCCGCCCCGAGATGTTTTCGACGAGAGCGAGGGCCTATCAAGCCCTACTTAGACATATACCCAAAACCAGGCAGTTTTGTCAATAGCTCCGCGACGATTTTACGCTATAATAAACTATATGAAGCTCTTTTCCTGGAACGTCAATGGTATCCGCGCCGTCATCAACAAGGGCGAGTTTGGCCACTTCCTGCAAACCTACGATCCAGACATCATCTGCTTACAGGAAACCAAGGCCGCCCGCGACCAGGTAGAAATTGATCTGCCAGACTATCACGAGCATTTCTATTCAGCGGCCAAAAAGGGCTATTCCGGCACGGCGATTTTCTCGAAAATCCGGCCGCTGCATTGGCGCGACGGATTGCCGCCGGATATCATTGAGCGGTTCAATCTGACCGGCGATCAGTATGGCAATCCCGCCGACGAGGGGCGCATCATCACTGCCGAATTCGACGATTTCTGGGTGGTAACGTGTTATACGCCAAATTCGAAAGGGGATTTGAGCCGGCTGAGTCTGCGCCATGATCAATGGGATCCAGCGGTGCTAGCCTATCTGGAGGAATTGGAGCTAGTCAAGCCAGTACTATACTGCGGCGATATGAACGTGGCGCATCAAGAAATTGACCTGGCAAATCCAAAGCCTAATGTCGGCAAGCACGGCTTCACCGATGAGGAACGGGAAGGTTTTCAGAATTATCTGGACGCTGGGTTTGTCGACACCTTCCGGGCGGCTTTCCCTGAAAAGACCGAGGCTTACACCTGGTGGACGCACTGGGCCAACGCCCGGGCGCGCAACGTCGGTTGGCGGATTGACTATTGGCTGGCGTCGCGCGAAATCGCTAAGCGTGTCAAAAATCCGCAAATCCACACCGAACAAATGGGCAGCGACCACTGCCCGGTGAGTATTGAAATAATATAAATAGTAAGGTAGTCTTATGTCTCCAGAAAATAACTCGCAGCAACCACTTCAACAAACGCAATATCCGCAGCAACCGCAATATCAACAATACCCGCAGCAGTATCCACCGCAAAACCAACCTCAATACGCTTCACCACAGCCGCAATATCAGCAGTATTCTTCACAGAAACCAAACAAAATACTCCTGACGATTGCTTTGATCGTTTCGCCACTCGCAATACTATTCGTAATACTAATATCTATTGGCGTCATTTACGGGCTATCCGAAACATTTTCGCAAAATCCAGTAAGCTCTTTCGGACAGCTGAATGATTGCGCCGAACAAATACGCCAAATACCGGGCGTAGAGAAAGTCGACCTCAAATTATCAGACATCGTAGAGGACTTTTTTGGCAACAAAAAAGGTACTTACAAAATAACGCTTCAGCCGGATTACCCTAAAGATCAAACTGTCATCGCAGTAAAGAAAATCGCCGACGTTATCTCGCCGATCCGAGAATGGCCGCAACAAAACTTCATTGCAATAACTCAGAAGCAGGGCGACGGCGCAATCAACACCGACTCGGAAGCTAACGTGTTTTACAAAATTCCCGAAAAACTCCCGGCGCTATTCGATAAGCTTAAAGAGTCTAATTTCAAAGCCAAAATTTCAGCTAGAGTACTAGAGAAATCAGAGAAAAACAAAACAGCGAACGGACAGCGTACTCTATATTATCATTACCTTGACTGCAAAGTTGAGATGAATGCCGCCAATCTTAACGAAATCAAATCATCGTTGCCAAGCAACACGTCTATCGGCTCGTACGACAAACGTGTCTATACTTGGAATATAACCAGAAGCGGCGGAGACACAACTAAAGTCTATGCCGACGGCAGAATACTCAGCAATAACCGCTACTTGATGGAAAACATCGACATATTCGAACCTATCTTATTCGAGATTGGAGAATTAGGGTTCGGCATTGATAAAGAATCAGACGAAATCCTAGGTAAAGTTACATTCAACAACTTGTTCAGCAGATTCGAGCCGTCGCACATCGATATTTTCGCTAAAGCCGTTAAACTAATAGCCGCAAAGAATAATCAAGGCGCATTTAGAATCGATCAAGATAAAGTCCGCGGCTATCCAGAGGGGCGCGTTACGCTGCCAGATATCGCTATCAAAAACGGCATTGCAACTGTAAAAGAATACGATTTCGAGCCAAGAGATAGGTATATTATCGAAAAAATCGTCCGGCAAGCAAATGCAACTGACTCGCCAGCTTGATCAAATCCGGTCTTTGGCAAAACGTTTTTCTTCGATCGCTACCGTTAACTCGTACAGCCGCTGCACGCCATTCTCTAACTGGTAATAATGCCGAATGTAAGCTAACTCTAGCACAAACAAAATCAGCACCAATAGTCCCAGCAAACAGTTCATCGCCACACCCATCGCTGCGGTTGCCAAAAATGCCGCCAGGGACGCTAAAAATAGCCCGGCGAAGAAAAATGTCACCAGCAAGTGAATCAGCCGCTCGTGCTGAAATTCTTGCACGCGCGTACGGTGATAGCGCGCCAATTCCGCCAGATCAGTTTTCGACTTGGCCGCTGCTAGGCGCTGAGATATAGTTTGATAATGCTCGGCGATGTGTTTTTCCATAGCCTAAATTGTACGCTAGCCCGACGGCTGCGGCAAGCGCTTGAGTTGGCACGTCTGCACTTTTCGCGCTACAATACATTCATGGAATTAGCATATTGGCAGCGCCAAACACCCGAACAGCCGCTCTTTCCCGATATTGAGTGGAGTAAGCCCGAACAGC
>ERZ773066.327-NODE-327-length-27622-cov-5.033700_pt1 | contig 27622 bp, 19 predicted proteins | sample MGYA00580573_ERZ773066 | MGnify/ENA primary metagenome ERZ773066 (study PRJEB29015, sample SAMEA2738128) | human oral metagenome | biome: human oral; feature: human-associated habitat; material: saliva | place: China | collected 2203 ... | reverse complement strand
TTTAGACCTTTTGGATAGCCCCTATTAATATTTTATATAAAATTCATAATTTTAAATTTTTATCCCTTTCGATCGGTTTTCATCCTTAAACTGAAAACCCGGACGCCCGATAATGATATGATTGGCAATGAAATTGCCAGACGGACTTCGTTTATCCATCGGGCTGCGTATCGGTGGTGCATCATCGGTTTGTTGTGGCGATATGCTCCGTACACCTTCCGAAACAGGCTTGACCTCCTGTCCGTCGTTCTCCTTTTCGGCGACATCGGGTGTAGGCGGCGCAAGCTCTAACTGTATTTTGCGGTCAAGCGCGGCAAGTTCGGACTTCAACTGTTTCAGTTCGTCCTCCTTTTTCCATACCTTACTTGCTATCTCCTGCAACTGTGGGACTTCCTTTTCCAGCACCTCGTTCTTTCCCTTATACTGGTCGATGATGGACGGAATCCTCTCCAATGCGTTCAGGAAATTACGTGCGGCGGCTACCGGATCAGCCATCGCCAGATGCCCGTTATTGTAAGTGTACTTGTAGTTTCCCTCCACCACGAAACGGTTGTCGGTAAACTCCAGCCCCTCTTTGAGTATTCTCTCGCTGACCACCTTTATCGGAAAACCGTAAAGTTCCCCGACAGGCTTGTACAAACCGCCCGTCGTGGCGTTCTTGGCGATTTCCTGCAAACGCTTTCCGATAACCTTTTCATCGGTAGAATCCACACCGTCCACCTTGACAGCATTCTGGCGATTGCCCTCCTTATCGGTCTTGACAACGGAAAGAAAGCGGTTCCAATCTTCCGTCATGGCTTCGATTACCGCCGTATTGTTGCGCAGTTCCCCCGTCTTGGCTTCCAGCTTGAACTCCGAATCGCGCTTGCCCTTGTTGAACGACTTGCGTTCCCCTTCGAGCGAGGCGATACGCTTTTCCAGTTTCGCCTTGTCCAACAGGTCGGTATTGCCGGAGAGCAACGCCATGTACTCCGAGAAGTTCATGCCCGATTTCTCGTCCATAGCCCCCTCGTCGATGGTACGCGCGCCCATCGCCCCGCTTTTGAGCTGCGAGATGAATGTCTGCTTGCAGTGCAGCAGGTTGAACTTGTAGCTGTCCAGCGACTTTTCCACAGCGTAGATGATGACATCCACGTTGTTCCCGGCAAAATGCTTGGCAATCTCGTTGCCTGCCCTGACTCCCCGTCCGTCACGCTGTTGTAGGTCGGACGGACGCCACGGCGTATCCAAATGATGGATTGCGACACACCGTTTCTGCGCGTTCACACCCGTTCCGAGCATGGAGGTGGAGCCGAACAGCACGCGCACCGTTCCGGCGTTCATGGCGTCTATCACCCCCTTGCGTGCCTTGTCGGTCTTGCACTCCTGAATGAAGCGCACCTCGCCTGCCGGGATGCCGTAGTCCTCCGTCAGTTTCCGCTTTATCTCGCTGTACACGTTCCACCCGTCGCCCGGCTGGTACGTTCCCAGATCCGAGAACACGAACTGCGTGCCTTTCTGCGCGTCATACCTGTGGTAATACTCCGCAATCGTCTTGGCGCAGTGCGAAGCCTTGTTGTCGGGGTGGTCTTCGTAATGCGGGTCTATCATGCGCATATCGAGAGCCATCTTGCGGGCGTAGTCGGTGGCGATAAGCATCTTCGCCTTCTCCTCCGTTTCCGACAGGGGTGGTCTGCCCAGCAGCGTGGCGTCACCCGTCTTGGCGAACTGCATCAGCTTTTGGATGAAGTCCTCCTGCTCCGGCGTCGGCGGTATGTGGTGCAGTATCTCGTTCTTGTGCGGACGGTCCACGCCCACGTCCTCCGCCGTGCGGTAGTCGGTTATCTCGTTGTAGAAGGCGGCAAGCTCCGGCACTTTGATGAAGTAGCGGAAACGCTCCTTCTGCACCACGTTGTTCGTCACGTTGAACTCAAAATCCGTTGTCTTCTTGGCAAATATCGCCGACCACGCATCAAAACATCGAATGTCCTGCCGTTCCAGCTCCTTCGGGCGCAGGTACTTGAACAGCAGGTACAGCTCAGTCAGCGAGTTGCTGATAGTCGTGCCGGAGAGGAAGGTCGCCCCCAAGTCCTTGCCCGTGCGCTCCTGTATGGTGCGGATAGCAAAGAGCATGTTCAGTGCCTTCTGGCTTCCCTCGCTGTTCCCCAATCCCGCCACACGGTCGTGGCGCGTGTTGAAAGTCAGATTCTTGAACTGGTGGCTCTCATCTATGAAGATGTGGTCGATGCCCATCTGCTTGAAATCCACCACGTCGTCCGTGCGTGACTTTATGGCGTGTTCCACCTTCTCCAGCTTCGCTTCAAGGTTGTGCTTGCGCTTCTCCAATCCTTTCAGCATCGCCCGCGACACGTTCTTTCCCTGCTGCCGTAGCACTTCGAGGTTTTCCTCCACCGTGTCAAGCTCTGCTTGCAGGATGCGCTGCTGCAATTCCGGCGACTGCGGTATCTTGCCGAACTGGTCGTGCGACATGATGACGCAATCGTAGTCGTTGTTCTTTATATTATTGAAGAAGCGCACACGGTTGGCGGTCGAAAAGTCCTTCTCCGAAGCGTACAGAATACGTGCGTTGGGATATGCCGCCTGATAGGTGGCTGCAATCTCCGCAACGTTGGCTTTCAGCCCGATAATCATCGGCTTGTGTGCCAAATTCAGACGCTTCATCTCATGCGCGGCGATGCACATTATCAGCGTCTTACCGGTTCCCACCTCGTGGTCGCAAATTCCGCCGCCGTTCTGTTTCAACATCCAGACGCAATCCATCTGTGAGGGATAGACGCTCTTGATACCCCGGCTTGCCAGCCCTTTCAGGTTGAGGTCGGGAAAGGTCTGATGGGAGCCGTCGTAGCGCGGGCGCACGAAACAGTTGAACTTGCGGTTATACATCGTCACAAGCCGCTCCTTGAACTGCGGCGACTGCTCTTCGAGCCATTCGGAGAAGCCGTTTCGTATCTCGTCAATCTTGGCGTTGGCGAGTTGTATTCCCTCGCTGTCGCGCATCTTGATGTCGTTGCCATGCTCGTCCTTGCCGATGGACTTCATCATGTCAGGGCAGGTGTTGTGCAGGGCGTGTTTCAGAAGGTGCATGCCGTCATAGTTACGGTAATACCCCTTCACCAGAAACTCGTCCGTGATTTTCATGGTGCGGTAGCCGCACACCACCGAAAACTCGTCCATGCTTGCGGAATAGGCGATTTTCACCTCCGTGTCGAACAGCCGGCTCATGTAGGCGGCATAGACACCCGTCGGAATCCAGCGTTCCCCGAAATTGAAATCAAGGTCTTCAAAAGCGATGCGCGGCGGTTCGGCATCTTTCAGAGCCTCCAACGCCTGCTTCACCTCCGGCATACGTTCACTTTCGGGGTTTTCGCCCATCCAAGCCTCTATGCGTTCCGCTTTCTCTATCACGTTTCCGGCAATAAAGCGGTCCTTAATCTCGTAACCGGTTACGAGCGGATTGTAATAGATGCGCCCTTGCAGGGCTGTGAGCAAATCCTCCGCCGTACTGTCGGTTATCTCCCGCATATAGTCGAGATCGACAGTGCCGAACTTGTTGAGCGACGCGGACAGTGCTTCTTCGGGTGAGCCGACGTTGGCATGGCTCTCCACGGAGAAGGAAACGGGACGCTCGAAGATGTCCGCCTTGACAAACTTCCCGTTCTCCGCCCGTTCCAGCGAAAGGATGTCACGCCCGCCCGCGTCCATCATCACTAACTTCACGTTCTGCTTGGCGTTGAGGTTGCCGTAGCGCATGACAAACTCATCGTAACAGGTATTCAGATGCTCTCGCCACGGAACATTTGCCTCGCGCCGGAGCGATTCATAACGGTACAGACGCTCGTAGGCGTCACGCAGCGACACATACAACAACGCCTTTTCCTTCTGGTATCCTTTCAGGTCGAGCGGCTGGAATGTCGCCCCGTATGGCGTGATGTCTTTCAGGTAGCCGATGTTATGACGCCCCCGGTCAGCCACCAGCGACCCTTCGCGCAGGTGCATCTCCGGCGTGCGGTGGTAGGCACGCGGAGAAAGGTCCACGACTTCCTCCTTCGGCTTTTCCGCTTCGATGTCGGGGAAAAGGAAAGTCCCCACCGCTTCCGATGGGGTATCTGTAACGGCAGGTGCGGCGACTGCCTCCGGCTGTGTTTCCTCCTGTCGTGGCTGCTCACGGGAAGTTTCCGGCACGGCTTTCACTTCCGTCTTTTCCGCCACTTGTTTCTCGTTATGCTGCCTTGCCAGTTCCCGAAGTTCTTTCCTACGCTCCGGCGTCAAACCCATCATCATTTCATAGAAACCGTTGATGGGAGGATTGGTATCCCAGTCCAGTGTGGCATAGATGTCGTCCGGGTCGGCAGGCTTGGCGGTGTTCTCCGTTTTAGCCTCCTTGTTCTCTGTTACAGTCTTAGGGGTGGTAGCCGTCGGCACAGCCGTAACATTTTGTGTGACATGCACCTGTGGCTTGGGTAGAACGCGCCTTGCCGAGCTTTCCTTTTTCGCCTCCTTTTTCTTTTTGGCGGTTTTCGGTTGTTGGCTGACTTCTTCCGTCATCCCCCAGAGATCGAGCAAGGATAGCTGCACACCGTCAGAATATTTCGGACGTGGCTCTATCTCCGGCTTTTCCTCTGTGGGTTGCGGTTTCTCCGTCGGAGTTTCCACCGCCTGCATCGAAGATGTTGTTTCCATCTTTATGGCAGTACGCTCCACCTCCTTTTGAACGGTAACTTTTTCTTCCGTTCCCGACTGCCGGATTGAACCCGAATACAGACGCATGGCGAGCCTGTAATGGAAATCCTCGTCGAGCATACGGTGCAAATCCCCGGCGATGCCTGCTGCCTTGCCCTCGTGCAGATAGACCATAGCGGGCTTCCCGTATGGGTCGGTGTCAAGTTTCGCCGTCGTATGCACGATGCGTTCCGGGTGGTGGATGAAATAGGCGTTGTCGGTCAGGTCGGTTTTCGTGTCCGTCTGTATTACGGTCATCAGCCGCTCGTCCTGCGACATTTCCTTCTTGCTGAGGTTCTTTTGCAGGACAATCAGGTCACTGCCCACCTCCGTGCCCGCGTTGTCCGTGAACAGGTTGTTGGGCAGGCGTATCGCGGATACCAGATTGGCCTGACTGAACAGCTCGTTACGCACGGAGGTCTTGGTGCTATTCAATACCCCTTGCGAGGTGATGAACGCCACGATACCGCCGTCACGCACGGCATCCAGTCCTTTGAGAAAGAAATAGTTGTGGATGGTTTTCTGGGCGGAGCGTCTGCCGAAAGAGTCGCTCCGCTGAAACTCCGCGTCGAACACGGCAATGTCACCGAACGGAATGTTGGACACCGCCAAGTCGAAATAATTGTTGAACGGTCTTTCGATTTTCTCAAAACCGCAGGTGCGCGTTTTCTTGCCGGGATAGAGATGCCTCAGGATTGTACCCGTGAGCAGATCCTTCTCGAAAGCCATCACATCCGCATTGGGGCTGTGCCGCAGCATGGAATCCACGAACACGCCGACACCTGCCGACGGTTCGAGCATACGGGCGGGGCGGACGCTGTAATCTGCCAGCACGTCCGCGATGGTGTCGGTTATCTCTTTGGGGGTGTAGAAAGCGGTCAGCACGGACGCTTTCAGCGAATCCACAAACCGCTTGTACTCTGTTTCGTCCTTGCTGTTCTCACGGATAAGCCTGTGCAGCTCCACCGTCGGGGCGAACAGTTCGAGGTCGGATTTCGCCCACCGGACGGCATCCGTCAGTTCCTTTGCAGGGTTGAGGATACATTTCAGACCGCCGAAACCGCAGTACCTTTGAAGTATGGCACGCTCTTCGGTTGTCGCTGTCCTATTTTCCCTGTCAAGGATGAATGCCGTCCGTATCGCCTCGATGTTGTCCCGCAGTTTCTGTTTGCGGTTAAACGCCATATTCGTCTAAGTAAAGGACGGTTGCTCCCGTCAGCTCCGTGTAGAGCAGGTCGTAATCGGAAGACAGGGCGAAATTGTCATCCGAGAGGTCATAGACGGAGAACACGTTGCCGACAAGCGGCAGCAGTTTCAGGACAAAGGCTTCACGCTTCTCTTCCGGCACTTCATCGGCAAACTCGTTTTCCACGACTTCGCGGAGGATGGCGTAACGGGAATAATGCAGCCCGCGCAGCAGCGTGTCCATCGCCAGTTCCTGCGCACCATCGGCGGGATAGCCTTCAAGCCGTGCCCTCTCATACGTTTCGGCGGCACGGTCGGCCCGTTCCCGTATGAAAGCGGTGTCGTCAGCCTGTTCAAACTTGTTCGTGCGGAGATAGTCCAGCAGGTACAGACCGTAATAGGAAAAGTCGGTCTGACCCTCGTTTTTCTTCTTGTTGTTCATTACTTTGGATTTAGCGGATTGATAATTAACGGGATAATCGGTTGGAAAAAGGAAGAAAAAGGCACTCGGTATCCCTCCGAGTGCCACCACTAAATCCAAAGTATGAGTGTAATCCGGTATCGAAGAACAATTCATTACTCTGAACAAGTGGCAAAGTTAATACTATTTCTTCCGTCCTGAAAATTTCTTGTCCTTTTTAGCCTCCGGGAACACAAAAGTCGTGTTATATTCCCCGTCAAAGGCGACAACAGCATCGAAACTCTTGCCCTGTTTGCTCTTGAACCCTTTGAGCAGCTTGGTATGCCCTTCGGTGAGCAGGTCTTTGATTTCATCGTCGGACAGGGTGCGTCCCGCTTTCAGCCGGAACACGGGCAGTCCGCACTCCGTGTTGTCGCAGCGTACCACCTTGCCGTAGAACCGCATCCTGCCCGTGCCGCACTTGGGACACGCGCAGCCGGAATCACGGCTGCCGAAGAGCTTGTCGCACGAGAGCAGTTCGGAGGTGATTTCCCGTGTGTACGCCTCTATCTCCTTGCGGAAGGTGTCGTCGGACAGTTCCCCGCGCTCGATACGCGCCAGCTCCTTTTCCCATTCGCCCGTCATGGCAACATCGGCGATGCGCATCGTCTTGACGACGGAATTGAGGGCAAGTCCTTTTTCGGTGGGAACAAGCGACTTCTTGCAGCGTTCCATGTAACCGCGCTTGAAAAGCGTTTCGATGATGGAGGCGCGTGTGGCGGGAGTACCGATGCCACAGTCCTTCATCGCCTGCCGCAGTGCGTCGTCCTCAATTTCCTTGCCCGCCGTTTCCATTGCCGAGAGCAGGGTGGCTTCGGTATGCAGCGGCTTGGGTTTGGTCTTTCCTTCGGTAATGGACGAGCCTTTCGGTGTCAGCGTGTCGCCTTCCTGCCAGCCGGGGATGGTAATTTCCTCTTTTTCCTCGCCATAGACGGCACGCCATCCGGTTTGCTTCACGACGCTGCCTTTTACGGTAAACTCCACTCCGGCACATTCCGCCGTGACAGTGGTCACATCCTTGACGCATTTCTCAGAGAATGCCTCGACCATGCGCCCGGCAATCATCTGATAGATGGTATTGTCCTCTTTGGAGAGGAAGAGCGGTTTCTCACCCGTGACGAGCAGGGCATGGTGGTCTGTCACCTTGCCGTCGTCCACGCTGCGGCGTGTCGGGGCGGCTTTTGCCCGCACCTTGTCTTTCCATTCGGGCTGTGTGCCGATGAAAGCGAGCAGTTTGGGAATTTCGGCAAACACGTCTTCGGGGATGTAGCGGCTTCCCGTTCTCGGATAGGTTATCAACTTCTTTTCGTAGAGTTTCTGCGCGATTTCAAGCGTCTGTTCCGCCGTGAAGCCGTGCTTGGCGTTGGCTTCTTTCTGGAGCGTGGTCAGGTCGTAGAGCAAGGGAGTTTCCTCCGTCTTCTCCTTGCGCTCGGCTTTCGTGACAGTGGCGCAACCTGCCGCCTTTACCTTATTATATAGTTCCATCGCCGGTTCTTTCTCTTTCCATTTCTCGGAGGATGAGAATTTCACGACTTCGCCGTCGCAACCGTCCGTTGCGATATGGAGCTGCCAGAATGCTTCGGACGTAAAGCGGCGGTTCTCCCAGTAGCGTTCACATACCATAGCCAACGTTGGTGTCTGCACCCGCCCCACGGAATACGTGCCGTGTCCGGCGGCGATGGATAACGCCTGTGTGCCGTTGATGCCCACGAGCCAGTCGGATTCGCTCCGCGCTTTGGCGGCGAGGTAGAGGTTGTCGTATTTGCTGCCGTCTTCGAGTTTCCGCAGTCCCTCGCGGATAGCTTTGTCGGTGAGAGAGCTGATCCACAGGCGCACGAAAGGAGTGGTGCAACCCGTATAGTGGTAGAGGTAGCGGAAGATAAGCTCTCCCTCGCGTCCGGCATCGGTCGCCACGATGATATGTTCGCTTGTGTCGAACAGTCTTTTGATGACTTTTATCTGCGACACCACGCCGCTGTCGGGCTTGTAACCTTTCTCCGTCCTGACCTGACGGGGGACGAGCGTGAATGTGTCGGGAATAATCGGGAGGTTGTCACGGACAAATCCGCGCACGCCGTAGCCGTCGGGCATGGCAAGCTGAACGAGGTGTCCGAATGCCCATGTCACGGCATAGCCGCCTCCTTCGAAATATCCTTCCTCTCTCTTTGTCGCGCCCACGATGCGGGCGATTTCACGTGCCACGGAGGGCTTTTCTGCAATGATTGTCTTCATGTCTTCTTCTTTTTTGTTGATACTTTGGATTTTATTTTGGATTCAGTGGCGGACACGGGATTACATTTTCATGCCCTTGCCCGTTTTCTTCTGCGGCTTCTCCTGCTGCTGTTGCTGGCGGGCGTCCTTCGGGTTGGTCTGACCTTTCTGCAACGGCTCTCTCAGATTCTTTGTAGCCTCGTTGGTCTTGCCATCGTTGTTCACCGCCACCTGCGTGCGGCTCTCGTTGGACGGAGCAACCTGCTGTGCATTGTCAGGGTTCGTGTCGTAGCGGTACGGGCGTCCCTTCTCCGGGTTGAACTTGATATACATCGTGGCATGGAAGCCCTGCTTGTCGGTCACGTTCTCCAGTTTCACGGCTTTACCCGCCACGTAGTCGGCTTTCTGCTTGTCGGTGAAGTTCACGCCGCTCCATTTGCTGATGGGGCGGATGCTGCCGTCCTCGTTCATCCACGTGTTGCGGCGTTGCTCCTTCTTGGTCTGTGCGGCATTTTCCCCGCCTTGCGCCTGACTTTTCGAGGTGTCACCTTTGGCTTCCTGCGTCTGTGCGGTACGGGGCGACCTTCCGGTTCCCGGCACGAACTCCACGCCGCGCTGCTCCACGTTCACTTGAAGGGTGGTGACGAACTTCCTGCCGTCGTTGCGCTCGATGAGCTTGTCGCGCACGGGCAGTCCGGCGCGGAGCATGTCCTGCTCCTGTTTGGTGATTTCCGTCTTGCCGATGCGCTCCGGGATGCGCACCTTGTTTGCCGGAATGTCCGTGATTTCATTCGTCTTGCGGTCGATGCTGATGTAGGAGGGGATGATCTCGCCCGTTTCCCTGTCCACAATGTCCACGACCCTGCCGAGGTTGCCCGTTTCGCGCAGGTTCTTCCGGTCATCGTCGGAGAATTTGTGTTCCTTGTACTCATCCAGCTTCTGCTCCTTGCGGATGAAGTGCGGCACGAGGCTGATGTTTCCCTCACCGTCCTTCTTGAAGGAGAGGCGGGCGTCCAGCTCGAATGATTCGCCGCCGAAGGTCGGTTTGACCTTTACCAAGTCGGACTTGCCATAGTTGAGCATCTTCGTAAGGTCGCCGGACTTTTCAAGGTTGTCCCGCTTTACGCCCCATCTGTCCTCCAGCTCCTGCCAGTTGATTTTACTCTCGTCGATGGGCTGGTAGCCACGTTTGCCCTGCATCTGTTCGGATTTGTCCTGTTGCTGTTCTTTCCGTTGTTCCATGTTCTCCTGTTTTTGAGGTTCTTGTTTCTCTGTCTGTTGTGCTGCCATCTCTTCCTGCACCTTCTTCTCATAGTCGGAGGTGTCCACCTTGTGAGGGGCGAGCAGCTCCTTGTTCGCTTCGGGGTCTTTCAGCAGTTGCTTCATCACCTCTAAGAGATTTTCAGCTTGGTCTGCCGCAATGCGGTAGAAACCGAAGCGGCTGGGTTCCTTGCACTGCCGGAAGAAGTTCTTGAAGAAGTTGTCCAGCACGTCGCCATGTCGGTCGAATTGCAGGAAACTCTGCGCGTTCTCCGCTTTTGCGGGGGTGCGCTTGGGTGTGCCGTCCGCGTTCAGCCCGGCTACCACGCTGATCTCGCCTGTCTTCTCGTCACGGACTACCAGCACGTCCTTTTCGTCTTTTTTCTTTGCCATCTGAAAAATGTTTTAATGGGTTATTTATGAAAGAAATTATGGATACGAGCCTTGTAGAAGGCTATATCTTCTTTTTTGAAGTCCTTGATATGGTTGGAAAGGAATGTCAGCACGTCCTCCTCGCTGTAATAGGTCTTCTTGCCCAGCGTCTTGTAGGGCAATGCGCCTACGCTGCGGTAGCGTTGGAGGGTGCGTTTGCTTATCTGGAGCAACATGCACAAATCCTGATTGTCGAAAAGGCGGATGCTTTCCGTGATAGTGGGCTGTTTCCCCTCAGCCTTCATCGCCAGCAGCAGTTCGTCCTGACGGTCGAGCCGTTCCATCAGCTTCTGCATCCAGCCCTCGAAGTTGTTTCGTGTGAGCAGTTCCATGACCTATGTCCTCCTTCCTTTTGGTTTGCCGCCCGTGCGCAGCGTGTGGTTGTGGAACAGGGTGTCTATTGTCCCTTCCTCGTTCCTTACTGTGTTGTCCTCCAATAGCCGCAGTATCTCGGAAAGGCGGTAGCGGCAGCTTCCGCGTACCACCACATACTCGATACGGTGGTCGGTGCGCATACGCTGCATGGTGCGCTTGCTCACGTTGAGCATCTTCGCCGCCTGTGCCGTGTCAAGCAGCTTGTCTTCGGTTTCCCGCTTCCGTTTCTTCTCGTCCCTTGCCTCGCGGATGTACCCTGCGATGTTCGCAATCTGCGCCATCATCTCCTTGTAGGCGGAACTTTCCATTGTTATCACTTTCATGTTCAGTCCTTTCTTTTTGTTTCTGCGACAAAATTCGGCAATAAACAAAAGGGGCTTTAACAACTCACTACGTGACTCACGTAAGATTTTTGCGGAAGATGGCTCCGTAACCCGGTCAAACGGCGCAACAGGCAGCCTTTCAGCGGAAAACGATACGTCTTGTATGCCGTTTCGTTACCTTTGCGGCAAACTCTAAATGACATGAATATGGAAATAGTATCTATCGAGAAAAAGACTTTCGAGATGATGGTGGCGGCATTCGGCGCACTCTCGGAGAAGGTCGCCGCCCTGAGGCGCAAAAGCGACACGGGGCGCATGGAAAGATGGCTCACGGGCGAGGAGGTCTGCGGGCAGTTGAGAATAAGCCCGCGCACGTTGCAGACGCTGCGTGACAGGCGGCTTATCGGCTACTCGCAGATAAACCGCAGGTTCTATTACAAGCCGGAGGAGGTTAAGAGGTTGATACCGCTTATCGGCACGCTCTATTCGCACGGCAGATGATTTGATTTATTCACCCACTGAATCCGAAGTTATGATGAACGAGAACAACGATGTTTTTACGATGGAAGACGAGCCGATAGCCTCTGTGGTGCAGGATATGCGCAAAGGCTCGAAATGGCTGTCCGCATTTCTGGAAAGCTACCGTCCTCCGCTGGACGGGGAACGTTACCTGACGGACGGCGAGGTGTCGGAACTGCTCCGTGTGAGCCGGCGCACCTTGCAGGAATACCGCAACAACCGCGTGTTGCCCTTCATACTTTTGGGAGGGAAGGTGCTTTACCCGGAAACGGGGCTGCGCGGGGTACTGGAAGCGAACTACCGCAAGCCGCTGGAGTGAGGCGGTTTCATGAAAAAGTAAACGGGTGACACCTTTTGTGGTGCTACCCGTTTACTTGTCTTATGGGGTATGTGCAATCAGCAATACCCGGCTTTTCCGTTCTGTATGAACATCACGTATGTCTGCCGTTTCTCTTGTGAGAGTGCCTTTCCCACCAGCCATGTGCGGAACAGGTGGGTGTTGTAGGTATTCACCCTGAAAGCGACCGGGATGATGATTTCAAGGGCGTACACGTCCGCGTGCAGCCCGTTTTCAAGCTGCATGTAGCGGCACACCTCGTAGTCGTTCAGCACGTCCGACTTGCGGACGGCTCTGATGGCGGCGTTCACTGCCGGGACGGTCGTATGGAACAATCCGGCTATTTCGGTGGCGGTCATCCACACGTCGTTACCGGTTACGCTGACTGCCTTGTCCTCGATGATGATTGTGTCACGTTTCATGGCTTTTCTTTTTAGATGGTGCAACCTGCAAATTCCTCGACGCCGTTCAATCTTGCGGCAAGGTTCTCCATGTCCTGATTGAGCTTCTCTTTGGTTATCTTTGCGTAAATCTGCGTCGTCTTTATGCTCTTGTGTCCGAGCATGGAGCTGACCGTTTCGATGGGAACACCGTTGGAGAGGAATATCGTCGTGGCTGCCGTGTGGCGGCTCTGATGCCACGTGATATGCTTGGTGATGCCGCAACGCTTGGCGACGGCACGGATACCGGCAAGGCACGTGTTATAATGCGGAACGGGAAATATCCTGCCGTCCCCGCACAGTCCCCGGTATTTGCCGATTATGCGGTTGGCGATGTCGAGCAGGCGGATGTTGGACACCACGCCCGTTTTCTGGCGGTTGATGTTTATCCACTCGTGTTCGTCGAAGTAGGTGCGGATATTCTCTTCCGTAAGGTTGCGCATATCCGCGAACGACAGCCCCGTGAAGGCGCAGAACAGGTAGAGGTCGCGGTACAATTCCTGTTTGGCGTTTTTCAGTTTCCCCTCCATCAGCAGGCGGATCTCATCTTTGGTCAGGAAACTGCGTGTTGTTTCCTCCTTCTTGATTTCATACTCGCGGAACGGGTCGCGCGTCAGCCACTCGTTGTTGATGGCGATGAATACCATCGTCCGTAACGGGCAGACGTACAGCCACACGGTATTGGTGCAGCAGTGCTTGTCCGTGCGCAGGAACATCTCGAAGTCGGAGATGAAAGCCGGGGTAAGCTCTTTTAGGGCGATGTCCTTCACATGGTAGCGGATGTCGAGGAACTCTTGCATGTGCTTGTAAACGGTGCGGTACTTCAGCAGCGTGCCTTTGGCTTTCATGCCTGCCTCCACCTGCTTCTCGTAGTCCTCGTTGTGCTGGCGGAACACCTGCATCAGCGTGTGGTAGCGGTGTTCCAGTCCGAGAAAGGCGTTCTTGACCTTCTCCGCCGTGACGAAATTGTCACGCTCCATGATTTCCTGATAATGTCTGTTGATGCGCACACGCATCTTGTCGAGCATGCGGTTCGTTTCGAGTGCCGCCGTGCTTCTGCCCGTGACACGTCCCCCTTTGGTGTCCCACAGCTTCGGATCGACACTCAACTTGCAACTGAACTGCGTCTGGCTGCCGTCCACCGTGATGCGTCCCATGACGGGAACCGTCCCGTCCTTTTTCACTACCTGACGCTTGAGGTAGTAGATTACTGAAAATGTACTCTTCATTGTCCTTAATTTTTGGGTTTCAAAATTAGTTGGTGAAGAGTCCGGTGTTGGTACGCAAAACGGGGAGGAACGGCGCAATCTTTTTCCGTAACCTGATTTTTCGCATGAGTTATGGATAACTCACTATTCCTTAGAGCCTTGTTTCGCTATTCGTACCCGTTTGTCGCATTTTCGGGCATGGTTACGAACAAGTAACGTAGCGGCGTCAGGATTTGGCTTCGGCAGGGATTGTAATGGCTTCACGGATTATCGCCACTTCAACCAAAACCCTTGTAACTCAATTCTATCACTATATCTTTCCGCATTTCACTTTTTTGTAGTAACTTTGTCTTTGTATATTACATAGCACTACTCACTTATGTATAATACTTAGAAATCTATTCAGCGTGCAAACTCATACGCCAGCAGTAGACAGGAAGAAGAGAAGAAGAGGAAGCAAGGGAGGAAGAATAAAACACCGACATGTGAAAATCCGCATCGTTCTCTCTGCAAAGAGAGCAATAACTTTTCAAAAAACAAAAAGTTATAAAGTGAAACAGAAACTTCATGTACATATCCCTACGAGGATATAAAAAAGAAAAGCAATGATCCGTCGCCTTCCTCGTGTGTCTCGCGATAAACGCGGACGAAGGATAACTTGATACATTGCTTTAGGGTAAAATTAGCAATAACTTTTCAAAACACAAAAAGTTATAAAGTGAAAAAGAAACTTCATGTACATCCCTACGAGGATATAAAAAAAGAAAAGCAATGATCCGTCGCCTTCCTCGTGTGTCTCGCGATAAACGCGAGACGAAGGATAACTTGATACATTGCTTTAGGGCAAAAGTAGCAATAACTTTTCAAAAACAATAAGTTACGAATAAAATTCTCTCTTTTCTAAAGCGCTAAACAATAATGCACACAAAGATACGTCCCCGAAAGTAGCTCACAACAAAAAACCCAGCGATGAAGCTGGGGAGGTTGAGCGAGGGACGGTCTCTGAAGGTTAACCGCACCCCTCGCACTGCAAATATACGGAAAAATCTGTGTAATCTTCCTTTTTTTGCAATTTTGATTGTCTTCAGCAGAAAAAGGCGAAAAAACATATCTTTTATTTCATCGTCCATAGCCTTATTGCGTTTGAGAACAGAATAAGGCTGTCAGCTGATAGCCTTATTCTGTCAGCCGACACCCTTATTGTAGCGGAGCTGATGATAAGGACAACCGAAGCGAAGAGGATTCATTCTCCTCCTCTGCTTTGTTTTCGTGCCGTCACGTCGTCACGTTGTCACACTTCCATTATAACAAACTGGAAACATGCATGTTGCGCGGGTGACAACAGCGTGACAACAAAATCAAAACACAAATCGTTGCCACACGCCTAAACTCCTGTTTATCAACCCATCAGCACCTCTGTGACAACATGACAACAAAAAGAGAACAGTTTCGCTCGTGGAGGAAAAAGCGACAATATCCCATGCAGCATTCTGTGTCCTCTCCGCGCTACACACATACAGCTCTAATGTAAATATATAGGGTGCAAAAGAGATGAAAGATAGAAAGGAGGAGAGAATGATAAAGTTTTTTACGATTTTATTGCAGATTTTGTTAACTTTACTTGGCATAATAAAATATAGTATATATATTTGCCTATCCCAACTAAAGTTAACATCTATACAACTACTTAAATCATGCAAACAACACCGATGCTTTCGGCTCCGAAAGCAATAAAAAAGGCATTCTGCGACTACGCCGTCTTCAGTGGACGCTCGCGCCGGTCGGAATTCTGGTGGTTCGCACTATTCAACACGGTTGTGACCGTGGGTTTGCAGTTTGCATTTTTCACGATCTCTGTTATCACAGGACTTATTTGGGTAAATTTCCTTGTTTATCTCTATTCTTTGGCAACACTCATTCCGTCCTTCGCCGTCGCGGTGCGACGCCTACATGACACGGGACGGAGCGGCGGTTGGACTGTCGGGCTTTTCTTCTCGGCACTTCCAATGATACCTACTCTCCCTTTGGCCGTATGGAATGGCTATATCTGGGCAGTAGTGATTCTCTCTCTTTGCGCTCTGATCTGCTTAGCTCTCAGCATCACCATCTTGGTGTTCTGCGCCAGCGATTCGAGTACATACAGCAACAAGTATGGGCCTTCGCCCAAATATATAGACTAATATCTACAAAAGTCAATCAACATTTAATTATTTCGGAGGAGCGCTACATTGTGAAATGTGGCCTCCTCTTTTTTTCTAAGAAATGGTACATATTAGGAAGGAACTGAAAGAGAGAAAAAACTGACAAAAGAGTATGAGGTAATACTTTTTCCTGTGTCAAAATAGTTGGAGACATACGCTTCTGTAGGAATCCATGTGCTCCGTATCTAAAAATCTTTAATTCCTCAAAGCTACCGTTTTTTTGGTGTATTTTTGCGTAAGACTTAACGCACAAAAAATGTATCACAGACTTTTTCTATATCTCCCCGCCCTACTGCTGCTGCTCGCCAGTTGCAGCAGTGGCAAAAATCAGCACAATCACTCTAAGCAGCAAAGCCCTGCCGACACCGTGGTGGACGATGCGCTCCGTCAGCAGCTGGCGGACTACATCAAGCAGAAGCCACAAGCCGACCATTTGGGGCTTTATGTCTACGACCTCACGGCCGACAAACCCGTTTTTGGCTATCGCGAACAAGCCCCGATGCCACCGGCTTCGTGCATGAAACTCATCAGTGGCGTGGCGGCTATGCACCTGCTCACAGACAAATACTTCTACCGCACCACGCTCTACACGAAAGGGCGCATCCTCAACGGCGTATTACAGGGCGATGTAGTGCTACAAGGCAGTCTCGACCCGCAACTCTACGCTCCCGACCTCGCCATGTTCACCAACGCCTTGAAGCGCCACGGCATCCAGGAGGTGGAGGGCAACGTTTTCTTCGCGCCCGTCCACGACGAAGTACCCACGCCCGAGCAACATTGGGGCCCTGGCGATGTGGTGCTACCCCAGTACGGACTCTTCTACCAACCGCGCCCCACCATCTTGCGCGCCCTCCGCAACGCACTGCAGCGCGCTGGCATCAAAGTGGACGCCGCACGAGTGGACATAGGTACAGTACCCCATGGAGCGCGCCGAATCTTCCGCTTCAGCCGCCAAATGGGCCTCGTCCTCGGGCGGGCGTGGCACAACAGTAGTAACACGCAGAGCAGCGGCCTCCTCTATACCCTCGGCTTAGAGTCGTCGCCCAGTGCATCCGCAAATCCCGACCGCCACGACCTGCGCCAGCGCGGCGTGGACTATATACACCGCTTTGTGCGTGAGCAGCTCGACAGCACTGGAACAAATACCATCCACGACGCCTGCGGCCTCTGCTCCGAAAACCGCGTGACGGCCGCGCTCCTCGTTAAGACTCTGCGCTACGCCTACCAGCGGCCCGACATCTACCGCATGATGCGCGCCCACCTCCCTATCTCGGGCACCAACGGCTCTTTCCGCCACATGATGGAACGCAGCACGGCGCGCGGTAAGATTCAGGCCAAAACCGGCACACTCACTCGCCCTTACGGTATCTCCACACTGTCGGGCTTTTGCCGCGGTCGCAACGGCCATCTCTTGGCTTTCGCCATTCTCAACAGCCAGATGTCTATCCTCGATGCCCGCCCCATTCAGCAACGGCTCTGTGAAATCATGATTCAGTAGGGAGAAGGGAAACAATGGAAGAAGCAGAAGGGAAAGCCCAAAGGCTTTGCCTAAAAATCCGCCCACTCTGCCGATAGGCTTATTTGGCGTTTTTATCACAATATCGTATTTTTGCAGTCAAACCAATCATTATGTTCGAAATAGAAAAAATAGAGAACCGCGTGGAAAAGGCGGTGCTCGTTGCGCTCATCACCAAAACGCAGGACGAACGCCAAGCTAACGAATACCTCGACGAGCTGGCTTTTCTGGCCGAAACGGCTGGCGCGGAATGCGTCAAACGCTTCACGCAGAAGCTCGATGGGCCCAATTCTGTCACTTATGTGGGCAAAGGAAAGCTCGAAGAGATGCGCAGCTGGATCGAGTCCGAACTCGAAGCGGAGCGGGATGTAGATATGGTGATCTTCGACGACGAACTCAGCGCGAAGCAGATCCGCAACATTGAAAACGAGCTGAAAGTGCGCGTCATCGACCGCACACAACTCATCCTCGACATCTTCGCCATGCGCGCCCAGACGGCCAACGCCAAGACGCAAGTGGAGCTGGCTCAATACAAATACATGCTACCGCGCTTGCAACGCATGTGGACCCACCTCGAACGTCAGGGTGGCGGCTCTGGCTCGGGCGGTGGAAAAGGTTCGGTAGGCCTTCGCGGTCCGGGTGAGACGCAGCTCGAGATGGACCGCCGAATCATTCTCAACCGTATGGCACTGCTCAAAAGTCGCTTGGCGGAAATCGACAAACAAAAGCGCACGCAGCGTTCCAACCGCGGCCGCATGATTCGCGTGGCTCTTGTGGGCTATACAAACGTGGGAAAATCCACGCTCCTCAACCTCATGGCCAAGACGGAGGTGTTCGCCGAGAACAAACTCTTCGCCACGCTCGACACGACGGTTCGAAAGGTGGTTATCGACAATCTGCCGTTCCTCCTCTCCGACACCGTGGGCTTTATCCGCAAGATTCCCACCGACCTCGTTGATTCGTTCAAATCCACCCTTGATGAGGTGCGCGAGGCCGACCTCCTGCTCCACGTTGTCGATATTTCGCACCCCGATTTCGAGGAACAAATCGAAGTGGTCAACCGCACGCTGGCCGACTTGGGTTGTGCGGAGAAACCTGTCATTATCGTGTTCAACAAAGTGGACGCTTACACCTGGACGGAGAAGGAGGCTGACGACCTCACGCCGGCAGGTAGCGAGAACGTGAGCCTTGTGGAACTTCAACAAACGTGGATGAACAAGATGGGCGAGAATTGTATTTTCATTTCCGCCCGAGAGCGCCTCAACATCGACGAACTCCGCGATTTGCTCTACAATCGTGTGCGTCAGCTCCACGTTCAGAAATATCCCTACAACGATTTTCTTTTCAATCAGTACGACAGCGACGGCCGTCCACTCTGATTTATTCTCTCATATCCCTAAAAGCCGAGCCAGTTTGCAGCACCTTCTCTCGTTTCCATGCTGCCGCGGCTCGGCCTTTTCCCACCCATTATGCAAGAACAACATTCTCGAACCCAACTCCTCTTAGGTCGTCCGGCCATCGATACGCTCGAAGGTAGCAGCGTGGCGGTTTTCGGTGTGGGCGGCGTAGGCGGCTACGTTGTGGAAGTACTCGCCCGCAGCGGCGTGGGCGAACTCGCTCTTTTCGACAACGACCGCGTGTGTCTCTCCAATCTGAACCGACAAATCGTGGCCCTTCATTCCACTGTGGGACAATATAAAGTGGATGCGGCCGAGGCGCGTATCCACGACATCAACCCGCATTGCATTGTCCATAAATATCCCACTTTTTATCTTCCCTCAAATGCCGACGACTACGATTTGAGCCAGTACGACTATGTGGTGGATTGCATCGACACGGTCACGGCAAAAATCGAACTCATCAAGCGTTGCCACCAGCTTCATGTGCCTATCCTTTCGTGTATGGGCGCGGCCAATAAAATGGATCCAACGGCGTTTCGCGTGACGGATATTACCAAGACGACAATGGACCCTCTGGCGAAAGTTATACGCAAGAAACTTCGCACTCTGCGCATACCTCATCTCAAAGTGGTGTATAGCGAGGAGCAACCGCTCCGCCCGCTCATCGAGGAGATACCGGCCGAAGTTGTCCAAAGCGTTTCCGCTGCTACTCAGGCTTCTGCCGCCTCCTCCCCCAACCTCCCCGCCGGTGCTGATGTGCCCAACGGAGCGGGGCGGCGCTCCGTTCCCGCCAGCAACGCTTTCGTACCCGCTGCTGCCGGCCTCATCGCAGGCGGAGAAGTGGTGAAGGATCTCCTCCGTTTGGCCGAAACCTATCGCATCGCGCCTGCCGACGCGCCCAACAGTCCTGCCGCCCAAGCTGCGGCCGAACGGGCCAAAGCCCACCGCGAACGTGTCAGCAAAATTGGCAACAAAGGAGAATAAAAAAGCTACCTGCTTCTCCGACAGGTCTGACTAATCCGACCAGTCAGACAAGTCTGACCCGTCCGACTCGTCCGAATTGTCCGACAAGTCCAATTCTTCAAAGCACCAGCTATTCATAGAAAGCCCCGAGCATTCAGCGAATGTTCGGGGCTAAAATTATGGAGTTGATAGAGATTACTTGCAACTGCCGCAAGTGGGTTTGATTTGTTTGAAGAAATCGTTGCCCTTATCGTCGACGAGGATAAAGGCGGGGAAATCTTCCACGCGAATCTTCCACACAGCTTCCATACCGAGTTCGGGATATTCCACACACTCGATACTCTTTATATTGTTATAGGAGAGGATAGCTGCTGGACCGCCAATCGAGCCGAGGTAGAAACCGCCGTGCTTCTTGCAAGCATCGGTCACCACTTGCGTGCGGTTGCCCTTGGCAATCATCACCATCGAACCGCCCATACTCTGGAAGAGGTCTACATAGGGGTCCATGCGGTTGGCAGTAGTCGGACCCATAGAGCCGCAGGCCATACCCTTCGGCGTCTTTGCTGGACCAGCGTAGAGCACAGGGTGGTTCTTCAAATAATCAGGGATACCTTCACCGGCATCAATGCGGGCTTTGATCTTAGCGTGGGCAATGTCGCGCGCCACAATGATGGTGCCGCTCATGCTCAAGCGCGTGCTCACGGGATACTTAGTGAGTTCCTTGAGCACTTCTTCCATCGGTTGGTCGAGGTCGATTTTCACACCGCCACCTTCGCCGGCGTTGCGGAGTTCCTCCGGAATCCAACGCGTAGGATTATCGTCGAGTTTCTCTATCCAAATACCGTCCTTATTGATCTTACACTTAATGTTACGGTCGGCCGAGCAACTCACGCCGATGCCTACAGGCAGACTCGCGCCGTGGCGGGGCAAACGAACTACACGAATATCATGGGCAAAATATTTACCGCCAAACTGAGCACCAAGTCCTATCTTATAGGCCTCTTCGAGCAACTGTTTCTCCAGCTCGAGGTCGCGGAAAGCGCGGCCGGTCTCGTCGCCTGTAGTGGGGAGGTTATCGTAGTAGTGAGTAGAAGCCAGTTTCACGGTCATCAAGTTCTTCTCCGCACTCGTACCACCGATGGCGATACCGATATGGTAAGGCGGGCAGGCAGCCGTACCGAGGCTCTTCATCTTTTCAATGAGGAACGGAATGAGCGTAGGCTCGTTGAGAATGGCTTTCGTTTCCTGGAAGAGATACGTCTTATTGGCCGAACCGCCACCCTTCATCACGCAGAGAAATTTATACTCGTCGCCTTCCTCAGCTTCGATGTCGATTTGTGCGGGCAGGTTGCAGCGCGTGTTCACCTCCTCAAACATGGAGAGAGGCGCATTCTGTGAGTAGCGGAGATTCTCCTCCGTATAAGTTTTATAGACACCGTGTGCGATAGCCTCAGCATCGTCGAAATCAGTCCAAACGCGCTGCCCCTTTTCTCCGTGAACGATGGCCGTACCCGTATCTTGGCAGATGGGAAGCTGACCCTTCGCTGCGATTTCTGCATTGCGCAGGAACGTGAGTGCCACGTATTTGTCGTTGTCAGAAGCCTCCGGATCGCTCAGAATCTTGGCCACTTGTGCGTTGTGGGCGGGGCGGAGCAGGAAAGCCACATCGCGGAAAGCCTGATTGGTCATGCGCGTCAGGGCTTCGGGTGTTACTTTCAGGATTGTCTTACCTTCGAACTCGCTGGTGCTGACGCCTTCTTTCGTCAGCAGATAGTACTCCGTGTCGTCCTTGCCGAGCTGGAACATAGGAGCATACTTGAATTCCGGTGTTTGTGCCATAATGCTATGAGTTATTTAATGATTATGTTGCTGCGAAATTAAGTATTATAATTCAAATAGGAAAGATAGCGCGGAGAAAAGAGACAGAAACGCGCAAGTGTACACACAGTAAAGACAATCCGGCAGATACGACACTCTGTAAAGGCTTTTCCTTATTGTATTTCTGCTTCTCTGAAAATTTTGTATCTTCGCCACCATAATTCATTTAACAAATTACTAAACACCAACAAATCTATGAGAAAATTGTTACTCTTGCTGCTTGTTTTGCTGGGCGTCAGCTCGCTGCAAGCGCAGGTTTTGCCGTCGTTTTCTACGGCCGACAATCCAGTTTGGTACCACGTTCAGTTTAAGACGGGTTCCAACTGCTTGGCAGACCAAGGACGCGGCAACGCACTCAAAACTGCGACAAAAGCAAATGTCGATGCGCAGAAATGGGCCTTTATCGGCACAAAGGACAACTTCGTGTTGCTCTCCAAGAAAGGCAACTATGTTAATTTCAATAGCTCAAACTTCACCACCTCCGCTACTGGTGTTGCGCTGAAGATGGTGGAGAGCACCAACGCTGCGGCTTCCGACTGCTGGGAGATACAGCGCAAGACGTCGTCACAAAGCATGAATCAATGGGGCGGCACGTCGGCTGGCGTGAACCTCGGTGAGTGGACCGCCGGCGACAACAACAATCCCGTTCGTTTTGTGGCTACTGAGGCCAAACTGCCTGTGTTTAGCACCGAAACATCCTCTACTTTCTATTTCGTGAAGTTCTGCCAAGGCGGTGGCTATTTGGCCGACCAGGGTGCAGGCCAGAGCGTGCAAATAGCAGCTGCCGACCCCATACCAGCGCAGAAATGGAAACTCGTGGGCACTCAAAGCAATTTCCAACTCGTCAACGAGGCCGGACTCTACGCCTATGTGGACGGAACGGGCAATGCCGCACGCATCAAAACGCGCACCACGCCCGACGCCAACGGCTTCTCTCTGGTAACAACAGGTGTAGCAGCATTTAGCCCCAACTGGGAAATCCACGCCAATGGTATCAGTGGCAACAACGCTTTCAACCAATGGGGCGGTGCGCAACTGGGAAATGAGATTGGTTTGTGGGCGGCTAACGACGTGAACAACCCCGTAGAATTTATCCTACCTAAGGACATGACCTACGCTGACTACAAGGTGGAGGGCATCGACCCTGCATCTGTAAGCGGATTGTCCAAACTCACGCTTTGGTACACACAGCCCGCTACGCTCGGCGGAACATCGAACAACTGGATGGAATATTCCTTGCCCATCGGTAATGGTCAGTTGGGCGCGAGCCTCTTCAATGGCGCTTACAAGGACGAAGTACAATTCAACGAGAAAACCCTCTGGAGTGGTTCGAGCACGGACAACGGTAGTTCCTACGGAGCATATCAGAACTTCGGCTCCCTCTTTGCCGAAGATTTGAGCGGAGATTTCGATTTCGGTTCAGATAAGAAAGTGAAAAACTATTATCGTGCGCTCGACTTGACCCGCGCCATTGGTTCAACACACTTCACCAATGCTGACGGTAGCAAGACCTACGACCGCACCTACCTTGCCAGCTTCCCCGACCGCGTTATTGCAGTGCGCTACGCTTGCAACAAACCAGGAAGCCTCTCCCTGCGCTTCACGCTCAAACCGGGCGTAAAAGCCAACCTCTCCTATGCCGACGGAGAAGGAACGTTCAGCGGCAAACTCACCACTGTGACATTCAACGCTCGCATGAAGGTGGTGCCCGTTGGCGGTACGATGACCACGGATGCTAACGGCGTGGAGGTGCGCAATGCTGATGAGATTTGCGTGTATCTTGCTGCTGGTACTGATTTTGATGCTTACAAGACTACGTATATCAGTAACACCGCTGCTCTTCCCAGCACGATGAAAGAGCGCGTGGACGCTGCCGCACAGAAAGGTATGGCTGCCATCATGACGGATCATGTGGCCGACTATCGCAACTACTTCGACCGTGTGGATTTCTCCCTCGAAGGTTCGGAGAATGCTATACCTACCAACAAACTGGTGGATGCTTACTCAGCTGACAATACTGGCGTGAAGGGTTCTTCCCTCATGCTCGAACAACTCTACTTTGCTTACGGCCGCTACCTCGAGATCGCTTCTTCACGCGGTGTGGATCTGCCCAGCAACTTGCAGGGTATTTGGAACAACAGCAACACTCCACCTTGGGCTTCGGATATTCACTCCAATATCAACGTGCAGATGAACTACTGGCCGGCAGAACCTACTAACTTAAGCGAGATGCACCTGCCGTTCCTCAATTATATCACCAACATGGCCATGAATCATGGTCAGTGGCAGAAGTATGCTAAGGATGCCGGCCAAACGAAGGGTTGGACTTGCTATACTGAGAACAACATCTTCGGCGGTGTAGGTGGTTTCATGCACAATTATGTCATCGCCAACGCTTGGTATGCCACTCACCTCTGGCAGCACTATCGCTACACGCTCGACCGCGATTTCTTGCTCAGCGCCTTCCCCACAATGTGGAGTGCTTCGCAATTCTGGATTGAGCGCATGAAGCTGGCTGCCGATGGCACTTACGAATGCCCCAGCGAATACTCTCCCGAACAAGGTCCTACGGAAAATGCCGTAGCTCATGCGCAGCAACTCGTGGTTGAACTCTTGCAGAACACCAAAGACGCTGCCGACATTCTGGGCAACGATGCTAATATCTCCGCTGCTGATAAAGCAAAATTGGAAGACCGCTTGGAGAAGGCTGATAAAGGTCTCGCCATCGAAAAATATACGGGCAAATGGGGTTCTCCTCACCACGGTGTGAGCAACGGTCAAGACCTTCTGCGCGAATGGAAATATAGCTCCTACACGCGCGGCGAAGATGGGCACCGCCACCAGAGCCATCTGATGTGTCTCTATCCCTTCAATCAGGTGACACCTGGTAGCCCTTACTTCAAGGCTGCTGTCAACTCTCTGAAACTCCGTTCCGATGAATCAACAGGATGGTCTATGGGCTGGCGCATCAACCTCTGGGCGCGCGCTCAAGACGGCGACCACGCTCGCGTCATTCTCCACCGCGCTCTGCGCCACGCTACGTCGTTCGGCACAAACCAGTACGCTGGCGGTATCTACTACAATCTCTACGACGCACACGCTCCGTTCCAGATTGATGGTAACTTCGGTGCTTGTGCAGGTATTGCAGAGATGCTCATGCAGAGCGCAACGGACACCATCGTAGTGCTCCCCGCTCTCCCCTCTGTTTGGAAGGCTGGTCATATCAAGGGCCTCAAAGCCATCGGTAACTATACAGTCGACATTGCATGGAAGGCCGGCAAGGCCACTCGCATCACGGTGACGAATGTGAAGGGACAAGCTGGCACTGTGAAGTATCCCGGCATTGGTCAAGCCAACTGCTACATCGACGGCACAAAGCAGCCCGCTGGCGCAAACAGCAACACCGCTGCTATCCCTGCTCGTCAGGGTGCCGTAGTAGTGTTCGACATCGACGGCAGCTACCAGTCCACGGGCGTCAGGCAAGTCACAGAAAATGCGACGCTCTTCACGGTCGAAGGCCGCACGGTGACCCTCAAAGGTACTGACGTTGAAAGCGTGAGCGTTTACGATCTCCAAGGTCGGAAGCATGTGCAGACCGCTACCCGCACATTCACTATCCCCGCTGCAGCAGGCAACACCGTTGTCCTCCAACTGGGCAACCATTCCTATAAGGTGGCTCTCTAACACGGCCCACCTCTCCACGCAAAGAGCGAACCCGCCCCACAGCAGGTTCGCTCTTTTTCTATGACAAGTGTTCACACTCTTTCTTGCCGTGATGGAAGACTCCGCTGATGCTATAACGCGGACCGTGGATAGCCTTATTCTGTCAGCCAGCATCCTTATTGCGTTTGCAGCAATCATTGAAAAGGACGCTTTCTTTTCAAAACAAAAAATCCGCAACACCTGATATAGGCATTGCGGACAAGAACCTAAGAAGAAATTCTACTCCATCGTCAACACTGTTTTCCCTGAAGAACTGGAGGTAGCTATATGCTGCAAAGCATCATTCGCCTGCTCCAAAGTGAACACCTTATCTATGGTGGGGCGAAGACCCGTTGTCTCGATCAGCGCCGTAATTCTTTGGAGTTGTGCACCATTCGACTGGACAAACAAGAAGCTATAAGTAGCTCCTCGGCGCTTGGCCTTCCTGTCCAAACCTGCCCCCACGAGCGCGAACAGCCATTGTTTCCATTTGGGCAAGCCAAAGGCGCGTGCAAAACTGCCGTTGGGCAATCCCCGCAACGATACGATGTGGCCGCCCGTGCGGAGCAGTCCTATCTGCTTATCCAGTTCTCGCCCACCCACACTATCGAGCACATAATCCACACCTTTCAGCTCCACAGCATAGTTCTCCTTGCGATAGTCGAAATACTTGTCAGCACCAAGCGCCAAAACGCGTTCCCTACTGGCAGCATTACCACTGGTATAGACGATTAGTCCCATGGCTTTTGCCAAAGGTATGGCCATCGCTCCAAGGCCGCCAGAGCCACCCGAGATAAAAATTTCTTTCCCCGCCTCAACATGCATCAGCTCCAGAGCTTGATAGGCCGTGAGCGCAGTGAGAGGCACAGCCGCCGCCTCGGTAAAAGTCAGCCCTTGAGGCATTCGAGCCAGCGCATCGGCCGGCACGGCTACCCATTGGGCAAAAGCTCCGATATGCTCTATCGGCATACGGGCATAAACATTATCGCCAACAGTGAAGCCTTCCACCTTTTCGCCGACAGCTTCCACGACACCTGCCAACTCATTTCCCATGGTTAGAGGAAAATGGTAAGGAGTCACCATTTTCACTTCCCCGCGGGTGATCAAATTGTCCAAAGGATTCACACCCGCCGCCTTGACGCACACGAGCACTTCATTGGACTGTATCGAGGGCTTAGCAAGCTCCACGGTTTCGGTACGTAGATTGTGCTTGTTATATTTGAATATCTGAATCGCTTTCATCGTTCTTCTATTTTACATTTATCTATCTGCTAAATAAAACGCTATTGCCTGACTCGCAAACAATTCGGCTTTCTGAAAAATTGCCCCATGTCCAGCTCCCTCGTATATGCTAAGTGTGGCATTGGGCAAACGCTCTGCCATGTCGTGGCTTCCTGTTGTGGGAATTGCCATAGAAACAAAAAGTCTCCCTACCGCACAAAGTTCGATATTTCCTTACAAACGATGCAACAAAGGGAAAAACATTTTCAGCGGTCTTAGCTACCGATGGCTCTGTTTATCCGCACCGTGAATATTCTTATTGCGGTTGAAAATACAATAAGGCTGTCAGCTGGCTTCCTTATTGTGTCAGCTGACAGCCTTATTCTGTCAGCCAGCATCCTTATTGTATTTTCGACGGCAATAAAAGGGCTGAAAATTCCGCGAAAGATCCCGCGCAAAGCTTAGTTTTTCCCCGCGATGGAGATAATGCGCTTCCAACAGAGGCGAGATGTCCACCGTCAAACCGCTTACTGATGACCATATAGATGAAGGATTTGGGGCGTTCTCTTGGTGGAAAACAGAATTATGACGTATTTTTGCAACCACACGATAAGAGCCTTGAACAACGAAAGGGGTTCGATGCTTTATTTTTTAATAGGTAGTATTTCCTAAATACAATGAAACAGCTTTTTATCACCCTTCTACTCCTGACTTGCACGGTGGCAAGCTGGAGCAAGACCTTCAAAACCATCAAAACGCCCAAGGTGACGGCTTGCGCAATCCCATTCAAAGAAAAAATCACTGTGCGAGAAGTGGTCTTGACAGATACGGCCACCACGCTTCACCTTTGCATCGAATCGCCCGCGGGAGATCCCTTCATTCTCAACAAGAGCAGTTATCTGAAAGATGAAAGCGGCCACCGATATGCCTTGCGCTCGGCCGAGGGGGTCATGCTCGACCAACCGATTTCTTCTCCTAAAAATGGCCCGACTCAATTCGCCCTGCATTTTGCCCCTATGCCGCAACGCGTCAGAGTGTTCGACTTCATAGGGGGAGACGACTTCTATTCGTTTATGCTCCTCGGCATCCACGACAAGAACGTCCCACTCACCACACCCAGGCTCGAAGCACTCGCCGAGAGCCATCCCTATGTGCTGCCAACGGAGTGGTTCAAGAACGATTCCATCACCATTCGCGGCCGCATCATGGACTATGATGTCGCAAAATTTGGTTTCAACCACTTAGAATGTTACTACGAAAACATTTTTGAGA
>ERZ773066.320-NODE-320-length-27735-cov-3.565137_pt1 | contig 27735 bp, 21 predicted proteins | sample MGYA00580573_ERZ773066 | MGnify/ENA primary metagenome ERZ773066 (study PRJEB29015, sample SAMEA2738128) | human oral metagenome | biome: human oral; feature: human-associated habitat; material: saliva | place: China | collected 2203 ... | reverse complement strand
TCTTTGCGATGATGAGCTGCCCGCGCCGCGTCAGCTCCTCAAAGCCGATAACGGAGACAAGGGACGAATCCTTCAGCATCGCGATGAACTCGTTGCCGAGCGGTGGAATGACGCGCTTGAACGCCTGCGGTACGATGATGTAGCGCATCGTCTGCAGCCACGTCATACCGAGCGAACGACCGGCCTCCATCTGCCCCTCATCCACGGACTGAATTCCCGCACGAAAAATCTCCGCCACATACGCGCCGGAGTTGATGCCGCAGGCGGAGATCGCCGCGATGAACGGATCAATGCGTTGTCCCGTAATCACAGGAAGGGCAAAGTAAAAGAGGAAAATCTGCACGAGCAGCGGCGTGCCGCGGAAGAACTCCACATAGACCTCTGCGAGCAGGCGCAGCGGGCGCAGATGCGAGATGCGCGCAACCCCCACGACCAGACCGATCACAAAACCGATCGCCGTCGAGAGCACCGTGATCTGAATCGTCACCCCCGCACCGATAAGCAGGAGCGGGAACGAATTGACCACGAGATTCATATCAAAATTCATAAACTCATCCATTCCATAGCGTAGTGCGGCTGCATAAATAGCCGTCTTTTGTATTATATTTCAATCGCCTTGTGCTGTCAATAAATTCGCGCTCTTTGCCGCACGGGAATCCGCATCATTCTCCTGCGTTCTGCTAGGAAAAACGTGTGATGTATCTTTTTCTAGGTGCCTCTTGCAACTCTCCTATATTCTACCACACAATAAAACTCCCCCAAAGCGACTGCCCGAGGGAGTTGTCTGTCCGAAAAAATTTGAGTTTAGAAGCGATACCGTACGCCGAACTCCGCATAGCGTGCGGGCTGTGGATATTTTGTTCCGCTGTATGAGGAGTATGCCTGATTCGTTGCATTGCATAGGCGCGCGTAGACTGTTCCGTCCTCAGTGAAGTCATAACCTGCATTCAGTTCAAACACGGCATAGCGACTGTGCCCATAGTAGGTCTCCGAAAGGCCACTTGCGAGCCTGCCGAGCAGGTTGGCATGCCAGCGTCCATGCTTATAGTGTATGCCGATACGCCCGCCATTCGGTTGATTGTTGTTATTGAGATAACGTGATGCAGCATCATTGCTGCCCCGCGATTCGATGCCCGTATAGGAATACCCGAGATCATAGCTCCAGTCCGCATTGACTTTCTTCTTAAAGAGGATCTCCATGCCGCGCTTCTTCTCATGCGCAATATTCGTCACGCGATGTACAGTGGCAGGCGATTCATACCAATGAATCGCATCACTGAGCTCTGAATGGAAGAAATCCACACTGAGATAGGTCTTTGCATCGAACTCATGCGCAATGCCAAGAGATTCCGTATGTCCGCTTTCTGGGCGAAGATTCGGATTCCCATAATATGCTCCAAACGCTCCATAGTTTGCATAGTAAAACATATCATCCGCTGTCGGAGCTTTGTAGACACGGCCCCAGGAGGCATAGATGCGCGTTCTGCGATCCGCATTGTAGTTCACGGCAAGTTTCGGTGAACTGTGCGCACCAAAGCGGCTGTGGTGGTCAAGCCGCAGTCCCGGCACAAACGACCACTTATCGCCTAGGCGAATGGTATCCTGCACATAGACCGCCTTATTCGTAATCTTTTTGTCGCTATAGCCATTAGCCGTATTCGTCGAACGACTCGTATGCCACTCAAGTCCCGCCACAAGGGTATGCTCCTTGCCGAGTTTCCAGCCATTCTGATACTCGCCGCCCTCTGTACGTGTATCATACTTGCCGGCGAAATCCACCGATTTAAAATTACCGAAATAGCGCAGACACCCTGGGGTGTTCGTCCCTTCTTTAAAATTATAAGAAGCGATGACGGTATTATAGATAGCATCATGATGCGAAGACGGCGCAAAGTTATAGTAAGAGTTTTCATTGATTGTGCGATGCATCACCGAAAGAGTCAGTAGGCGGCGCGCATCAATCCGTTGATCAAGGCGCAGGGAAAGACCGTTGTTCGCATAGTCGCTGCTCGGCATGCGATGTGTCTCACCATCCTGTCCCTTGTATCTCATATAGCTGCTGCGGTCAATCCCTGCTGTGAGCTGCCAGCTGAACTTTCCTGCTGCTCCCATGTTTGAAAGTTCATAGCCGTGTGACCCCCATGAGCCCGTACGCAGATCCAGCTCCGTCTCGTTCTTCACCGCACGCTTCGTGATGATATTGACAACGCCGCCAATGGCATCCGAGCCGTAAAGTGCCGATCCACCACCCTTGACCACCTCGATACGCTTGATGTTCTTCACCGAAGGGAGCATCTGAAGATTCGTCCCGCTGCGCCCGCTCGGTGCGCCCTGGTCATTGTTAAGGCGCACGCCGTCCACCATGATGACAACGCGATCCTCGCCGTTCAGGCGTACGTGGTCTTCGCCGCTTGCATGCTCAACGACAACTCCATTGACGTTTTCAAGGACCTGTGAAACACTCTGGTAGTGATTCTTCTCGATATCCTGTGCCGTAATCACGGTGACATTTGCTGGAATCTGACGCACGCTCAGCGGTGTTCGCGTCGCCGTGACAACGGTTTCCCCCAGTGTATGCTCATCTGAAGTTTCATCTGCCCCCGAAGCAAACGCATGTCCCCCTATGGATATCGTCCCAAACGTCAGTGCTGCTGTCACAGCTATACGAAGATGTTTTTTCATAGATAGACTCCTCCCAAAATGTAATTCCTCTGCTTTCGTCAATATAAGCGATCCTCCGAATCATTCCCCCTCAGTATAAACCAAGTGCGCCACGCTGAATGCGCACGTTCTGGATAAGCGATGCACGAGAACGATGCTGAAACTCGTGAACGAGATACATTGGCTGGACAGTCTCTATGATACGGCGTGCTGCATCGGTATGAAACGGCTGATGCTGATCGACATGCATGACGTAGTCCATCGCCGCCTGCCAATCGAGCGGCGTCTTCCATCCTACATGCCGACGCATCATCTCCCGCGTATATGCCCCTGAGAGAGATTGATGCAGGTGGATACCATAGACGAACTTTCCCAATTCTCCAAGCTCGTGGTAGATCTTTTGCACGTATGCGGCTCCCTCCGCCTCGCTCTGCAGATCCAAGTTTGTGTTCATCAGATGTCCCGTATCGAGCATGAAGCCCGTATCGGGATAACTGACGCGCTCCAAGAGGTCAGCGGCGAGCTGTGGTTTCTGAAAGGTCAGTCCCGGCCACCAGAGATTTTCAAAGAGGAGTTTACACGCCCTCGGTATCTCGTCGGCAATCGCATTGACGAGCTCGATGGTCGCGTGAATGACTTCCTCATCCGTGACAGAAAACGCGCGCGTATACATCTCCGACGTGCAGTTATGTGCGACGTGGAAGACGAGATACTGCGGCTGACATTCTGCCGCCCGCCGCAGATTTGCTCGCCACCCCTCCATCCAGTCGGCGACATTCAACGAGCCGTAATAACCTCGGACATTGTCCTCACTGCCGAACTCCGCTATGAGTGCTGTCCGATCCCCACGCCAAAAATCAACCCACGTCGGCCAAAACAGGAGATGTACACCCTTGATATACGCGGGTGGAAACAGCGTGCGATCCCACGGCGCACAGAGCATAAACTCGATGCCGTCAAGCCCTAGTTCCTGCAGGATGGCAGGAAGGGCATCAGCATCGCCGTGAAGGATATGCTCCACATCGCAGTCCGCGTTAGAGAGATTGGTTAAGGTAAGCATGGTCAGAACTTATAGCTATAGCTCAGGAGGTAGTTGATTGGTGCCGTATAGTACTCCGACCCAGCATGGGACGTGCTGTCGTGCCGATCCAGTACGTTGTCGATGCGCAGACGGATCTCACTGTTCTCATCGGGCGCATAGACCGTATTCCACGTTGTGAGCAGGTATGGCTTCGCCCCATAGGCAGGTCTCGCAGACGGCAGCTGGACACGTTCTGCCAAATAGGACGCGGAGAGATCGGACATCCATTTCCCATACTGATAAGTAATGCTGCCCATGAGCTGAATCCGTCCAAGACTGCGTTCCCAACCAAGATGTTTCCTGGAGTTATTGACCTGTGGGTTCTGCAGGGTCACGCCCCAACGATAAGAAAGGCCATGCGTGCTGTGAATGTCATCCGAGATCTCAAGGCCAATATTACGAAACTCTTCGTTGGTATACTGGTACCTGTTCGATGGGAGCAGGCGTGCAGAGATATTGTCCCGTACGCGCATATAGAAAATGGCCGTCTTCCAGTGATGCCTTCCCTGTTTTTTCTTCCAACCTACCTCGTAATTGATGCCTTTCTGTGGACGCAGGTCAGGTGCGGCATTCTGCCGACCATTGTCCGCATACATCTGTGAGAACGTCGGCATGACAAAGGACTGTGTGACGTTCAGATAGGCGCTGCTCGTCGCATCGAGCTTATGCAGCCACTGTGCAGATGCACTGAGGTTGCTGTAGTTCTGGTCGCGTACCGCCCCTGTCGTCCACGTCTCGCGCAGACCGATGATCCCCGTATTGCGTGCACCAAAACGCTGCTCCCACTGGCCGAACAGTCCCCAGTTATTGCGTGAGTACCGTGCGGAGAATGTAGATGCGTTCGTAGGAAGCGCTGCATAGACCTCATGTGAAAGATCCACCCCGACTACAGCAGATGCATTAGCATGAGGCTTCCATGTACGCTGCACATCAAGTCCGTACATCGTATTCTTTTCCCGTGAATGATAGGGTGCATTCGGTGTAGAGGTAAATGGATTGTCTCGGAAGTGAACGACCCCCGCATAATCCAGCGTCCCTGTGTTGAAGAAAAGATTCGCTTTCCACGCATGCTCGTGATAATTCAGCTGGGTGATGTACTGTTTGGTTTCATACTTACGTCGATTAATCGGTGTGCCTGCAATAAGCCCATAGGGGTTTGGAAATCCTGCGTCAGCAGCAGTAACGGTACGTGCATACGTCCCCTCCGTCTCATAGCAGCCGAATTGGAAATCCATGCGGGGACTGATATGGTAGGTCAGTCCCATATTGCGCTTGATGATGTTGCTGATATCCGTACGCGCTGTCCCATGAAAATTAGGCGCGGCATATTCTGTATCGGTAACGCCGCTCTGCCGCCCCCACTTATCGTAGTTATAGTAGAAACCGAATTTCTCATCGCCGATGCTCACACCATAGCTGCGCTGTCCATAGTTTCCGACACCGACATGCACCTCGTTGGGCATTGTTTTTTTCGTGATGATATTGACGACGCCGCTCACCGCATCACTGCCGTAGAGAACGGAGCCGCTGCCCTTGACGATCTCGACGCGTTCGATCGTGCTCGCAGGTATCTGATCCAGATTGTACTTGCCGCGCCATGCAATCGGATTGCCGTTCATGAGGACGAGCGCACCGCCCTTCAGTCCGCGGATGTTCAGCTCGTTCGTCATGCTGGCCATCGCCGCGCCGTTCGGTCCAAAGGAGGTATACGTAAACCCATCCGCCTTTGCCAGCACATCCGATGCCGTTGCCGCGCCGCTCCGTGCGATCTCCTCTGCCGTAATGGTGGTCGTTGCAGCCGGCACATCGACATCACGCTTTGTCGTCCGCGTCGCCGTGACAACGGTCTCGCCGAGCGTGTGATCGTCTGTCGCTGCCGCGGACTCCTCCGCATAGACCTGTCCCGTCAGTGCGGAGAGCAGGACTGCCGTCGTCAATATTTTCTTTTTCCATCGTCTCATGATAATATCTCCCCCAAAAAGATAGCAATTCCTATGTTTCAATTCCTAGTCCAAATGGAACCGAAATGTCTTCGTCCAAACGCCACTGCGTCCATTGTCCCCCGGGTTGAACTGAAAGCGATACCCCGCCGCAATCGCCGCGCGATCCATCGCACTGTAGCCGGAGGAGGTGACGAGCTTGACAGACTCGACCGAGCCGTCTGCGGCAACAAGAATATCGATCTTCACCGAGCCCTCGACATCATCCTCGATGAGTTCCTGTGGGTACTCAGGTGTCGCCTCTGCCCGCAGGCTCGCCTCGACGCGCTCTGCCGGCGGGGCGGGCGGAGCGGCGGGAGCTGCATCTCCGCCGCCCGATGTGCCGGATGTTCCGCCCTTCGTCCCCGCTGTGTCACCGCCGCCGCTGCTGCCGCTGCTGCCCACCGTCCCCGTCTGCGTCCCGTCCGACGGTTTTGACGATGTGGCAGATGTTTGGGGATTGCTCGTCTGCTTCGGTGTCTCCTGCGGCGTTTCGGGCGGCAATGTCTTATCGACGATCACAACGTCGCTCACCGCACTCACTGCCGGAGCGGCTGCCGAATCACCTGCGGCAGCAGTGGCGGGCGATCCCGCATCGTAGAGTGTGACCTCCACGGGCGTATCCCCCGTCTGCGGCGCGGCAATTGAGAACAGTCCCAATGCCCCCGCCGCCAAGAGGAGAATCACATGCAGAGCCAGTGACAGGCTGAGCGCGGTGTATGTCCCCCGTTTTTCCTCCATTACCGTATCCATTTCACCCCTCCAGTTTCACACGACGCCGCAGCAGATACAAGAAGTACGGCGTACCGATAAATGCCGTCATGATGCCGACGCGAATCTCCATCCCGGGGAGAAGAATCCGCCCGATGGAGTCGCAAAACACGAGAAATGTCGCCCCCGCAAGAAGGCTCGCAGGAAGCAGCCGCCGATGATCAGGGCCGACGAGCAGGCGCATCATGTGCGGGACAACCAGTCCAACGAATCCGATGTTGCCGCTGATGCAAACCCCCGTCGCTGTGGTGAGTGCCGCAAGCACGAGGAACAGCAGGCGGAACGGCGTCACAGACATCCCCGCCGTGCGTGCCTCCACCTCGCCGAAGGCGAGGAGATTCAGATGCCGCGCAAGGAGCAGCATCACCGACGCGCCGACCCCGATCGGTCCAATCCCCAAGAGGACATGATCCCAGCGGCGATAATCCAGACCGCCGATCGTCCAGAAGAGGTACTGCTGCATCTTCTGCTCGTTGAGAACCGTGAGAATGGCCGCCGTACACGCGGCGAGGAACATCCCCACCACAACGCCCGAGAGGAGCAATGTCATGACTGGGATTCGTCCGTGGCGCATGGAGAGGGATACGGTCAGCCCCACGGCGAGCATCGCTCCGACAAAGGCAAAGGCAGGGAGCAGGAGCACGCTCGATGCACCGACACCGAGGCCGATGGCGAGCACGGCACCGACCGATGCCCCGCTCGACACGCCGATGATGCCGGGATCGGCGAGCGGATTGCTGAAGATCCCCTGGAGCACCGCCCCCGATATGCCCAGCCCGGCACCGACCATCAGGCCGACGAGCGTGCGCGGCAGACGGATGTGCAGAAGAACGGCCTCCTGCTCCGGTGTGAGGACGACGTGCGGGAGAACGGGCAGTCCCACGGCATGAGCGAAGTACGCGACGATGTACTCCGCACGGATGTCATACTGTCCCGAGCACAGAGACAGAACGACAACCGCAGCGAGTGCTCCAACGAGCCCCGCGAAAAAAACACGCTGTTTCATTGTGCCGTCTCCCCCTCTGCCGAAGTCCCAAGGATCACGCGGAGGAGTGCCTCTTTCTCCGCGCGGTTTTCATCTGCCTCCGTATAGACCTCCATGTGATGCGTCAGCGGATTCTCAGCGACCCGTACAGGCGCACCGTACGCATGGGTCAAGAGCGCGTCCGTCAGTACGTCCTGTGGCCGCCCGTCCGCGAGCAGCCCGCCGCCCCCGATGAGAAGGAGGCGCGAGCAGAACCGCGCCGCGAGGCTCAGCTCATGTGCGACGAGAAGCACGGTCTTGCCCGCTGCGCAAAGCTCACGGCAAAAGCGGAAGATTTCCTCCTGATAGATCACATCCAGCCCCGTTGCCGGCTCGTCGAGAAAGAGCACGGGGGTCTGCTGTGCGAGCACCTTTGCGAGCAAGACGCGCTGGCGCTGTCCGCCCGACATGGCGTGGAGGGGCTTGTCAGCAAGTTCCGAGACCCCCGTATAGGCCATACACGCTGCCGCAATGGCGCGATCCGATTCCGTTTCCTGCTGCCACCACGAAAGGTAGGGATAGCGCCCCGCCAACACGACATCCAGCGCCGTGTAGTCAAAGGCAATCTCTCCGCCCTGGCGGAGGTATGCCGCACGCTGCGCAAAGTCACGCGGCGAGAGCAGCTGGATCGGTAATCCCATCAACGTCACCTGCCCGGCGAGCGGCGGCAGGATGCCGCGCAGCGTCTTGAGCAGTGTACTCTTCCCCGCACCGTTCGGCCCAATCAGCCCGATGATCTCCCCCGCCCCCACGGAGAACGATACATCCTCAAGGATCACCTTGCCATGATACCCGGCATAGAGCTTTTCAGCGCGAATGATTTCCTCCAACATCGTCCCCCCTGTACTCAGTCCACGGCCGAAAGGTGCTCGTCCGCAGGCTGCCGAAATGCATCGCCATAGACGCGGTAGGCAATCTCCTGCACGCCGAAGACAAAGTCCTGCGAGCAGTTGTAGATATACCCCTCGAACGGTTCAGCAAATGCCCGGTTCCGAATTGCCTTCATCGTCTGCAGAGAGGGATCCCCCAGATACTCCCTGCGGAACTTGTCCACATCATAGTTCCCGTGATCGTTATACGTCGGCAGGAAGAGGATGTCGGGGTTGATCTGAACGAGCTGCTCCTTCGTCATGACCTGAAAATCGCGGATGCCAAGTTCAGCGCGTCCATTTACGACCCCCGCGTAATGACACGCCTCATCAAAGCTGCTGCCAAGGCCTCCATAGCCGCCCATGAGCGAGATGAGGACGACGCTCTTGCGCTGCTCCGGAGGAATCTGCTGCACCTTTGCCTCAATCTCTGCCAGCTTTTCATCCATCATGGACTGCAGCCGTAAGCCGCGCTCCTCTTCGCCCGCCGCTGCCGCGAGCAGCGCGATCGTCTCACGGATTTCTGCCAGATTCCGCGCACCTTTGCAGACAACCACCTTCAACCCCGCCTCACGCAGAGATGGCACGATGGAGAGATCCCCCCAGTCCGGTACAACGACGAGATCGGGCTGCAGTGCCATGATCTCCTCCACAGTCGGATTTCCAATGCGGTGCGGGATCACTTTTACGAGTTCTGTCACATTGGAGCTCACAGGATCGTCAAGGAGTCCATTCACCGCCGCCATGCGCTCCGGCTCGACCAGCCCCAGCATCACCTCATCCGTGCTCATCGACAATGTGACGATGCGTTTGGGCGGCGCGGGAAACGCTGTGACCGTCCCCTCAATATCTGTCACCTGATACGCGACAGGCTCTGACGAACGGGATCCCGACGGACTGCACGCCGCGAGCAGAAGGCTCAGCACGCAGAGGAGGAGTGCCATGTATTTTCTCGACAATATAGTCTCCTTCCCTTCAGACGCAAATATGAATTATAGCATAATTTTCTATCGTTTTGGTTGTTCTTTATGTTATTTTTATCGAATCATTTGCTTGCGCCGCAAAATATTTCCGTTCCACAGCAATTCCTCGATATGACGTGCGCCGTATCCCCCAGAGGCTCTTGCACTCGTTGATGCGCAGAAAATCCTCGCGCATTACGCGCGCAATCGCCTCAACATCGTCGCCAATGAGCCCTGCCGCACAGCGGCTGACAATCGCAAGCAGTGCGGGCGGCTGCTCCACATAGGGAGCAAGGGCCTCGTCCAGATACTCCTCCGCACCAAAGACAATCGCATCATTGTCAAGCTGCGTACAGAGAGCATACGATGGGAGATTAGGATTACAATAGATATAAAAGCAGGACAAAAAGGTATACCAATATACAGCGATTGACGAATGCACACGCTTTCGTTTTATTCCGGCTTTTAAGGAGCAATTGACGTATTCCTCCATGCTCTTCCTGCAGCAACTCATCCGCCGTTTCCCTTTCCAGCTACATAAAGGATAAACAGATAAAACGGTGCGGAGTTTACCAAGCGTTTTCAAGCGGCGAATGAAGAAAACCTGACGCTTTTGAAAAGGATTTAAAGCGGTAACAGATGATTGAAAAACCTACATCGCTTCGTACGACGCTGTGCTGTTACAAGAGTTTCATTGAGCGCATGTTGTATCTTCCTCGGCAATGACAGCGGATTCCATCGCCCTCGCCATGGTCTGCTCTGCGGCTTGTTTATTCTTTTCAGTGCCGAAAACCAGCACTGATCAAAGTGCTCCATACCCCCCTCAGAAGGAATAGTTAATGCTCAATGTGTACGACCGCTCTTTGGCGGCCTCGTTAGCAAAAAACTTTCGATTGAAGAGATTCTCTATCCCAAGCTGTATTTTCGCCTGTGAGCTCGGACGGTAGTTGAGGTAAAGATTCGTAAGGAAGAAAGCGTCTTCTGCTCCATATTCTCCTGTTGCCGCATCGATCTTCTGACGAGCACCTACATACTGGGCATCCAAAACTCCATTGAATTTCTTATATGTATAGTCAGCCCCAAAATGAACCATATGCCTTGGCAAATCCCAGTTCCGAATAGTGTTCCCTCCCTCCGTCAGGCTCCCCGATTCGAATGTATAATTAAAATACGTCTGCCAAGCACGGCTCACGCGATGATGGATATCCAACTCCATGCCTTTTGTCGTCGCCGTATTCATATTATAGTAAGCTTTCACACCGCCGCGCGTTGCAAGAGCTATTTTGTCATCAGTATCAACACGGAAGAGTGTGAGTCCGTAGGTAGTCTTGTTGTTGATCTTATGTTTTATCCCAACCTCATAAGTGCATGAGGTCTCAGGTATCAGATCCGGATTTGCCTGAACTGCGGATGACATTGCACTCCCTGCCCGCCGATAAAGTTTAAAAATTGATGGAGGATTAAAGGACTTACCAAAGCTAGCATAGAGCATTATATCTTTTTGCAGTGCATAGCTCACGGCCACCTTTGGACTCCATGCGCGGAACGTCCGGGCAGGATAGTTAGTTCGCACTCCACTGACGACAGCATGGCCGTCCCTCTTATCAATCTGATCGAAGCGCATACCGAGGTTAAGCCCCCAACGTGGATTGAGCGTCCATTCATCCTGGATAAACAACGCAGAAGAAGCAATGCTGCCTCCACTTACTCTTGTCGCAGCACCTACGGTCGAGCCCCAATCTCTCCAGTGAGACAAATTATAATTGCGGTAGCACATCTCATCCTTCATCCATGCCAGCCCTGCGAGCAGCGAATGAGGCCCGAACTTCCACTGTCTCTGCAGATCAATGTTGTAATTCTGACTTGGATACTCTGTCCGCGCCCCAGTCCCCGTCCACGAAGTGCTTGTGGCAGAAGTACTTGCCGAAGAATAACCTGCTTTATAGGTATCACTATACCCGATGCTAAGTTTCAGGTGATGTGCAGCATCCTCATAGCTCAATCTATGGACATCCTGCTCACGCTGTCCAAGATAACCCAGATAATCTGATGGTCTTATTTGTACATACCCCGTCGGTGTAAGTACCGTCCCCGAAAAAGTTGGTACACCACCTGCTCCAATGACATAAGAAAACGGGTTATGATAATCATAGCGATAGGAATGGTGCATGTAACTATACGAGATTGATCGTACTGCATCAAAGTCGTAGCTGAAAGCAAGTGATACATTCTCGTTCTTTCGTCGCTTTGCCCCGCGGCTCCCGACAACGTATTTTCCGTCAGACAGGCGATGTAGTGCCCCCGTAGCCGTCGCAGCCCCGGAAACGTTGACTTTATTACTGACAAAATATCCCGGCCAGCCATCCGACGTGCGTTTTTCATATCCTGCACGAAAAGAGAGTCGCCCTTCACCGCCGGTGACCTGGATGCCATGCTTCAACGTATTGTTGCTCCCATAAGAGAGAACAGCATCACCATGAATCCCTTCTTTTTCTGCCCGCTTCGTGATAATGTTAATCACACCGGCAACAGCATGTCCCCCGTATAGAGATGAGCCTGCCCCGCGAACAATCTCAATGCGGTCGACAGTATCAAGGGGTACAGAATCCCATGTAACTGTTCCATCAAATGAACTATTGAGTGGCTGACCGTTATACATCACCAGAATATCCTTGTCAGAGAATCCGCGCAGACTGACCCCGCCAGTAACATCAGCCGTTGGTGATACATAGAGCCCTGCTTCCTTGCCCAACGCTTCGCGAATACTGAACACATTTCGTGCCGCAAGTTCCTTCGCAGTAATCACTGTGACATTAGCAGGGATCTTATTCAGCGGTTCTCTCTTACGGGTTGCTGTCACAACGGTTTCACCAAGTGAGTAACTCAGAGGTTCACTTGCCGCCGCACTTTGCTCTGTCTCCGTGTGTGCAGTTGTCTCTGCCATTTCGCCTTGCGCGGAAAAACCTAGCTCTGTCAATGCAATGCACGCAGCCGCTGTCAATTTCTTCCTGAGTTTCATTGATCTATGTCACCTTTCTTCATAACGCATCAATGACCTAGACGAGGTGAAACTGCGCATCAAAAAACCCTCCTGCATACACAGAAGGGGTTTTTCACACAACAAAGGATCACACAGCATCCGCAGATGCACTGGAATCCCCATCCCTATCACTCGCAGGTCAAACGGCGATTGTCAATCAGGCAGTTCTCCTGGCTCCAGTTCCTCGCGCACCTGCGCCTTCCCGAGGGAAATCCCTCAGTGGCGGAGACAATGTCTCCATGCAGGTTTGCTCACTGCTACAGTGGCGTGACCGCTCCGGCTTAGGCAGAATCATTATTCTGTTTACCGGATTCTCTATTAAACCTTCGTGAAATCTCAATATAATTGAAATTTCACTGATACCTGATCCAATTCGTATAAAATTGTCATAAAACGTGTTAATCGTACCATTGGAAGAAATGCTTGTCAATATGACAAAGAGATATTCTTTGAATTATCCAAATTCAAGAACAGGTGTTTTCATCGATCCAAAAGTTCAAGGTAGTCCCCATAGCCCTCGCGCTCCATATCATCTTTTGGGATGAAGCGCAGGGAAGCACTGTTGATGCAGTAGCGCAGACCGCCCGTTGCGGCGGGACCATCGTCGAAGACATGCCCGAGGTGTGCGCCGCTCCCTGCCGCTGTGACCTCTGTACGCACCATACCGTGCGAAAGATCCGCGTGCTCTGCGATCAGAGCCGCATCGATCGGGCGCGAGAACGCCGGCCAGCCGCAGCCCGAGTCATATTTATCCGTGGAGACAAAGAGCGGCTCGCCTGTCGTGATGTCACAGTAGATGCCCGCACGGAACTCGTGATCGTATGCGTTGCGGAAGGGCGGCTCTGTCGCCTTTTCCTGCGTGACGGCATACTGCATTTCTGTCAGGCGTGCCCTCAGCTCCGCATCCGAAGGCTTTTCGTAGGTGCGCACGGTCTCCGCTGTCACTACACGCTCTGCCGCCGCACGTTTCTCACGCATCGCAGCAATAAGCGCAGGAGAGATGTGACAGTACCCATTCGGATGATTTTCGAGATACTCCTGATGCTCGTCCTCTGCACGATAAAAATTCACGATTGGCCCCATTTCGATCGCAACAGGCTTTCCGATATGTTTCTGCAGGGCGTCAAGGGACTCCCGTATCACGCGGGCATCAACGCTCTCACGGTCGTCTGTATTCGGCACATAATAGATACCCGAGCGGTACTGCCGCCCGACATCGTTGCCCTGCCTATCGACCGTCGTCGGATCGATGGAGTCGTAAAACGTTGTCAGAAGCTGCTCGAGAGAAATGATGTGCGGATCATAGACGACGTGGATTGCCTCTGCATGCCCGCTGCCGCTGCATACTTCCGCATAGGAAGGATTTGCGCTCACGCCGTTGGCATAACCGCACTCCGCAGAGACAACACCCGGTACAAGACTGAGATAGAGTTCCGTCCCCCAGAAGCAGCCGCCGGCGAGATAGATCTCCCGCTGTCCGCTCATCGCGACATTCTTCTGTACGATTTCATGCGGCATCTCCGCTGAGACTGCGTCAGGCGTACCACAGCCGCCAAGACAGAGGAGCGAGCCAAGGGCACAGACACCGCGCAGGAGTGAAGTGTTCATTGTGATCTCCCTTCCATAAAAATCAGGACTCACGTCTCGATCTTCTCCGCCGGTGGAAGCTGCCAGTCGATCGGCGTCTCCCCCACACGCGTGAGGAAATCATTGACACGCGAGAACGGATGGCTGCCGAAGAAGCCACGATGCGCTGAGAGCGGGCTCGGATGCGGCGACTCGACGATGAGATGGCGCGGATTCGTGATGAGGCTGCGTTTCTTTCGTGCAGGACTGCCCCAGAGGATGAAGGCGAGCGGTTTCTCACGTGCCCCGAGGAGACGAATGATGGTATCGGTGAACCGCTCCCACCCATGTCCCGCATGCGATGCCGCTGCATGGGCACGCACGGTGAGCACTGTGTTGAGGAGGAGCACGCCCTGCCGCGCCCACGGGATGAGACAGCCGTGATCGGGCGGGACGATACCGAGATCATCCTGCATCTCCTTGTAGATGTTCAGCAGCGACGGCGGTGGATCAATGCCGACCTGCACGGAAAATGACAGTCCATGCGCCTGTCCGTCGCCATGGTAGGGATCCTGACCGAGAATGACGACCTTCGTATCGGCAAAGCTCGTGTAGTGCAGCGCATTAAAGATCGAATACATATCTGGGTACACACGACGTGTACGGTACTCCTCGATAAGGAATGCACGCAGCTCACGATAGTAGGGCTGCGCCATCTCGTCTGCAAGGAGTTCCTGCCAATCGTTTTGGAAAATTGCCTTTGCCATGCTAAACTCTCTCGTAAACTTCAAATATACAGTCTTTCCCTGCGCGGCTGCTCGTCATGGAAACCCCATCCAGCGAAGGAAAAAATACATCTGCATCATAGCTGCCCGAAAGGCGTGTCACATACGCCCGCCATACATACGGCAAAAGGAGTCGGTAGCATTCTGCACCGCCGATCACGAAGATCCGACGCTCCTCCTCCGCTGTCAGCTGCCCCAGAAGACACCACAGCGTCAAGATGTCATGCACTGTATAGAACCCGTTCGTCTCCCGGACAGTTCGCGAGAGGACGACATTCGTACGTCCCACGAGCGGACGCCTCCCCGGCAGACTCTCCATCGTACACCGTCCCATGACGACGATGCCGTCCATTGTCGTACGGCGAAAATGTGCCATATCCTCGGGGCAGTCGGTGAGCAGATGCCCCGCCCGACCGATACCGCCCGCAGCATCCACTGCCGCGATGAGTTCGAGCGGATACGGGGCAGATACTTCGGGAGCACGCACAATCCCCGACGCATCCACCTCCTCCCGCCATGCAGAAACCATTCTCCCATCAACACAGAGCGTCGGCGCAATCTCCGCCAGCGGAACGAGCACAAAGGCGCGCTCCGTCAGATAGGGATGCGGCAGAGTCAGCTGCTCCTGTGCAGACGTGACGCCGTCCACATGGAGCAGATCGAGATCTATCGTACGTGCGCCCCAATGCTCATGCCGCACGCGTCCGAGTTCCCGTTCGATACACTGCATCGCCGCGAGGAGCTCCTCGGGCGTACGGTCAAACGTGATGCACGCGGCGGCATTCAAAAAAGGCGGCTGATCCGTCTTTCCCCACGGCGGCGTCTCATAAAATGCAGAGACGCGCTCCACACGAATGCCATCCAGTTCCGACAGCCGCCGCAGTGCCGCGCGCATCATCTCACCACGTTCGCCAAGGTTTGCCCCAAGCCCGATATACGCTGTCCGTACCATCACTATCCCCTGTCCCGCGTGATAGAGACGCCGACATCCGCAAAGATGCCTGCGATCGGAGCGGCAGGTTTATGTACGGTGAGCGTAACGGAACGGATGCGGGGGAATGTCGCAAGAATCTGCGCCGCAGCCTCTTCCGCGAGAGACTCAATCAACGCCTTCGGCGCTCCTTCGATCACCTGACGTATCAGCTCATAGACCGCAGCGTAGTTCACGGTGTTCCGAAGATCGTCCGTCTCCCCTGCCTCACGCAGATCAAGCCGCAGCTCCGCATCCGCCTCGAATGCCTGCAGCACTTCCCGTTCATGAGGAAGGACACCATGACACGCCATAAAACGCATACCGTGCAGAAAAATACGATCCATACTACGCCCCCAATATCGCATCCGTCATGCGGCACATCCGCGCGATCGGCTTCACATCATGCACGCGCACAATGGATGCGCCGCGCAGAATTCCAAGGACACACGCCGCCCCCGTCGCCTCCATGCGCTCTGTGACGGGCAGCCCGAGTGCTGCCCCGATAAAGCTCTTGCGGCTCGCACCGAGCAGCAAGGGATAGTCTGTCCCGTCATAGGAGATAAGCTCGTCCATGCGCCGAAGAACGTGCATATTCTGCTCCGCCGTCTTGCCAAAGCCGATGCCTGGGTCGAGGATGAGATTTTCCCGTGCCAGTTCTGCCGCATCTGCCGCTGCAAAGGAACGCGCGAAAAAATCCCGCATTGCGCCAATGATGTCCCCCGTGTATGTCGTTCCATTCTGATTGTGCATCACGACGACGGGCGCATGCATCTCTGCCGCCGCACGCGCCATCGCCCCCGGCTCCTCGGCGTACTGAAGTCCCCATATATCGTTCAGGAGATGTGCTCCTGCACGCAGTGCCATGCGTGCCGTCTCCGCCTTGAACGTATCCACGGAGACGGGCACAGGGCATGCGGGCAGAATAGCTTCGAGAAACGGCAGCAGCCGCTCCGTCTCCTCCGCCGCGCTCATTGGCACGAAGCCGGGACGGCTGGACTCCGCCCCGACGTCGATGATGTCCGCACCGTCCCGCACCATCTCCTCCATGTGGCGGAGCGCATCGTCGCGCGTGTTCCACTTGCCGCCATCGGAAAAGGAATCCGGCGTCACGTTCAGAATCCCCATGACAAGCGTCCGCCCGCCAATGGTCAGCTCTTTCCCGTCAGAAAAGCGATACTGTCGATTCGTCGTCACTGTGCGCTCCTCTCTTCATCCCGAGCATCGTCCATGCCTGCATCCGTGACGCTGCATCCGTGCGAAATATACCGCAGGACGCCGACGTCGTTGTCTGTGCACCGTGTGCACGTGCGCCGCGCATCATCATGCAGAGCTGCTGCGCATCGAGAACGACAAGCACGCCCTCCGCCCCGAGTCCGCGCTCGACCTCACGCGCGATGTCAGCCGTCAGCCGTTCCTGCAGCTGGGGACGGCGCGCCATCGACGCGATCAGCCGGGCAAATACGCCAAACCCCGCCACGCGACCCGCATGAGGCTGATAGACGATGTGCGCCGTTCCGAAGAACGGCAGCAAATGATGCTCGCACATCGAATAAAACGGAATGGCACGTACGGCGACGAGACCGTCCGTCTTCTCCGTCAGGACATCCGTCCAAAGGTCTGCTGTATCTTCATGCAGCCCCGCATAGAGCTCTGCATAGAGCTGTGCGACACGCTGCGGCGTCTCCTCCATTCCCTGTGCCGCAATGTCGACGCCGAGTGCCGTGAGAAATTCACGCATCGCGCGTGCAGCACGCGGAAGATCCGCCGTGTGCTCTGTTTCCATCTCCGTCCCCCCATTTCCTGCCGCCCTTTACCCATGCCGCAATCGCCGCCGTATCGCGCGGTGTCGTCCGGCAGCAGCCGCCAATGATGCGCGCCCCCGCCGCTGCATATTCCCGTGACCGTGTGCCAAAATCCTCCCTCGTCCCGCGCCACATCTGTGTGGCTGCATCATAGTACTCACCGGAGTTCGGATAGACGACGATGGGCTTATTGGTCTCCTGTCGTATCGTGTGGATCAAATCACACACATACTGCGGCGGCGTACAGTTTACACCGATGGCCGATGCCTCAGGCGCAGCATCAAGCACGCGCGCACATGCCGCAATCTCCGTCCCGTCACTGATGTGCGCACCGTCCCGACAGGAGAACGAGAAATACGCGGGGATGCGAATCTCCTCCGCACGTAGTGCGCGGACAATGGCACATGCCTCAGAGAGACACGGCAGCGTCTCACAGGCGAGAAGATCGGGCGCAGCGGAGGCGAGAATCCGCAGTCGCTGCGCGTGAAACGCCGTGAGCGCCTCCTCATCCACGTCATAGTCGCCGCGATACTCCGATCCATCGGCAAGATATGCTCCGTATGGACCGACAGACGCTGCCACGAGCGGCACAGCAGTGCCAGTGCCGCGCTCTGCCCGATAGAGGCCGCGTGCCTCCTGCGCCAGCCGCACGGAGCGGCGCAGCAGTTCTGCTGCCTCCTCCGCTGTAAAGCCGCGCCGCATAAAGCCGTCGACGGTCGCCTGATAGCTTGCACTCGTCAGGACATCTGCGCCCGCACGCAAATAGTCCAGATGGATGTCACGCACGAGGTCAGGGCGTTCAAAGAGAGCCTTTGCCGACCAGAGCGGATCGTCCACAGAAAAGCCGCGTGCCTCCAGCTCCGTTGCCAGTGCCCCGTCAAGGACGAGCACATCCTGCGCCGCAAGCCGCGTCTCTAAGACATTCATCCCATCCCTCCATGTTAAGGAAGCACTGATAAATTCGGCACAGCCATCTTGACGTATCTTTTTCGCCCGCTTTTCGTTAGCAAATCCTCCACATAGCCCTCGCTATGCGTCCGGTTTGCTGCCTCAATCGGACAAAAAATCTACGCCAATCTGGCTGACCTCATTTTATCAGCGATTCCTTAAAAAAACGCCCCCCTGCACGCGGGACACGGCCCATGCGGCAGGAGAGCGAGAAATGGGGTCACTTCAGCAGGCCATGCTTACGCAGTGCCGCATCGAGCTGTGCCGCATGGATCGGCTCCATCTCCGAAAGCGGCATGCGCAGAGGCCCCGCATCATAGCCGAGGCGACGCATCGCCGTTTTGACGGGGATGGGGTTGACCTCACAGAAGAGTGCATCGATGAGATCTGCATAGTCGATCTGCATCTTTGCCGCCGTGCGCACATCACCGTCAAAATAATGCTGACATATATCGTGTGCCGCGCGCGGCGCAACATTCGACAGCACGGAGATCACACCCGAACCGCCGAGCGACAGAATCGGCACAATCTGGTCATCGTTGCCGGAGTAGACCGCAAAATCATCGCCCGTCGCGGCGCGCAGACGCAGGATCGCCGTGAGATCGCCGCTCGCCTCCTTCACGCCGACGATGCGGGGATGCTGCGAAAGCTTTGCATACGTTTCCGTCTTAATACCGACCCCCGTACGCGACGGCACATTGTAGAGAATCGCCGGAATGCCGACGCTGTCCGCAATCTTCGTATAGTGGGCAACGAGACCATTCTGCGTGCATTTGTTGTAGTACGGCGTGACGAGGAGGAGCGCATCGGCACCGACCTTTTCGGCATACTGCGACAGCTCGATCGCGTAGGACGTCTCATTCGAGCCCGTGCCTGCAACAACGGGAATGCGCCCGCCCACCTTCTCCACGGTATAGCGGATTGCCTCACGGTGCTCTGCATCCGTCATCGTCGCAGATTCGCCCGTCGTCCCCGTGATGACGATGGCATCCGTCCCGCCCGCAATCTGATCCTCAATGATGCGTCCGAGCTCGTTGTAGTTTACCCCGGTCTCCGTAAACGGTGTAATAATGGCAACGCCCGCACCGCGAAAAATCTCTTTTTTCATGGCAAGCTCCCCCTTTATTTATTCTTTCATCATTATCCCACGTGCCGCGCGAAAAGTCAAAAACTTTGTTGATCTGTCACATCCGCAGGGCAGGACGCACCGCATCAAAGAGGGCGGCATTTTCGCGGATCTTCTCCTCGCCGCCGAGCACACATCGCACATTCGCCTGCATTGCATCCGCAATGAGGGGGGCGAGCGCGCGGATGTCCGCCTGCTGTGCCGTGAGAATCTCATCGCGCGCTCGTTGGCGATCCTCGTGCGTGATGCCGCGCAGATGGAACGTTGCGGCAATATCCCCCTTCATCTGCGGCGTCATCGGCGCATCCACACCGCTCATCGTGCCGATGATGAACTTATCCATCTCGCGGTCGGACACATCGAACGTGCGCACATAGTCCGCCGTCTCATCGAGCACATCCAGCGTCTCGGCGAGGTTCGGATCACGGTAGGAGGAAAACACCATAAAGCCGTTGCGGTTGAACTGCGTCATCGCACCGTAGGCTCCGCCCTGCACACGGATGCGTGTCCAGAAATAGTCGTAGCGGAGCAGCGTCTCGAGCACGCGCATCGTTCCCGTGTAGCGATAGCCCAGCTTGAGGAAGTTTGCGCCCTTTGCCACGTACTGCACGCGGCTCTGCGTCGTCAGTCCCTCGTTGCGTGCGCGGATGTTCCACGTATATGGCGCGGACGGGAACACTGCCGCAGAGAGCGTGTCCCGGAATGCGGCGAGCTGTGCTGCCGTCTCGTCATACATGGAGGCGGGTGCCGTCACACTGAGGATCAGATCATTTTTATTAAAGATCTGCGGCAGGATGCGCGCAAATGCCGCCTGCATCTTCGCATGATCCGCGTCAAAATGCTCCTTAAATGCAGAGAGGAAATCGTGGAACGGCAGCCCCCCGACCTCCGCATAGGCGCCTGCCGGCGTCAGGTAGGCAGCAATGCGTGAGGCGACGACCTGATTAGCTGCACGCTGGAGCGAGAGCTCCATGCCCGTCTTCTCCTCATCGACCAACTCACGGATACGCTTGCTGCCCGAGAAGTCGCTCGTGCCGATGATCTCCGTGAGGATCTCAAACAGACGCGGCAGATTCTCACGCAGCACCTTCGCGCGCAGCTTGAAGCGCGGCATGAGCGAATCCGCCTCGCCCGCACGCGTATAGGCGACAATGTCCGCCCCGATGCCGCCCGTATAGAGACTGCGCAGCATCGCGAGCTCTGCATAGCTGTGCGCTGTCGTATCGACCGCGCCGAACATCTCGGCGAGCAGATACGCGTACGGCAGATCCTCCTGCGCAACGGCTGCCATTGGAAAGTAGAAATTCAGATAGACAATCCCGTTCGTCTCGAGATCCGAAAAGAGCACCTTCGTCCCCGCGAGATCACGCACCTCGAGCGGCAGACGCTCCGCATCCTTGCGAATGTCCGACCGTGCAAGAATGGGGATTGAGTGCAGTGCCTCCTCCGTGTCGGGAGCCTCCTGCGCCGCCTTCAGTGCCGCACAGGAGCGCATGACCTCCGCGACCTCGTCCGCGCTCATCGCTGCTTTCTTCTCCGCCAGCTCCGCCGCCTGAGCAGCTGCCCGCTCCGCACCGAGCGTACGGCTCGGCGCAAGTGTCACGAGAGCGGCGTGCGGATTGTCGAGGAACGCCTCACGGATCAGCTGCTCGAAGTAGCCGTCCTTAAGTCCCTTTTTGAGCGCAGCAAGAGTACCCTCATAGCGCAGATAGTCCTCGGGCGCACCGCCGTAGAGCCACGTCTTCATCAGGCGAATCCCGTAGATCAGCCCCTTGGGTGACGAGCCGAAGTCCGATTCACGCAGGCGGAACTCGAGTGTATTGAGCGATGCCTGTAGGAGCTGATGATTGAGTCCCCCGTCCGCGAGCTGTGTCAGCGTCTCCCGCACGACCCGTGCGAACTCCTCCGCGCGCGCCGTCTCCGACTTGCTGACCACGATGCTGAAGAACGGCTGAAGGATATCGCTCTCGTAGTTCGAATCCACATCGCGGCCAAGCCCCGCATCGATGAGTGCCTGCCGCAGCGGCGCGCCCTGCATCCGCAGCAGCGCGTGATCGAGAATCTGCAACGCCATGACGCGCTTCATGTCCGACGTATCGCCGATCACCCAGCTAAGTGAGAGAAAGGCATTCTCTGCGAGTGGCTCCTCCGCGCCGATGGGATAGAAATGATCCTTGCGGACGCACGTCGGGAATGCAGCCTGACGATCAATACGCGACGGCACGGGAATGCGGTCAAAATGCGAAAGGTAGGCACGGTCGAGATACGCCAGCTTCTCCTCGATGTCGAGATTGCCATAGAGATAGATATAGCTGTTGGACGGATGATAGTAGCGCGCATGGAACGCAAGGAACTGCTCCTGCGTCAGCGCGGGAATCGCCTCGGGATCGCCGCCCGACTCATAGCCATACGTCGTATTGGGATAGAGTGCCGCCATGATGCGGCTGCCGAGGAGATCATCCGGCGCAGAGAGTGCCCCCTTCATCTCATTGTAGACCACGCCACTGTACGTCAGCGGTGCATCTGCATTCTCCAGCTCGTAGTGCCACCCCTCCTGCATGAGCACCTGCGGATTTTCACGCATCGCCGGGTAAAACACCGCATCCAGATAGACATCCATCAGATTTTGAAAATCGCGGTCGTTGCGGCTTGCCACGGGGTACATCGTCTTATCGGGGAACGTCATTGCATTGAGGAACGTATTGAGAGAACCCTTCACGAGCTCCACGAACGGCTCCTTCAATGGATACTTGCGCGAGCCGCAGAGCACGGAGTGCTCCACGATATGCGCCACCCCCGTATCATCGACCGGCGGCGTACGGAAGCTGATTGAAAACACCTTATTGTCGTCTGCCGTCTCCAAAAAGAACAGCTGCGCCCCCGTCTTCTCATGCACAAACGTGTACGCCGTTCCCTCTGCCTCTGCAATCCGTTCCGAGCGAAGCAGACGGAAACCGTGAATCACATCATCTATTTTCATGAAATGTATCCTCCTTATCGTTACGCCTGCCATTATACCATAGAGAGGGAGATTCTCAAAACAAAAGGGCTGCCGATACGACAGCCCAACGAGAGAAATATGAATAAATTCCCCTAAGAAATCGCTGATAAAATGAAGTCTGCCAGATTGGCGTAGATTTTTTGTCCGATTGAGGCAGCAAACCGGACGCATGCTTCCCTAAATCTCAAACCGGCGGAAATGCCTTCTCAGGATACATTTCCTGTGCATCGGCATCATAGCGTCCGATGCCGAGAAAGACGCCGTCGGCATAGACACGATAAAGCCCTGCCGCGAGAGGGCGCCGCTCCGTGGTCGAGAGTCCGCTGTAAAAGGCCTTGACGCGCTGCTGTGCCAGCTCGTAGCACGGGAGCGAGAGGGCGCGGTCTGCCGCACAGACGGCAGCCTCCCCCGCCTCTGCAAGTTCCTCCGGAGTATAGGCATCCGCAAGGGTGAACGCACCGACACGGCTGCGCAGGAGGAAGCGCATCGTTGCGGGCAGATGCAGCGCCGCACCGATGTCGGCGCAGAGGGAACGGATATAGGTTCCCTTGGAGCAGTCCACATCGATGCGGATACGCCGCCGCTCAGCATCAATGTGCAGGAGTTCCAATCGGTGAATGGTGACCGTGCGCGTCGGAATCTCCACCGCCCGTCCCTGCCGCACGAGATCCGCGGCGCGCTTCCCGCCGACTTTGATCGCCGAGTAGACGGGGGGACGCTGGGTGATGCACCCGCGAAAGCGTGCGAGTACCGCCTCGATCGCATCCGCCGACGGCAGAACGGGGTGCTCTGCGCACGCCGTTACCTCCCCGTAGACATCCCCCGTATCCGTCGCATAGCCAAAGGCAATCTCGGCACGGTAGGACTTATCCGCCCCCTCAAGATACTCCACAAGTCGCGCAGCACGCCCAAGGGCAACAGGGAGAATCCCTGCCGCAGCAGGATCCAGCGTCCCCGCATGGCCGACGCGCTTCTGATGAAAGATGCGCCGCACGACATCGACGACATCGTGCGAGGACATCCCCGTCGGCTTCAGTACATTGATGAATCCGTCCACGACTTACGCGTTCAGCTCCTCCCCGATGGCATCGAGGATCGCCGTACGAGCCTCGGCAAAAGGCGCGTGGATCGTGCATCCCGCCGCACGGATGTGCCCGCCGCCGTCAAATTTCTGTGCAATACGCGAGACGTTCGTCCCCTTTGAGCGCATGCTGATGCGGTAGGTATCCTTTTCCAGCCATTTCATAAAGAACACAACCTGTGTCCCCTCGATCACGCGCAGCTTGTCGAGCAGCCCCTCCGTCGTTGTGACCGCGCGCGCCCGCTCCTCGTCGATAAAGACGGCGGCAACCCTGCCGTCGAAGAACATCTCAAGGTTTCGGATCGCTTTGACCTGTGCCATGACCTCATCGTACGACTTCATCTCCATCGCCACAGAGATAATGTTCGGCTTCACACCGATCTCGATGAGATCCGCCGCCGCGCGCATCGTATGCGGCGTCGTATTGGAGAATCGGAAAAAGCCCGTATCCATCGCAATCCCCGTATAAAAACAGATCGCCGCGTCGAGCGTCGGTGTAACGCCGAGCGTGCGTGTGATGTCGTAGGCGATCTCGCAGGTGGCGGCAGCATCAGGATCCAGATAGAGATAGTCCGCTTTCTCATCGTTCGTCACATGATGGTCGATGTTGAGCAGCCGCACGGCGTCCACGGAGGGCACTGACTCCCCTGTGCGCCCGAGCTCGACATCGCAGACGACAAGGAGGTCGGCAGTGTACCTCTGTCCCTTGACGGGGCGTTCGATCTGATCCACATCCGGGAGAACGTTAAAAATGCGCGGGATCTCATCGTCGATCAGGACGCGCACATCCTTGCCCTCTGCACGCAGAACGTGCATGAGACCGAGCGTCGAGCCGATGGCATCCCCATCGGGGCGGATGTGTGAGGTGAGAATGACGGTCTGTGCATCGCGGAGCATCTGCGCCGCATCGTCCATAGTGATCTTCATACGTCCTCCTTCTTCCCATTTGGCTGCTCCTCATGAATCTCGTTGAGCAGACGCTGGATGTGGTCGCTGTAATTCAGTGATGTATCGAGCGCAAAGTTGATCTCAGGCGTAAAACGCAGACGGATGCGCTTGCCGATTTCGCGCCGTACAAAGCCGAGCGAGCTATTTAGTCCGTTCAGCGTGTCGCGCGCCTTCTTCTCATCTCCCATGACGCTGACGTAGATCTTCGCCTCACGCAGATCCTCCGTACACGCAACGGAGGTGACCGTCACGAAACCGATGCGGGGGTCTTTTAACTCATTGAAAATAATATCGCTGACTTCCTGTTTCATCAGCTCCTGAACCTTTTCTACGCGAACCTTGCTCAAGGTGCGCCTCCTCTCCGGTAATATGCAGGGAAAATCCATACAAAGACAGCCCGCTGTCCGCCATCATCGGCGGGCAGCAGACTGCCGGTTATTATTCTTCTTCGGCGTGCTCTTCTGCCTTTGCCGCAGCCGCAGCAGCCTGTTCCTCACGCTTCTGCTCTGCCGCCTTGTTCGCCTCGGCAATGGAGGTCTCGATCTCCTCCATCGTATACGCCTCGATGATATCGCCCTCGGCAAAGTCGCGGAAGTCGACAATCGAGATGCCGCACTCATAGCCGGCGGCGACCTCCTTCACCTCATCCTTGAAGCGGCGCAGGGAGTCGATCTCCCCGTCGAACAGCTCGACATTGTCGCGCAGGATACGGATCTTGGAGTTACTCTTGATCTTGCCCTCGAGGACGTACGAGCCCGCGACCAGAGCCTTGGAAAAGCGCATGACCTGACGGATCTCGACCCGTCCCTGGATCACTTCCTTATACTTCGGCTTCAGCATGCCGCTCATCGCATCCTTGACATCGTTGAGCGCATCGTAGATGACGCGGTAGGTGCGGATGTCCACATTCTCCGTATCAGCAAGGCGGCGTGCGTTCGCATCGGGACGCACGTTGAACGCGATGACGATTGCCTGGGATGCGGAGGCAAGCATGATGTCGGACTCGCTGACCGCACCGACGCCCGAATGCACGATGCTCACGCGCACTTCGTCGTTCTTGTTGAGCCCGAGGAGTGCCGAGTTCAGTGCTTCGACCGAGCCCTGCACATCCGCCTTGACAAGGATGTTGAGGTCCTTGATATCGCCTTCCTGAATCTGCTGGAAGAGCGCATCGAGCGAAACGCTCTTCGATTTGATGAGGTCGCGGCGCTGGTTTCCAAGGCGTGCCTCGGCGATGGAGCGTGCTTGCTTCTCATCGACGGCGGCAAGGATGTCACCTGCCGAGGGCACATCGTTGAGACCGAGGATCTCGACCGGCATCGACGGCCCCGCCTTCTTGACGTTGTCGCCGCGGTCGTTGATCATCGCGCGGACATGTCCGTACGCCGTACCGACGACGATAGAGTCTCCGATGCGCAGCGTACCACTCTGGACGAGCACAGTCGCCACGGAGCCGCGGCCCTTGTCGAGCTTTGCCTCGATGATGACGCCGCGCGCCTCGCGGTTCGGGTTTGCCTTCAGCTCCTCGACTTCAGCGACGAGCAGGATGTTCTCGAGCAGATCGTCAATGCCCGTGTGCTGCTTTGCCGAGACGGGCACCATGATGGTATCTCCGCCGTACTCCTCGGCGACGAGCCCGTACTCCATCAGCTCCTGCTTGACGCGCTCAGGATTTGCCCCGGGCTTATCGATCTTGTTGATGGCGATGATGATCGGCACATTCGCCGACTTCGCGTGGTCGATTGCCTCGACCGTCTGCGGCATCACGCCGTCATCCGCCGCGACCACGAGGATCGCAACGTCCGTGATCTGCGCACCGCGCGCACGCATTGCTGTAAACGCCTCATGTCCCGGCGTATCGAGGAAGACAATCTTCTTCCCCTTACAGACGACCTGATAGGCACCAATGTGCTGCGTGATGCCGCCCGCCTCATGTGTGCTGACCGAGGTATTGCGGATGGCGTCGAGCAGCGACGTCTTGCCGTGATCGACGTGACCCATGACCGTAACGACGGGCGGACGCTCCTTCAGCGTCTTCGGATCGTCCACGATCTCGGGGATCAGTGTCGGATCGATATCCGGCGGCAGTTCCTCGGTGGTGACACCGAACTCCCCTGCCACAAGCGTTGCCGTATCAAAGTCAATCTCCTGATTGATGCTCGCCATGACGCCCATGAGCATGAGCTTTTTGATGATGTCCGATGCGGTGTAGCTCATCTTGGATGCGAGATCCTTGACGGCAATCGTCTCCGGCAGCTTGATGTGTTTCGGACGAGCGATCTCGACCTTTGGCTGCGGCGGCGCTGCCTTACGTCCCTTGCGGTTCTTACGATCCATACGCTCAGGACGCATACGCGAACGATAGTTATTGCGGCCGCGTTCATTTCTGCGTTCGCAGCGACCGCTGTTCTTACGGTCGCTGCCGCGCTCTGTGCCCTGTCCGCCATCACGGGACGGCATCGGTGCCGCTGGTGCTGAGGCAACAATACGACCGCCGCCGCGTGATTTCCGCTCACCAGAGACTTGTGCACTGCGCATATTGCCGCGAGAAGCACCCCGTTCGTTAGACTTATCTGCCTGACGGACTATGACAAGTCGCGGTGCGTCGCTGGCACGAAGGACTTTCCTCTTCGACTTTTCGGTCTCTTTTGCAGCCGACTTCAGCGCCCCTGCTGGTTTATTCTTTGTCTCCTTTACGCCTTTAGTCTGCTTCCCTTCCTTTGGTGTCTTCGAAGCCTTTTGCGTGTCTGTCGTCTTTTCTTTTACAGGCCTTACCTCCGCTTCCAGCTTTTTCGGCTCGGCTGTACTTGCCTTGACTGTCTTCTTTTCTGCAGTTGACTTCTTTTTTTCGCTCGCTTTATGCGGCACGCGCTCATGTGTAGCTCGACCGTCGGCTACTGCAAAGCGCATCGGATCGTCGTCTGACTTCTTTTCTTTTTTTTCCGTCGCTTTCTTCGCCTCATGCGCTTTTTTTACGGCTTCATAGCCAGCATCATCGACTGCTGAAAAATTATTCTTTACGTCAAAGCCTGCTTTTTTCAAAATGGCAACCGCTTCTTTTCCGCTCATATGAAATTCTTTTGCCACTTCGATAACTCTATGTTGTTTTGACATGAAT